>Ga0164313_10005160_pt1 | contig 11584 bp, 10 predicted proteins | sample GuaBasSedimGuay4_FD_113735 | JGI IMG/M metagenome (GOLD analysis project Ga0164313, IMG submission 113735) | Subseafloor sediment microbial communities from Guaymas Basin, Gulf of California, Mexico - Guay4, Core 4569-4, 0-3 cm | ecosystem: Environmental > Aquatic > Marine > Hydrothermal vents...
CAAAGAACTGCGCGACAAACTCTGGGAGGAGCTTAAAAAGTAGCTTTCAGAAACAACAGTATCATCGTATTACGGGAGTGCGAATGAAGGCAGGAGGACGGGCAGTTGCCCAGCATGATTCCGTGCTCCCGTTTTACTTACCTTTACATAGTGAGGTGCCTTACTTACCGTGACAAGTATATTTTCGCTTTCGTGGAGTAGGAAACGTTGCCAATGCGATCTGGAGAATTACAAATGAAAAATTTTACGTCTATGTCCAGCAAACGTGAGGGTTTGAAATCGCCGGAACTGTATGAGTATTTTCTCGACAATTTCTGGTTTAAGGCCGCTGGTCTTGAAAACGAAATTATCAATGAACCACTGCGGGGAAGGCATAAAGCGGATGTGGTGATTATTGGCGGCGGTTTCACCGGGCTTTCATCCGCTTACAACCTCCATCGAAGATTTCCGGATAAAAAAATTATTTTGCTGGAAGGCGCTTGCTGCGGTTTTGGCGCAAGCGGGAGAAACGGCGGATTTTGCGTCGCCACATCGCTTATAGACCGGGACCTTGAAGACCCTGACGTCCGCAAAAAAAACCTGAATGTCAGCTTGCATGGCATTGAACAGATCAAGGAATTTATCGATGTGCACGGCCTGGACTGCGATTTCAAGGAAAATGGTATGCTGGACGTAGCGATGAATGACATGCAAGTGAAAATAATGGAAGATGAGTGTCGGATTTTGAAAGAATGGGGATTTGATGTGGAGACGCTCTATGGAAAGGATCTTGAAAAAGAAATAAAATCTCCACGATTGGTTGCGGGCCTAAAAACAAAGCAAGGTGCGGTCCTCAACCCGGCCAAACTGGCGCGGGGGATGAAAAAAATTGTAGAAAACATGGGCATTGAGATTCGGGAGCGTTCTGTTGTGACGCGCGTTGTGCCCGGTAAGATCCATCATGTGGATACGGAACTAGGAGAGGTCAAAGCCCCCGCCATTGTGATCGCTACCAACGCCTATTCCCATAGACTGGGCTTTTTTCAAAATCGTTTATATCCAATTTATACGTATGTGATTGCCACCGAACCCTTGACCAGTTCGCAGTGGGAAGCGATTGGCTGGCATAACCGCCAGGGACTTTCCGACTACCGGACGCTATTCAACTATATGATTCCCAGTATTGACGGGCGGATCATTATTGGCGGTTCGGATGTCAAATACTATCATAATGATGGACTCGCCCCTGGAAACAACAAGACAGTCTCGCGAGAAATTCTCAAAGATCTGGTAAGGTGGTTTCCATCCCTTGAAGGAATAAAAGTTGACCACGCCTGGGGCGGCCCGACGGCGGGCACGCTTGATCATACGCCTTCCATCGGCGTTATGGGAGACCATAATAATATTTACTATGGCGTCGGTTATGGCGAGGGGGTTCCATCCACGCAGACAGGCGGCAGGATTATCGCCGACTTGATGGCGGGAGAAAAAAACGAATTCACCACGCACGCTGTTGTCAATCGAAATATTCCCTACGCGGGGCCGAAAGTACTGCGCTCATTCTTTGGCGGTTTGAAAAAGTGGTATATGGTTAATGTGGAAAAGTTTAGCGGGCATATCTGATGAGCACCCTTTAGCGACTAAGCGGGATTTTCATAGCCGACATGTCGCTGGTTGTCTGGCTACTTTGCCATGTTGTTGATGCAACCTTGGGGTTAACGAGTTTGTGAGTAAGGAGGCTTTATGAAAACGTCGGTGCAGGTTTTGTCCCCGGACGAACGCCATCGCGTGCATGAGAAAACACTGAATATTCTTGAAAAGACGGGGGTTCGGATGGAAACACCCCGGGGGCGTCAAATACTGCGGGATGCGGGCGCTCGGGTTGACGACGTCAATAAGATAGTAAGATTCCCCCGAGCAGTGGTTGAGTCATCCCTTGAACTTGTGACCAGGGACTTTGTTTTGAGCTCACGTCGCCCCGGCCATGACCTGGTCATGAATGGTGGCAATAGTACGCTCTGCCCGGATGGCTGTGGAACGATGGTGTTGGACAGCGCAACCGGTCAGCGGCGGATAGCCATGTATGACGATTGGGAAAAAATCACCAGCTTGGCTGATGCGCTGGATGAAATCGGGGTGTATTGGTGTCAGGTTGTTCCCAGCGACCGGGGTAAAGCCCTCGGGGATACCGTCGACTACTTTTGCAGGGTTTTCAGGGGATTTTCCAAACACGTTCAGGATGGTCCCAAGGTCGATCACGAAGTTCCCTGGTTCACGGAAATACTGCAGACGGTTTTCGGTTCGAAGGATGACATCAAGAAGAACCACCCTGTTTCCCATGAGGTTTGCCCCCAATCTCCGCTTTCCATCGACCATAAATATACAGAGGCCTGCCTGGCACTCAAAGGCTGGAATATTCCTGTGGCGATTATGCCCATGCCGTTGATGGGATGCAGCGCACCGGCCAGCATGATCGCGACTGTCATTCAGGGCAATTGCGAAGTCCTGGCTACGCTCTGTCTGCTGCAGGCCAATGAACCGGGCGTTCCCATCATCTACGCGCCGGCCCTGGCCGTAATGAATCCTCGAACCGCCAGTCCCAGCTATGCCGCGGTGGGATTTTCGATCATGGACATGGCTGCAACCGAAATGGCCAACTACTATGGATTGCCGTCCGAGTCCTCGCCCGGTGGTTCGGACGCCCACATCCTGGATTTTCAGAACGCGCATGAAGGCGCGGCCCTTTCTATGCCGACCATGCTCTCCTGGCCGGATATTGTCGTCGGCCCCGGAATGTTGGACGGATCGATGGTATCCAGCCTTGAAAAGATGCTGCTAGATGTGGAAGTATTCCGTCTGGCCAAATGTGTACACAGGGGGCTGGATACCAGTGAGGAAAGATGGCTGACCGACGTGATTTCCATGGTCGGCCCCGGCGGCGATTATCTGAGTGAGGCGTCGACTGTGGCTGCACTTAGGAGTGATGAATGGTACATCCCGGAACTTGGATATCATGAAGACTTTGAAAAATGGTCAGCCGGTGATCGGACCACCCTCCAGGAAGAGGCCCGGGAAAAAGTGGCCGGAATACTAAAAAAACATGAACCCTTGCCTTTGGGCAATGATATCGAGAGAGAACTGGCGAACATCTGTAAGCGCGCTAGGGAAATAACCTGAGTTTTATTTATGATTGCAAGATGGGAAAAAGAGAAGCCCGCATGGAAATGCGTGGTGCTGCACTTTTGCTTTGGTTCAAGAAAAACAATCTAGCTGATAAACGAAAAATTGTTGAAAGTATAAAACAAAATAAAGGAAATAAACCATGGCAAATGCAAAAATGACATTTTTGAGCCAATCGGAAATTGAATTGATTCACACCCAGAGTCTCAGGGCCCTGCAGGAGATCGGCATCAAGGTGCACAGCATTCCGACCCTGAAACTGTTGGAGGCCAGGGGCGCCGACGTCGATTTTGATACTTATGTGGCCAAGCTGTCCGAGTCGGTGGTGGCAGACGCACTGCATTTGGCCCCCAAGACATTCACGCTGTGTGCTCGGGACCCGCAAAATGATCTGACCATGCCGTCTCATCCCTGCCCGTACGGGACTACCAGCGGGCTGGCCGTGTTTGTCACCGATTATGAAACCGGCGAATATCGCCCTTCCACCCGCAAGGACATCGCCGCCTTTGCGAGGCTGGGGGATGCCTTGTCACCGGATTTTTTATGGACCGCCATTACGGCCAACGATGTTCCTGAATTTTCTCACGGTCCCCATGAATTGTGGCAGACCATGCAAAACACCCAAAAACACGTGCAAGGCGTTACCGTACAAAGTGCGCGGGATGCGAATATACAAATCGAGCTGGCCGCCCTCATCGCCGGCGGGCGGGAGGTCCTCAGGGAGCGTCCCCTGATGTCGGTGATCAGCTGCCCCCTGGCACCGCTCTCCTTTGAAACCGGTGCTATAGAAGCCCAGGTCGAGTTCGCCAAGGCGGGCATTCCAATCTGCTCCATGTCCATGTCCCTGGGGGGGCTGTCCGCCCCGGTGACCGTGGCCGGCATGATGATGAACGCCAACACCGAAAACCTGGCCAGCCTTGTGATCACCCAGGCCGCAGCCCCCGGCGCACCGCACGTCTATACCTCTGAATCGGCCCCCATGGACATGCTGTCCGGCAATATCAACTACGGCGCCCCTGAAAAGGTGCTGGTCAGTTACGGGCTGGGCCAGATGGCCAGGCACTACGGCCTGCCCTGCCTGGTGGCCGACACCGGTTTCGGGCATGACACCAAAGGCGGTCTCGAGAGTGTTCAGTTCATCACCAATGAGTTCATCGGCCTGGCAGCTTATACGGATATCATTACCGGCATGGGTAGTGTCGATGGAGCCAAGGGGATTTCCTTTGAGCAGCTGATCATAGATTCCTACATGTGGGATTTTTTCAAAGACTACCTGAAGGAGATTGAAATCAGCGAGGAAAAGATGGGGTTGGATGCGATCAAGGCCGTCGGCCACGGGGGAGATTTTCTTTCCAGTGACCACACGCTCAAATATTTGAGGAGCGATCTGACCCAGTGGGATAAGGCCAAACTGGATCTGCTGGCCCTGGACAAGGATGCAATGCCCCGGGAGGCAAACCGCATCGTAAAACAGGTCCTTGCCGAGCACCAGGTGCCGGTTCTGGATGAAGCGATCCTGCGTGAAGGCGATGAAATCCTCAGAGCCTATGAAAAAGAGGTCACGAGAGCATAATGATGTAGCTAAACGAAGATTGTATAAAGTAAAGTATTATGATTCATCTTATGACATAAAAAATGAGGAAAATATGAGTAGAATAGTAGTCTTGGGCTGTGGGCCAGTAGGAAAACACATGGCAATCGATCTGTGTAAGGATCCCGACTGTGAGGTCGTCTCGGTAGACATCAACCAGGAGGTCCTGGAGCACCTGACCAAAGAACACTCCGTCCTGACCCGGGTAGAGGACCTCTCCACGGCGGCAGGAGTCACGCGGGCCGTTGCGGATGCAGACATTGTTATCGGTTCAGTGCCCGGCCCCTTGGGATACGCGATGCTTGAAGCGGTCATTCGTGCCGGCAAGAACATTGTGGACATCTCGTACTTCCTAGAGGATCCGTTCGGACTGGACGACCTGGCCAAGGAAAAGGGAGTCACCGCAGTGGTGGACTGCGGTGTGGTACCAGGTATGTCCAACATCATTCTCGGTGATCATATGCGGAAGATGAAGGTTACCGACTATGAGTGCTTCGTCGGCGGCTTTCCAAAGTCGAGGAACGCCCCTTTAGGGTATAAGACGGACTTTCCTGTCTTGGAAGTTTTTGAGGAATACTCCGCCCCTATCAGAAATATTGAAGATGGTAAGGTGGTCGAAAAGCTGGCGCTCTCCGAAACCATGACCATTGATCTCCCTAAAGTCGGTACCATGGCATGCCTTAACTCCGACGGGCTCAGAACCCTGATCCATACCTCTGCCTCTGAAATCCCCAACATGTTCGAGAAGACCCTGCGCTATCCCGAACACGTAGATCAGATGCGCATCTTCAATGATGCCGGATTCTTCAGTCAGACGCCCATCCAGGTGAATGGCGCTTCGGTGCGGCCGATAGATGTGACCGCGTCGATTCTCACCCCGCTTTGGAAATACGAACCAGGCGAGGCTGATCTCACTGTCATGAGACTGATAATTTCCGGTTTGGAAGATGGGAAGCCTGTGACCTACACCTACGATATGTGCGACGAATACGATCTTGCAACAGGGACCCCCTCCATGGCTAGGACGACCGGGTACACCTGTGCTGCGGTCACCCGGGTGGTGCTTGACGGCGGTTATTCACAGATAGGGATAAGTGCTCCCGAGTTCGTGGGGCGTGTCGACGGGTGCCGGGAAAGTATCAAAAAATATCTGGAGGATCGAGGTGTCCATTGCAAGATGCAACGGTCCTAAAAGAATGAGCGACTGAGTATCGGGGGGAATACAATATCGAAATATTGTGTAGCCTGATGAATGGTGAATGAGATGGGTTGCAGACCTAAAAAAGCCTCCTGCAATCGTATACCCCAACAATGTTTATCCCTCATATCACTGTACGTAACGTCTCTTTGGGACTGATTCGGCAGTACGTGTGGAGATTTTTGAGTCACCCTTCCTATCAATTCCTAATTTGGCGCATCAAGTCATTAAAGTGGCGCAAACCATCAAGGACAAACTGTAAATCCGCATTACCATAGTGTCCGGAACCGAATGCGCCATACATCAACTGCAATTAAAGAGGGGGGTGACAGTATGCCAATCACAACCGTGACGTGGATAATGACGCTGAGTTTAGTGTGGACTTTTATATTGCTCAACATATTTGAGAATAAAAAGGTGAATACACCCGATAGACGATTGGAAAATGATAGGCGTCATTTTTCATATGATGCCCATATTCCTGAAAGAAGGGCTGGTGAAGATCGAAGGTGGGTATAAGAACTGACAAGGAAGCCTGAGCCCAACGCGAGTCCCTCACTTCTATTTAACAGGCAGTGTCATAACAGGCACTGCCTTTTTTGTTCTCAGGTTCTCTGCCGAGTTCCCTGATCCTCTCAGGCACCTCCTTTTGAACATGGGAAGATGGCATCACAGGTAACCCCAGTGTTTCAAAAACAGGAGGGCTTCAGACTCAATGCAATTGTCGGATTGCGTCCACAGTGTAAAAAACCATCCTTAAAGCTGAACCAAATGTGTATCTGAGAACCCCATAGGCAACCAACCAAATTTTCTTTTTGGGATAAATGTTCGTTTTGGTGGGGGCGGCCATAAGAAGTTTTAAAAATGATATAAAGAACCTGTCCCCCAAAGTCGTGTCGACAGTTCAATTCTGTCCCTCGGAACCCGTATTTCAAGCACTTACGAAGTTTTCGTAGGTGCTTTTTGGGTTTAAACGGGTGCCAAAACGGGCACAATTTTGATTAGGCACCAATTTAAGTTCCTGATATCGCATCAAAAAATGTTGAAGGCCGGGGGACTTTAGCTCCCCATATCTATGAATACGGTGGCGTTGAGCTATTATTTTTTTATTGACATCTGTCACGTGACGAAATACATTTGAAGCAATGATCAAGACATTTGTGAATAAACATACCCAGCAGATTTATGTCAAAGGCAAATCGAAACGTATTGCACCTGATATCATTAAAAGAGCCGCCGAGCAATCGGCTCCACGCTCTCAAGGGAGATAGAAAAGGGCAATACGCCATATCAATCAATGATCAGTGGCGGATTTGTTTCAAATTTGTTGATGGTGATGCCTATGAGGTCGAAATAGCAGATTATCACTGAGGAGAAGATAATGAGCATTAGAAATATTAAACAACGTGAAATTGCGCCGACTCATCCTGGCGAGATGTTGCGAGAGGATTTCATACCTGATTATAATCTAACGACAGCCAGCCTTGCAAGAAAGATAGGAGTCTCCCGCCAAACGGTGAATGAACTAATGCTGGAACGCCGCTCAGTATCCCCAGCCATGGCTTTGCGGTTGTCCAGATTGTTTGGAAATACTCCGGAGTTCTGGTTAAATGCACAGCGCGCTGTGGATCTTTGGAATGCCCAAAAAGAAAACAGGCATGAGATCGAACGTATCAAACCGCTGCGGGCTGCTTGATCAGAAGGCATGGGGCAAGAGAGGGGCATTTTTAGAAAGGCTGATGCGCCTACGATCGGGTCGTTGTCCCTCGCAGAAGAGGAAGGCCGAGGAAAGAAAATAAATAGGTGTGATCCCTTTTCTACTATAATAATCGCGTAAACCCAAGTTATTTCGCTTGAAGACGCTCACCGGCACAATGATTTGTCGTTACTGGAAAATTTTAAAACCACAAAGGTGATGCTGGGCGTCATCGCCATCGCCAGTTCACGATTAGAGACAGTAGAAGAGATCACCGGTTGCCTACAGGCAGCCCTTGAACACATTGAGGCTGATCGATTAATAGCCGCCCCTGATTGTGGTTTGGGCTTTCTCAACAGAGAATTAGCTTTAGCCAAATTGGCCAACATGGTTTCCGCTGCTATAGCCGTGGGTAATTGAAAATCACCTTCGAGAGTTAATATGGAAACAATTGGTTATCCAACGTTGCAGCTATAAAACCCAAGTGGTGCAAAATTCCGTGTGGAGGGAGATGAATCATGAATGAAAAAGGAACTGTCTTAGGAATCGTGGGAAGCCCAAATTCGGAGGGAATTACCAACCAACTCGTTACGGCCGCCTTAAAGGGGGCTGCTGATACTGGTGCACCTACTGAGCTGATACAGCTATCAGAACATGTTGTGGAAGCATGTAAAGACTGCCTCCCATGGGTATGCATAGAAAACTTGAAGTGCACTTATGATGATGAGGCCTTCGATTATTTAAGGCATAAAATTCTGAATTGCGGTGCTCTGGTCATGGGCACACCTGTTTACTGGTGGGATACCAGCGGATTGATCAAGTATCTAATCTTGAAAATGTTTCGAGTTTATGCCCTCTCAGGACCATTGAAGGGTCTACCCGCTTTGGGGCTCAGCATTGCGGGAGGTACGGGAAACGGCCTTGTATCAGGACTTAGGCCGGTATACCATTTTTTTCAGATGATGCGGATGAGGGCCCTTGAACCCGTCCCCGCCACCCGTTTCAACCTTAATCAATCTCTAAAACGTGCTGGTGAACTCGGAGAGCGGATTGCTGGTATGGCCAACGAACGTATTCCCTTTAGCGGACTCGAAGAGCAATTAGTGGTGTACGACAACCTACCTTATTTGGGGCTGAGCCGTGCAGAAGAGAGGCGTCTTCTGGCTGATATAATTGCCATGGCTGTGCCTGAGAAAATGGGCCACGAAGTGCTGTCGGGCCTTGCACGAGCTGACGCACTCGAAGCATCTGGGCGAATCGTAGAAGCCCAGTCAGAGATCACACGGGTATATGAAGCTGGCGTGAAGGCGTTTGATAAAAAATAGAGAACATCCAGGGTCTTGCCGGGATCTATTCTCTGAAACTGATTCCTGGTGGAAGATCAATCCGAAATTCAAGGAGGAAACCAAAGCATGTTGGACCATCTATTATCACCTATTACAATCCGGAATATGGAACTGGACAATCGGTGTGTTATACCACCGATGGGCACAAACCTGGGGAACCCCGACGGTACCGTCAGCGAGAAAAACCTGGCATATATGAAGCGGCGTGCCGAAAGCGGTGTCGCTTTGATCATAACTGAAATTACAGGGGTACATCCATCGGGTTGTGTTGGATTGGGAATTTATGATGATCGCTTTATTCCCGGGCTTAGACAAATGGTGGATACCATTCACCAGGCCGGCAGCAAGGCTGCACTGCAGTTGCATCATGCCGGCAGGGAGGCAATGCCTCAGCTGAAAAAAGGAGAGGCCATCGGACCTTCAGCCGTACCCAGCTTCGTATACGGAATTCCGCCCAGGGAGATGAGTTACGATGACATCCAGATGATAATCCGGTCTTTTGGAGATGCGGCAATTCGGGCCCAGGCCGCCGGTGCCGACGCCGTCGAAATTCATGCTGCACATGGATATCTCCTGACCCAGTTTCTGTCGGTACACGCCAACCAGCGGACGGATGAATATGGCGGCAGTTTCAAAAAAAGAGCCCGCTTTGTGATCGAGGTGGTCACCGAAGTCCGAAAAAGAGTAGGTGCGGATTATCCCATACTGCTGAGAATATCGGCCGAAGAGTTTATCAAGCACGGCTATATGGTGGAAGATGTGATCGGTATTTTACCTGACCTGGTGGCGGCCGGCACCGATGTTCTGCATGCCTCTGTCGGGACCCACGGCAGTCCGGGCGGAATAACCAGCGCTCCGCCTGAATACGATGCGGGCTGGAATGTATGGCGGGCTAAAAAAATCAAGGATGCTGTAGACATTCCGGTGATTGCCGTAGGCCGATTCACTGATCCCCTGATAGCGGATGAAGTCGTAGCAAGTGGTGATGCAGATATGGTGGCATTTGGACGCCAGCTTCTGGCCGACCCTGATTTCCTGAATAAGGCCAGACAGGGACGGACCGGTGATATTCGCAGGTGTCTGGCCTGCAATCAGGGCTGCATTGAACGCCTAATGCTGGAGAAAGGCGCCAGTATACGCTGTGCCATCAACCCGGAAACAGGGCAGGAACTGCTCGTTCCCAAAAAGCCTGCCGAAACCCCTCGACGTGTCTGGGTGATAGGCGGTGGCCCCGCTGGAATGACAGCCGCTTTAGAGGCTGCAACCCTTGGGCACGAAGTGACCCTTTACGAAAAATCCGATCACCTGGGCGGTCAGGTACATTTTGCCCGGCAGGTGCCATTCAAAAAAGTTTATGGAGACTGGATCGACTGGCTGGCCGGTAGGATTGAAAGCCGCGGCGTGACTGTCAGGACCGGTGTTGCCGTGACGGACGCAATGCTTGAAAACGGCGATCCGGAAGTGGTGATTCTGGCCATTGGCGGTAAAAAAACGACGCCTGCCATTAATGGGATAGACCAGCCCGCAGTCAGTGACGCCTGGCAGGTGCTCAACCGTGAAAAACCGGCCGGCAAACAAGTAGTGATCATCGGCGCCGGACTCATCGGGATGGAAACTGCCGATTTCCTTGTGAACCAGGGCAGTCGGGTGACATTGGTGGAAATGTTGCCGCACTCTCCCGTGCTCAAGATTACCGGTCACGGATATCAGCTGCACAAACGCTTGAGGGAGGCTCAGGTTCAGTTTTATTTCAGTACTACCATTTCAAGTATCGATGGAGACCGTGTCACCCTCAGCCATGAAAATAAAGAAGAGATTCTGGAGGGCATCGACCAGGTGGTACTGGCTGTAGGAATGAAACCGCGTTCCGATCTGAAAAATACCCTTCAGGACAAAAATATTCGACATTTTATTGTCGGTGATGCATACCAGGTGCGCAGAATCATCGAAGCCACGGAAGAAGGTGCGCGAGCTGCATGGAATATCTGACAATCCCAAATATAAATCCTTTTGGATTTATAGCAAATGTAAGAATAACGTTCCGATAGGAGTCCCGGCATAGCTGCCACATGGCATTTCAGTCGGAACAGATCGTCCTCATCGGTTCTATTCGTACAGAGACGAATTATTCTAATTAGATTAATGATAATCAATCAGACCAGAAATTTTTTGCCAGCCCTCTCCGTTTTTTCCACAAGCCGCCTTTTTCCGTAAAATTTTTAATGCCGGAAAATTGATCGGCGTCTGCTATCTCCCAGGCACCGTTTACCGCTCCGCTTAAACCGGCCGAAAGCATCTCGAACCCCTGGGCAGTATAGAGATCGGTTTCGCAGCCGCGATTTACTATATATTTAAGCTGACGGCATGCCTGCAGGTTTTTAGCCCGAAGTACCGTCAGCAAGGCGTCGACCTCATCATCCAGTTTGTCGTTCGCTACCACGCGGTTCCACAGTCCCCAGTCAACCGCGCGTTTGGCCGGCATGATTGCGCCGATAATATTGATTTCCTTGGTCCGCCGTTTACCGATATACCTTGCCATCCGAGTGGTTCCGCCCCATCCGGGAGTGATCCCGCTGTCCACTTCCGGCATGCCC
>Ga0164313_10005161_pt1 | contig 11584 bp, 14 predicted proteins | sample GuaBasSedimGuay4_FD_113735 | JGI IMG/M metagenome (GOLD analysis project Ga0164313, IMG submission 113735) | Subseafloor sediment microbial communities from Guaymas Basin, Gulf of California, Mexico - Guay4, Core 4569-4, 0-3 cm | ecosystem: Environmental > Aquatic > Marine > Hydrothermal vents...
CAGGTTCATCTCAAAAGCAGGGGCCACAACAGCTTGAAATCCCCTGTTTACTGCATGCAATGCTCCCACAGTCTGGAAGTCATTACACATGGTTTCGCACCTGCGACACATGATACATTTATCCAGATCCCTGATAATGGAGGGTGACGTATCTAGTCGGTAGGTAGACATCTCTGCATATTCTTGCCCGGGAATTTCCCTGAGTCCCAGCTTTACTGCCATGTCCTGAAGATCGCAGTTTCCTGATTTCGCACAGGAAAGGCAATCCTTGGGATGATCTGACAGGATCAGCTCCATAACCGTTCTGCGGGCATTGATCACGCGCATACTATTGGTTTTAACAACCATTCCTTCAGCCACATCTGTAGAACAGGATGAGGCCAGGTTTCTTCTGCCTTCCACCTCCACAGAACATATTCTGCAACCCCCTGGTTTGTGCTCAATATTGAGTGCTTCTAAATCCATGTAACAAAGGATCGGAATATCTATCCCCAGCTCTTTGGCTGCTTTGTAGATGGTTGTTCCTGCCGGGACCTCCATCTGATTTCCATCTATAGTAAGTTTTATTTGGCTCATCTCTTTCAACATTATTTTAAGATCACTGCATCGAATTTACATTTCTCCATACATGCTCCACATTTGATGCACGTTTCCGGATTGATCAGGTGGGGCTCTTTGCGCTCTCCAGATATGCATCCAACCGGGCAGGCCCTAGCACAAGCAGTACAACCAATGCAATTCTCTTCCACGATAAAATACTCAAGTAAGTCGGTACATACACCTGAAGTACATTTCTTATCAACCACATGTGACAGGTATTCCTCATAGAAATTATCCAGTGTGGAGAGAATCGGATTTGGTGAACTCTGCCCCAATCCGCACAAGGAGGTATCCTTGATGACTTCCCCCAGGCTACGTAAACGGATCAAATCACTCTCTTCACCTTTTCCTGCACAGATTCGATCCAGCAACTCGTACAATCTTTTATTCCCAATCCGACAGGGTGAACACTTTCCACAGGATTCCTCCACCGTAAAGTCAAGATAATATTTTGCAATGGATACCATGCAGTCATCCTCATCAAGTACAATCATGCCCCCTGATCCCATCATGGATCCATTGGCAACCAGGGTTTTATAATCGATGGGAATGTCCAGGTGTTTCTCTGTCAGGCACCCACCTGAGGGTCCTCCGGTCTGGACGGCTTTAAACTTCTTGCCATCTTTAATCCCTCCCCCAATTTCGAAAATCACCTCACGGAGGGTGGTTCCCATGGGGACCTCGATAAGCCCCACATTATTGATCTTCCCTGCCAGGGCAAAAACCTTGGTCCCTTTGGAATCTTCGGTTCCTATACTGCTGAACCACGCTGCACCTTTTTGAATGATCACAGGGACATTGGCCAGCGTTTCCACATTATTTACGTTGGTGGGCTTACCCAAATAGCCGCTCTCCGCAGGGAAGGGTGGTTTTAAGGTAGGTTCTCCCCGCTCTCCTTCCATGGACTGAATCAGGGCGGTTTCCTCTCCACAGACAAAAGCGCCTGCTCCATATTTTAAGTCAATATCAAAATTGAAGCCTGTTCCAAGAATGCCTTTCCCAAGAAGGCCATACTCCCTGGCTTGTGCAATGGCTATTTTAAGTCTTTCTATGGCCAGTGGGTACTCCGCCCGAATATATATATATCCCATATCGGCTCCGATACAATACCCCACAATGGCCATGGCTTCCAGCACTGAATGGGGATCCCCTTCCAGGATGGAGCGATCCATAAAGGCTCCCGGATCCCCTTCATCGGCATTACAGACCACGTATTTTTGATCGGCTTCATTTTTACTTGCAAATTCCCATTTTAGTCCAGCCGGGAAACCTGCTCCACCCCGTCCTCTTAACCCGGACTCCTTCATTAAAGCAATGGTTTCCTCCGGCGATTTATTTGAAATTACATCACCAAGGGCCTGGTATCCATCACGGGCTATATACTCATCAATAACCTCAGGATCAATAATTCCACAATTCCGAAGCGCTATCCTGATCTGCTTCTTATAGAACCCCATTCCCTTTGAGTCCTCTACATGTTTATTGGTCTCTGGATCGGTGTAGAGCAACCGCTCAACCCTTCTTCCCTTGATTACGTGCTCCTCAACAATATCCTCTGCATCTTCTGGCTTCACCTGTGTGTAGAATGTATTGTCGGGCATTACCTTAACAATGGGGCCTTTTTCACAGAACCCAAAACAACCGGTCATAATCACCTGGATGGTATCTTCGAGGCCCTGCTTTGAAAGCTCCTTTTTAAGCTTCTCTGCAATGATATCGCTTTCCTGAGACTTGCACCCTGTGCCGCCACAAACAAGCAAGTGCATGCTGTAATTTGACATTTCGTTTTCCTCCTTTAATCTATGATTTCATAGTTCACCGGGATGATCCCATCCACCAGTTCACCACCTTTAATATATTTCTCAATGATTTCGTCAGCCTTCTCCAGGTTCACACCTCCGAATACCACCGGGTCACTCTCCGGAAGCTTCACTTCAATGGTAGGTTCGGCGTAACAATACCCCATACAACCGGTCTGGGTAACAAGCGCATCAATGCCTCGCTTTTCAAGTGCGTCAGACATAAATTCCATGGTGTCTTTGGCCCCGGATGCAATGCCGCAGGTAGCCATGGCCACTTTGATCTGCACCCTGTTTTCTGAATCTTCACCCTTTTCCCGGGTCTGCAATCCCGATAATTTTTCATCGCGGATCTTTTTCAGGTCTGCGAGCGATTTAATCTTTTCCATAGGTCTCAAAATTGATTCTCCCTTTATTATAAATGTATTATTTAAGTCTGCTATTTTCAACTAATTCCAGGTCCATTCCGATTGAATCCAGGTTATTTCTAATCATTCTTTTTAACAGGGTTGTGGTCTCTCTCCCCTTAATCACATCCACCTCCAGTGCGGACCTGATTTCAGTTGTTGAAATAGAAAATTTTCCTTTTCCTGTTTCACATTCCAGTGCCCACTCAATGGCTGGATTGGACACTGCAAGTAACATCCAGCAACCCTCCAGATCACCCATGGGTTGTTTGTCAGGATGATCTATCCCAAATTCTGCCTCCACCCTGGTCCCTTTTCCTCTTTCAGAATGAATCTCCATCGATCCACCAGTCAATTCTGCCTGCAACCTGAATAGGGGAATACCCAATCCAACCCTTCTGGTGGTTCTGGAAGTAAAAAAAGGGTCTCCTGTCTGCATCACTTCATTGAGATTCATTCCTTTGCCATTATCCTCTATGCGAATTTTCAGCATGCCTGACTTTTTATCCTCCCCAATCCAGATACTGATGTGATCTGCTCCTGCTGAAATGCTATTCTCAGCTATATCAAGTATATGCAGGGAAATCTCTTTCATGATTGTTGAACTTCTCTATTTTGTTCTCCCCTCAGTGCCAAACTCAATTCACTAAATGAAAGCTCCCTCATGACAAGAGAACTTTTTATTCCTCCTATTTCATTTATAAAGTGTGCATCAGAGTTTTGAATCAACTGATAACCTGCCAGCTCTGGATGCTTCTTTGTCATGACAGCTGAATTGGTATGCCTTGAAATCTCAACTCCATCTACCTCCAGGTCCTCCGGAAAGAATCCCAAGTGGGAATAGAGACCATTGGTGGGCCGATCCACATGTGCCGGAATAAAAAGGCCTCCCAGCTGATGCACAATCCGGGCCGCATCACTGATTCCCCATCTCAAAGCTGAATGAAGATAGTGGGGGATTTCTTTGAGTATCTGTTCTGATTCGTCCACCACAACCTGGTGCCCGAATAGCCCCGGATTATTGGGCAATTGAGGTTGATTTTTCTCCAACTCCGACTGAAACTCGTCCAGTTGTTCATCTGTATCAAAGAACGTTAAACAATGTACTTCTTCCTGTGTCGTGATCTCAGCTCCATACACTACCCAAATCCCTTTTCTTGCTCCAAGTTCTCTCACAAGTTTAGCGTGACCGGTGTGATTGTGATCGGTCACAGCAATGATTTCTATTCCTTTTTGCTCAGCTCTCTCTACGATATTCCCCGGACTCATCTCCAGATCTGCGCAAGGAGATAGTACCGAATGAATGTGAAGATCTGCGCTATAACTATTCATTATCTATTTAACATTTGATAGAGTCTGCCCGCTGTTTCGAAGGTTTCTTCGTTTGTCCCCAGTATGGGCACTCCCACCTCCCTGGCTTTCTCGAGCACTTGCTCCGCAGGCTTAATTCCTTTCACCAGAACAATGGCAGCCAGTTCCTTTAATGAAGCTATGGCTACTACATTCACATGTGATTGCAGCGTGATCCAAACTCCACCTTCCTGAGCATGGCCCATTACATCACTAAGGAGATCCGACACATACCCTCCGGTGATCTTATTTTCAAGGTTGGTTGTCCCCGAAAAAACCCTGAATCCCAATTCCTCTGCCAATTGTCTTACTGTCATATTACTTTCTTTGACTGCGATAATCTCGTTCGTCACCCCAGATATCGCCATTTATTTTATCTGCCTCTTCAAGGGATAGTCTATTGTCCCTCAGGTATATCTCCTGAAGGAAAATGCACCAGGAAAGTTCCGCACTGTCCTGCACAATATCCTCTGCAAGCGCCCTGCAGTTAGGTGATCCACAAGCAGCACAATCGATACCTGGCAGAACCTTCAACAACTCCTCCACTTTATTCATTTTTTCCAGAGCTATCTTCCTGTCTGAATCCAAAACCAGCATTGAACGTGCCGAAATTTCATCCAATGAATAAAGCGAATCATCGAATTCTTCGGTATGGGTACTCTGAAGTCCCTTATGAGCGAGAAAGCCCGCTCTCCTGTTCAATCGCTCCACGGTTAAAAACCGGTTTCCGCTTATCAAAACACCTCCGGCACAGCTTTCGTCACAAGCCCGCAATTCCAGAAAATCCATGTTACTCTCCTCAGATTCTTCCAATCGCTCGAGGAACTCTGTTACATTCGACATTCCATCCACAGCAAGGCACCTTCCCTTCTGGTGACCAGATTCTCCCCTGGTCAGGCTCCACAGAATTCCCTTCGAAGTAAGGTTCCCGGTATCAGTTTGGTTTGATACACCCACCTCTTTATTCATAATCAAATGCAACACCTTATTATAGAGGTATTCCATATTAATTACTCCATTTACAGGAGACACCTCCTCACCAACAGGACTTTTGATAGAAGCAACCTTTGCAGCACATGGTGTTACATAGTAGATCCCAATCTGACCAGGATCATATCCCTGCTTAACCATCTCCTGCCTGTAATAGATTGCAGCCACATCCGAGGGTGGTTTTATCCTTACCAGGTTGCTCACCAGCGATGGAAATCTTACCTGAATTAACCTCACAATAGCCGGACAAAAAGTGGATATGGCCGGTTTCTGATCTTGATTTTTCTCGATAAATCTGTCATAACCCAGTTGAACAAGGTCAACCATTGTATCTATTTCAAATATATGTGTAAAGCCCAGGCTTTTTAAAGCACCATAGACTTCTTCAGTTTTTATATGCGATGGAAATTGTCCAATCAGAACCGAAGGTAAAAGTGCAATCCGAACCGGGTATGAAAAAATATCATCGAAATCATCCTGCTCAATAACAATGGCAGAAACAGGACAGGCTTTGCAACAGTTGCCACAGTCCACACAACGCTCGTCACTTATAACAGCTTTTCCGTTTCTAACACGGATTGCTTCTGTGGGACAGGCAGTCATACAGTGTGTACAGCCGGTACAGAGATCTTCTGTCACCTTAAGTGCATGATGAAAACCCATATTGTGTTCGTCCTGGCTCAATCCTTCAAATCGTTTGTAATCCTGACAATCGTCCCTTGTCCCTGAACACTTTCTATATGCAGATCGTCACTATTTCGTTTAATATTGGGCAATCCCATTCCGGCACCAAAACCCATCTCACGAACCTCCCTGGATGCGGTAGAAAATCCTTCCTTCATGGCTTCCTCAAGATCTGGGATCCCTGGTCCAATATCCTTTACTGTGATGGTAACTTTGTTTGAATCAATAACTGCTTCAATATCACCTTCCCGGGCGTGAGCCACCACATTAACCTCGGTTTCATAAAGTGCAATTACCACACGCTTAATGCGAGCCTGGGGAACATTTAATTGCTTTAGAACGCTTTTAACTGCACTGGAGGCCTTTCCTGCATTCACAAAATCGCCACCACCAATATGGTATTTCAAGACCATTAGAAAACAGGTTTAATACCACTTTTATAAAGAATTCCTGAAATCCTGAACAGCGAGTAACCACTGCTTATCAGTACAATATTGCGATCCCTGGCCAGATCTATCATGGCCTGACTAACCACTTTATTCCGGGCTATAATCACATGGTCTATATCTGACATCTCTGCAGTTCTGATAGCTTGTAAATTAGAGAGGCCAGTTACCAGCACCGTTTTATAATAATCTCCGGTGAGTACATCACTCATCAAATCAGAAGAGAATGCATGAACCACTTCTTTGCTCATATCAAGCTCAGGCGTTAATACGCTAGCTTTCAGAATATTCGCTATATCGTTGATTTGCATTCCCATGAATATACCTTATTACTGTTATTTGTTTCACATTCATAGTCGTGCGCTCGATTACTTTTGTGAATGCAAAGGTATAATATTTACCCTCAGGCGGGCAATGTTCTGTTATCAAAATAACAATGTATAATAATTCTAAATAAATTGAGAAAATTGTTATCTTGAATTATGCAAGAAAAAACACGGTGTAGCTGGAGTATTTCAGATCCCTTATACGTAGAATATCATGATCGGGAATGGGGAGTACCTGTGCATGACGACCGGAAACAATTTGAATTCCTGGTACTTGAATCGGCTCAGGCTGGATTGAGCTGGTTAACAATCCTAAAGCGACGTGAAGGATACAGACGACTTTATGCTGGCTTTGATGTTGAACAGATAGCCTCTTTCGATGAGACAAAGATCAACATCATGTTGCAGGATCCTGGTATCATTAGAAACCGGAAAAAGATTGAATCCTCCATTAACAATGCTCAGAGATTTTTGGAAATCAAGGAACAACATGGATCCTTCTGCAATTACCTGTGGAATTTTACAGACGGGAAACAGGTCGTCAACCATTTCAACAACATGGACCAATTACCTGCCACCTCTCCTTTGTCAGATGTAGTTTATAAAGATATGAAGAAGAAAGGATTCAAGTTCCTGGGGTCTACAATTCTATATGCTCATTTGCAAGCAACAGGGCTGGTAAACGATCACCTTGTGGATTGTTTCAGACACGCTGAATGCATTGAATAATCATCTATCTGGATAAATAAAATTGGATTTGCAGGGGAATTATGATATCTTTATGATATCATAATAGTATCACCTTACAAATCGCACCATGAAAAAAACCGAAGAGACATTCAGGGCAATATCAGGGTATCTTATGCTATTGATACTACTCATCATTCTTCTTTCATTGATTTTCACCTTTATAAATGGAATACTTTGGCTGGGCCTCACACTTTGTTTAGTATTCCTTGTATTTTCTAAAGGTTTTACTGTGATCAATCCAAATGAATCAAGTGTTATGACACTATTTGGGGCTTACAAGGGAACCATTAAAAAAAACGGGCTATTCTGGGTCAATCCATTCTTAGTAAGAAAAAGGATATCCCTTCGAGCGAGGAATTTTGACAGCGAGACCATAAAAGTGAATGATAAAATAGGGAACCCAATTAAAATTGGTTGTGTACTAGTCTGGAAAGTCGAGGATACCTTCAAAGCCACATTTGATGTTGATGATTATGTCCATTTCGTTTTTGTTCAGAGCGAAACTGCTTTGAGGAAACTGGCGGGAATATATCCATATGATAATTTTGAGGATCACGATGCTCAGATTACCCTTAGGGGGGGTGAAGATGAAGTAAATGATGAACTTGAAAAGGAGATTCGGGAAAGGTTAGAAATCGTCGGGATCACGGTGATTGAGGCAAGAATCAACTTTATAGCCTACTCAGAAGAGATAGCTGGTGCCATGTTAAGAAGACAACAGGCAACAGCGGTTGTTGCGGCCCGGTTTAAAATTGTAGAGGGTGCTGTTTCAATGGTTCAGATGGCCCTGGAACAATTATCTGAAAAACAAATTGTAGATTTTGATGACGATAAAAAAGCAGCCATGGTCAGTAACCTTATGGTAGTTCTTTGTGGAGATAAGGATCCGACCCCTGTAGTAAATACGGGCACATTGCATCATTAATATGAGTAAAAAGAAAGCTTTTGTCCTCAGGATAGATCCAGTGAAAATGGAAGCATTGGAGAAGTGGGCCGCAGATGAATTCCGAAGTACAAATGGCCAGATTGAATGGCTCATGGATCAAGCTTTGCGGAAATCTGGAAGACTTAAATCAGGAAAACCTACTTAAACAAATCCTCATCCCTGACCAGCATCAGAATGGCTGAGTGGGGAATGATCACATATCTTTCACTGTTAAATTCTATCTCGTAACCGCTCTTCTGCAGATAGATGGCTTCATCGCCCTCTTTGGGCTGTAAGGGAATGTACTTTACCTCATCAACATGATCTTTCCACGGTTCATCTATATCCTGGATGGCAGGAATGGGATATCCTGGTCCAACCTTAAGAACATATCCACTATGTATCTTCTCCTTCTCCTGAACCCCCGGAGGCAAAAATAATCCGGATTTTGTTCGATCAAGCTGATTCTTGGGTTTGATCAACACCCTGTCACCCACTACAATGAATTTACTGAGATCCTTCTCTTCAATCTGCAATGCCATTTCAACCGCTTTAGTTCAATTAAAAGTCCAGGTTCTCTTTTAGTACCTGCATTCCACTCCTGCTCACCGGAACTTTGTTTCCATCCTTCAGAATGAGTATAAAGTTACTCTTTTCATATGGTTCAATGCGCTCGATGCGAGTAATGTTGGCAATATATGAACGATGAACCCTGACAAACTGCTGCGGGTCCAGGTGCTTTTCGAAATATTTCATGGTTTGCTGCTTCAGATACCGACCCTCATCAGTATAGATCATTACATAATCATCCTGTGCCTCAAGGTAATTAATATCGTTGGTCGAGATTACATGAATTTTGCCGGTCTTTTTAATCACAACCCGATGAATTTTTTCATCGCTTTCTGCCAGGTGCATTTTAATCTTCTCGATCCGGGTCTCTTCTCCACCACCCTCTTTCTTTGAATCAATACGCGCTTCAAGTCTTGAGATGGCTTCGCTGAATCGATCTTTTGAAAAAGGCTTAAGCAAATAATCCACCACATTTTGCTCAAAGGCCTTGATCGCAAACTGGTCGTATGCAGTGGTGAAGATTACCTCAGGATGGTGCTCCAGTACTTCAAGCATCTCAAAACCTGTCAGTTTAGGCATCTGAACATCCAGGAATACAGCATCCGGTTTGCTTTCATTGATGGCTTTCAATCCATCGAATCCATTGTCATATTCGGCAATCAGTTCTATCCCGGGAAATTTCTCAAGGTAGGCCTTAAGGAGGTCCCTTGCCGGCTTTTCATCTTCTACAATAATCATCCTAATCATATGCATGGCATTTAAAACATTCGTGGAAACAAAATAGTCACCTGAAATACACCCTCCGTCGAAGTCCAACGGGCTGATCCCTTGCCCCTGTAGGCCAGGTCAATTCTCTGGCGGACATTCTGGAGCCCTACCCCGGTACCATCTCTTGTTGGCACTTCGGGATCAAAATCGTTGGTGATTACCGCTTTTATAAAACCATTTTCAGGGCCACAGTCAAATCTAATTAAAACCGGCTTGACGGCCTCATAGACGCTATGGCGTATAGCATTCTCAAACAGGGGTTGAAAAATCATTGTAGGCACCTGGAATTCCTCACTCTCTCCGCTGATGTTAAACTCATACTGAAGCTTTTCGCCGAACCTGATTTTTTCAATGGCCAGGTAATCCTTAATCCGCCGAAGCTCCTCCTTTAGCGGGACATATTCATTCTCCCTGTGCTTAAGCGAGTACCGTAAGAAATCCGAAAGGCGGATGATCATATCCCTTGCTTCATCGGGATTGGACATGGTCAGCGATGATATTGAATTCAGTGAATTGAAAAGAAAGTGTGGATTGATCTGAGACTTCAACATGCTGAGTTCAGCCTCCCTCACAAGGCCCCTGAGTCTCTCCTCCTGCTGCATACGTTCCTGTAATTTCTGATTGTTTGAAACCAGGTAATATATGAGCACAAGAACCAGGTACAACAACCCGCCCAGTGTTGCCCTCCATACAAGTGACCGGTTCAGAAACTCCAGGTAAGCTTCCTGGCTGCCAAAGATCACATTAAGCACACCTACAGTAACCAGCACCCATGCTGCTAATACAAGTAAACCGGCTACAACATGTGCAAGAATCGAATAGACGGGAGAATTACTCTGAAATGGAATGTATCGCGTTGGATACCAGGCCAGGAGCCCCAGAAAACCAAACAGGAAACTTGAAAAAAGTGCATCAGTGAATACAACCGACAGGGGAAAACTGAGCATGTACCGGTAGATAAATCCCTGAAGTGCCGATACGATAAGCCATACAATCGAATAGATCAGAATTGATCGCCTGTTTCCAGTTATTGGATGACTCATGGCAGGTGATTGTTCATGGTTGATTAATGATAGTTAACTACCTCAGCACCACCAAAAATTGTGACACCGGTAATAACCAGGCTCCGGTCATTGTCAGGGACAACAATAGATCTGACCCTTTTATCTGAGAATCCTCCAAATACGGAAGTTACTTCCGGTTTTACATTCCAGCTTTCAGGAATAATAAGTTTTGATCCTCCAAAAATCATCACTATCTCCAGGTACTGTTGTCCGGGAGCGAGCTTAGCCTGTGAAAAATCTATTTTCGAACCTCCGAATATATAGGTCATCTTTCCGCCCTTGAATTGCTGTGATGTGACCACGCGGTCACCTCCACCGAAAATTGATACATCATCCAGCCAGTCCTCATTGGAATCCCTTTTCTTATGCACCCTGAAATATCTGCCATCGCTGCCGCGCCGCCTGCTGCCAAAAATGACCACCAGTCCACCAATGATCAGCAGTGAGGGCCAGAACAGTGAACGCCAGTAGTAGGGAACATCAAACACACGGGGCAGCAGAAAAAACGATCCTACTGCAATCAGGATTATTCCCGTTCCCTGGTTTTCTTTGTTGGATATAAAAACCAGCCCCAGGAAAATCAATAGTGCCTGCCAGGTAAAAAGGAAATCTCTCAACTTCCAGGGTACTATATCTGCAAGATCGGCGATCAGGAATAATCCCAAAAACATCAATACGATCCCAAGGAGCAGATGTGCTCTGCCTGACTTTTTAAATTCTCTGTCTTGCCTTTCCATAATGAGTTAAGTTATTTCACCCTAAAAGTAATTATGAAAGGGGAATCTGTAAAATAAAAATCGGTAAGTGGTAGGATTTTACCGGCTAATGCCTGAACATATGGATCTACCTGCTTTAAAATCTGCTTAACCACCGAAAACGCCGATCCGCATCACCCAGTTTTGCTA
>Ga0164313_10005162_pt1 | contig 11583 bp, 8 predicted proteins | sample GuaBasSedimGuay4_FD_113735 | JGI IMG/M metagenome (GOLD analysis project Ga0164313, IMG submission 113735) | Subseafloor sediment microbial communities from Guaymas Basin, Gulf of California, Mexico - Guay4, Core 4569-4, 0-3 cm | ecosystem: Environmental > Aquatic > Marine > Hydrothermal vents >...
ACTGGCCGACGGTATTGTTGTTACTCCTCTACTGGTTCAGAACAATCCCAAAGTCATTGATTTTGACAACCATTTCAAGCAGATCGTTCCTGAATCTTACGAAGCTGACATTAAGTATGTAATCAACAGGGCCGATGTTCGTAGGTCTGAAATGAAAAAAGACGAAATTGGTGGACTGAACGAGACTCTTCAAGCTGCCAATGAAAATGAAAGGCTCGAGCTTAAAGGAATTGAAATTTCAGCCTATGCTTCTCCCGATGGTGAACTGGACCTGAATACCAAACTGGCCGACAAGCGTCAGGTGACTGCAAATAAGTACCTCGCAGGCCAACTTAAGAAGGCCGACATCGAGGTTGCAGAAGAACTGATGAGCCTGCTGGCTACTCCCGAAGACTGGGAAGGCTTCAAAGCAGCCATGGAAGCATCTGACATCCAGGACAAGGAAATGATCCTCAGGGTACTCAGCATGCACTCCGATCCAGTTGTTCGCGAACAGGAAATCAAGAACCTTACCGCTGCCTTTGAAGTAATCAAAGAAGAGATTCTTCCCCAACTGAGAAGGTCCAAGTTCACTGTGAACATGGATAAAATTGGCTGGAGTGATGAGGAGCTTGTTGCTCTTATCTCAAGCGATATCGATACCCTTGTACTGGAAGAGCTTCTCTATGCCGCTACACTGGTTAAGGACAAAGAGGTCAAACTGGCCGTCCTCACTCAGGCTGCTAAAGTAGATCCCGGATGCCTCCGCGCACATAACAATCAGGGCGTTGTTCTTTACAACATGGGCAAAATGGAAGAGGCTGCCGCATCTTTCAAAGCCGCCAAGGCTATTAAGGATCATGACATCATCAATAACAACATTGGAGCCATTGCTCTTAAGAATGGTGATGTAACTGCTGCTAAAGAAGCTTTCACAGCTTCTCTGGGAGCCGGAGCCAAGGTCAACTACAACCTGGGAATTATTAGCATCAAAGAAGGTGAATATGAAACTGCCTTAAACTATTTCGGTAGCGATCCTTCTCACAATGCTGCACTGGCTATGTACCTGAAAGGTGATAGCGAAGGTGCCTGGAGAACTGCTGCCAACCTGGAAATGAAAGGTGGCATGGGATACTACCTGAGAGCCGTTATCGCTGCAGGTCAGGACAAGCCCGAAGTTGCTCTTGAAAACCTGAAGCTGGCTGTTGAAAATTGTGGATCAGCTCAGTATGTTAAGGATCTTGCTGTTAAGGATCTTGAATTCGCCAAGCTTTTCGAAACTGCCGAATTCAAAGCAATTGTTGAGTAGATTATAAAATCTCAATAAAGCATAAGAGGCTGTCTCACATGGGGCAGCCTCTTTCTTTTATACCCTGCGGCGGAATAGTTCCCAAATTACAATACCGGCTGCCACCGATATATTCAGAGAGTGCTTAGTGCCATATTGTGGAATCTCGATGCACTGATCACTCATATCAACCACACGCTGATCCACCCCCCTGATTTCATGTCCGAATACCAGTGCGTATTTCTGATTGTCAGAAAGTTGAATCTGGTCCAGCAATACAGCTCCTTCTGCCTGTTCAACAGATAAGATCAGGTAACCTTTCTCTTTTAGTTCTGAGATAGCATCTGTGGTCTCCTTACGGTATTCCCAGTGGACAGATTCAGTTGCTCCAAGTGCTGTTTTGTGAATCTCCCTGTGAGGAGGTGTGGCTGTAATTCCACACAGATATATCCCTTCTAATCGAAATGCATCGGCAGTACGAAAGAGGGATCCAATGTTATGAAGGCTTCTGACATTATCCATAACAAGCATAAAGGGAATCTTTTCCACCTTCTTAAAATCCTCAACAGATAATCTGTCCAACTCCTCATTTAAGAGCTTTCTCATAGGAATCACATTTTAAAACGAAATTAACCAATATGCACTAACTACTAAATGCAATTTGCTAAATTTGTTATACATATTAACCATTAACCAATAACCTTTCTCATGAACATCCATGAATACCAGGGAAAACAGATTTTAAAGCAATTCGGCGTCGTCGTTCCTTCAGGGGAGGTAGCCCTTACTCCAGAAGAAGCAGTTGAGGCTGCCAGTAGAATCCAGGCTGAAACAGGTGCTGATACCTGGGCTGTAAAGGCACAGATTCATGCAGGTGGACGTGGTAAGGGTGGTGGTGTTAAAATTGCCAAATCACTTGATGAGGTACAAAGGTATGCAGAAGATATTCTGGGTATGACCCTGGTAACCCATCAGACCGGTCCCGAAGGCAAACTGGTTGGGAAAGTGCTTGTAGAACAGGGTATTTTTTACCCGGGAGAAGCTGATCCTCAGGAATTCTATATGAGTGTGTTGTTGAATCGAGAAACTGGGAAAAATATTATCATGTACTCCACTGAAGGAGGAATGGATATTGAAACGGTTGCCGAAGAGACCCCCCACCTGATCTTTAAGGAAGAAGTTGATCCAGGTGTTGGTATCCAGGCTTTCCAGTCAAGGCGCATAGCCTTTAACCTGGGATTGTCGGGACAAGCTTTTAAAGAGATGTGCAAGTTTGCAAGTGCTCTCTATTTGGCCTATGTAAAATCAGATGCTTCCCTCTTTGAAATAAATCCGGTTTTTAAAACATCCGATAATCATATCATGGCTGCCGATGCCAAGGTAGCCATTGATGACAATGCGCTTTTCAGGCATGCTGACTATGCGGAAATGAGAGATCTGAATGAAGAGGATCCAGCAGAGGTTGAAGCTGGAGAATTCAACCTGAATTTCATCAAACTGGATGGGAATGTGGGCTGCATGGTAAATGGAGCAGGACTTGCCATGGCAACCATGGATATTATCAAACTTTCAGGCGGCGAACCAGCCAATTTCCTTGATGTGGGAGGAACAGCCAATGCATTGACCGTGGAAGCCGGATTCAGGATCATTTTGAAAGATCCCAGCGTCAAGGCGATTCTTATCAATATTTTTGGTGGAATTGTGCGTTGTGACCGCGTGGCAGAAGGTATTGTGGAAGCATACAGAACCATTGGTAAGATTGAGATCCCTGTTATTGTCAGACTTCAGGGAACCAATGCCCAAGAGGCAAAGGTGCTAATTGATAATTCCGGGCTTGAAGTTCACTCTGCCATTACCCTTGAAGAGGCTGCTGGGAAAGTAAAAGAGTTGGTCGCCTAAGCTTAGATCAGTTCTCGCTTAAGGAGGATTTCCTCCATCTGCGCCTGCAAGCTGGCAGCCTCCTGCCTGGCTGCATCTTCGAATTTGTTGGTAACATCGGCATAGATAATTGACCTGCTGGCATTAACAAGCAGTCCACACCTGTCATTCATTCCGTGTTCCGCAACCTCTTGCAGGCTCCCACCCTGGCTCCCAACACCTGGAACCAAAAGGAAATGCTCTGGAATCAGTTCTCTGATCCTGGTCAGCGCTTCTGCTTTGGTGGCACCAACCACATACATGATGTTATTTACGCTCCCCCATCCCGCTGAAGTGGTGATCACCTCCTCAAAAAGCTTATTCCCTCCTTCAAGCTGAAGCTGCTGAAAATCTTTAGAACCCTCGTTGGATGTCAAAGCCAGCATAATGGCCCACTTCCCTTTCACTTCTAAAAAGGGTGAGATGCTATCCTTACCCATATAAGGTGAGAGTGTGATTGCATCAAAATCGAGTGTTTTAAAAAATGCATGCGCATACATTTGGGAAGTGTTCCCAATATCGCCACGTTTGGCATCAGCAATAATAAACAGATCGGGGTAGGTAAGCCTAATATATGTCACGGTCATCTCCAGGCTCATATGACCAGCAGCTCCCAGCATTTCATAAAAAGCCAGGTTAGGTTTATAGGCCACGGTAAAGTCATGAGTAGCATCTATAATTCGCTTGTTAAACTCAAATACAGGATAATCTGTATGAAGAAGTAATTTGGGGATCTTTTTATAATCGGTATCGAGTCCCACGCAAAGAAAGCTCTTCTTACGCTTGATGTTCCTGAATAGTTCTTCGGCGTTCATTTGCTTAAGTATTATTGCATACCGCTCTCTTTCAATCGCTCAGCATTCTCAGCCACCTGGAGTTTCTCAATGACCTCCTGAAGATCTCCGTTAATGATAGACTGAAGGTTATAAAGTGTCAGGTTAATGCGATGGTCTGTCACCCTTCCCTGGGAATAGTTATATGTTCGTATTTTTGCAGAGCGATCACCCGAAGAAACCATGGTTTTTCGTTGTGAAGATATCGCATCCATTCGCTTCTGGTACTCCAGGTTATAAAGTCTGGATCTTAGCTCCTTCATGGCTTTATCCAAATTCTTTAACTGCGACTTTTCATCCTGGCAGGTCACTACTATCCCGGTGGGAATATGGGTCAAACGTATGGCTGAATAGGTGGTATTAACCGACTGGCCACCAGGACCCGATGAACAGTAAGTATCCTTGCGGATATCAGATTGCTTAAGCTCAACCTCAAACTCTTCAGCTTCGGGAAGTACCGCTACCGTGGCAGCAGAAGTATGAACCCTCCCCTGAGTCTCCGTCTGGGGAACACGCTGAACGCGGTGAACGCCCGACTCATATTTCATGATCCCATAGACCCCGTTTCCGGTAACGTTCATGATAATTTCCTTATATCCTCCCACGGTTCCTTCGGTAAAGCTGGTGGTTGAAGCCTTCCAGCCTTTGGTTTCAAAATATTTGGAATACATCCTGTAGAGATCTCCTGCAAAAATGCTGGCCTCATCACCACCGGTTCCAGCGCGAATTTCAACGATGGCGTTCTTATCATCCTCCGGGTCCTTTGGCAACAGAAGCAGCTTTATATCTTCCTCCAGGGGCCCCAGTTGTTGCTGGTAAAGATCCAGCTCCTCTCTGGCCATTTCCTTTAACTCTTCATCCTTCTCTTCAGCAAGCATCTCCCTCGCACTATCTATATTGCTCAGTAGATCACTGTATGCGGTCATGGCCTCAACAACTGGTTCCAGTTGCTTGTACTCCCTGTTTAACTTGATATACCGCTTCATATCGGTAATAATATCCGGATCGGTGATTAACAGGCCCACCTCTTCGAACCTTGCCCTAACTCCCTCCAAACGGGATAATATCATATTTTCCTCCCACATGTCTCTTCTTTCCTTAGTAATTATACTCTCCCTGCTCCCCTCTTATGGTAAGTCTCTTTTTATCAGAAGGCTCACAACGGCCCACTATCCTGGCCTCAATCCCATATTTCTCTGCCAGTTCAATAATCCCGCCAGCACTGCGTTCATCGGTATAGATCTCAAAACGGTGTCCCATATTAAACACCTGGTACATCTCTTTCCAATCTGTTCCCGACTCCTCCTGGATCATTCTGAATAACGGTGGAACTGGGAATAGCTTATCCTTTATAATATGAACCTCCCGGGCAAAGTGTAATACTTTGGTTTGGGCACCTCCCGAACAGTGGATCATTCCGTCGATCTTGTCCCTGAATTGTTCAAGCACCTCCCTGATCACAGGTGCATAAGTCCGGGTTGGTGATAGCACCAGCTTTCCAGCATCGAGCCCAACGCTCTCAATGGATTCAGTAAGGGATTTGCTACCTGAATAAATAAGCTCATCACTTACATCAGGATCAAAGCTTTCGGGGTAAAGTCGGGCCAGGTAGCCTCCAAATACATCATGTCGGGCAGAAGTTAATCCATTGCTTCCCATTCCTCCATTGTAGCCATCCTCATATGTGGCCTGACCATAAGATGATAGTCCCACAATAACATTTCCCGGAACAATGCGGTTCTCAATGATATCTGATCGTAAGGATCGGGCAACAACTGTCGAATCCACAATGATAGTGCGAACCAGATCTCCCACATCGGCTGTCTCTCCACCGGTACTATATATGGGAACGCCCTGTTCCCGCAGCTCTGCCAGAATCTCCTCTGTTCCATTGATTATCGCAGAAATAACTTCTCCCGGGATCTTACTTTTGTTCCTGCCTATGGTTGATGATAGAAGAATATCGCCTGTCACCCCAACGCAAAGCAGATCATCCAGATTCATTACAATGGCATCCTGGGCAATCCCTTTCCAAACAGAGAGGTCGCCTGTCTCCTTCCAGTAAATGTAGGCCAGTGAGGATTTGGTTCCTGCACCATCGGCATGCATCACCAGACAATGATCGGGGTCTCCCGTTAGCATATCAGGAATAACCTTACAGAAGGCTCCCGGGAATAGGCCTTTATCCACATTCTTTATGGCCTGGTGCACATCCTCCTTGCCGGAGGAGACTCCACGCTCAAGGTATCGGGAAGAGTGACCCATCTTCTTAGTTCTGAGGTATATAGTCTGTAGAGAGCACTCGAAACTCGGTACGTCTGTTGACCTGGTGCGCCCTTTCCTCAAGCTCCGCACTTCCCAGCTGGTTAATGAAAGCCTCGGTCAGCACATCCTCAAGTTCCAGGAAGTTGTACTGGGAAAGCACTTTTTCATCTACCACTTTGGGTTGAGACTCCCCATATCCCCTTGCTCTAAGGCGGTCGGGTTGAATTCCCTTTGAAATCAGGTAATCAACAACCGATTGAGCCCTTTTCTGACTTAGCTCCAGGTTATCTGCAGGTGTTCCCCTGGAATCGGTATGCGACATCAGCTCAATGGTCACATTGGGATTATCATCCAGTGTCTCTACCAGGTTATCCAGCGAAACCATTGATTCGGGCCTCAAATCCCATTTTGCAAAATCATAAAAGATATTGGGAAGTTCGATCACTTGTGTTATAGAAGCCAGATAGATGGTCACTTCGAACTCCTTGCTCTGATCCATCCCCCGGGTAGATTCTCTCTCTTTTCCATTCAGATAACCTGGCTGACTGGCAATAAAAACATAGTCGGTACCTGGTTTAAGCATAAACTTAAAGGTTCCATCCTCTCCGGTGTTTGCCTCTACTGTGATGCCGTCACTACCAACAGATTTAACCGTTGAACCCGGCAAAATCTGATCATTGCGTTCATCCCTAACGACCCCTGTTACAGAGAATTCAAGTGGTGGCAGAACAAAGGAAAAAATATCATCGTTGCCCCGTCCTTTCCTGGAGGAACTAAAGAAACCACGCTCCACATCAGCTTCAAACACAATTCCAAAATCATCCTCCGGGGAGTTGATGGGAGGTTTCATGTTCTCCAATCGCCAGCTGCCTATCTCATCGGTGGTCGCCTTATAAATATCAAGACCGCCAAGCCCTACCCTGCTGTCCGTTGAGAAATAGAGCGTACCGTCATTGTGTACAAAAGGATAGAGCTCATTGCCCGGTGTATTAATCTCCTCTCCCATGTTTACCGGATCGCCCCAACTTCCGCCCTGACCCCGTGTCACTTTCCAGATATCGTTCTCACCCAATCCACCCGGCATGTCGGATACAAAATAAAGGGTGTTGCCATCTGGTGAAATGGCCGGGTGTGCACTGGTCACACTGTCGCCCAAAGATTCCAGTTCTACTTTGGGATCCGACCAGTCCATGCCACTTGCTGTGGCACTCAGTATCTGGCAGCCCAATTGCTGGTTCTTTCCTTTCCTACACCTGGTAAAATAAAGCGTAGTAAAGTCGGAGGAGATATTCGGGGTTCCATCCTCAAACTCTGAATTCAGACTCTCCACCGGAACCGGTACACTCCATTTCCCCTTTCTGTCGAGGGTTGAAGTGAAAAGATCGGCAAAATTCTGGCCGGTGGCTCCATGGGTATCATTGCCTGTGGCATCTTCTCGAGTCGATGTAAAATAAACCTCTGTATAGCTCTCATTTATAAACCCAGGACTAAAATCCCGTTGCCTGGAGTTGAAATAGCGCATATTCTCCACAATATAAGCTGTGGGATTATCCTTCCAGTTTATGGCTGCTTCGCAAGATTCAATCCCAATATTTCCCCTGGGGTCGTCTGGAACCAGATCTGAATATTTTTTAAACTCTTCCACGGACTCAGCATATTTCTCATTAATAAGCATCATCTGACCGTATCTGAGAAAGATAATGGGGTCCTGGTAATCCTCCCGTACCGCCTTTTTATACCATAGCCCCGCAGAACGGGCATCACCGAGAATCCTGTAACACTCTCCGATTTTAAAAAGAATTGCGGTCTTCTGATCATTATCGCTCACCTTGTTCACTGCATTCTTGTACAGATCAATGGCCTCAAAATATTCTCCGGCTTCGAATGCGGCCTGGGCCCTGGAGTCTTTTTGCTTTTTCTGACCCTCCACTGGATTGCTAACAAGGAGAGCGGCCATAATGACCATGGAAAATATTCTGATGAATCTATTCATTATCGATCGCCGTTTTACAATTTGATAAAATTACCTAAATTTTCTATGATAATAAAACGCAAAAACCCCCCGTAAATTACGGAGGGCTTAATGAAAATGGCTTGATTGTTACGATTAACTTGAGAACAAAAGCTCCCTGTATTTGGGCAAGGGCCAGATCTCATCATCCACAATGAGCTCAAGTTTATCTATATGATAGCGGATTTTATCCAGGAAGGGAGCAATTTTCTTGGAGTAGGTTTTGGATTTCTCCTTCTCGTCGTCCATCTTATTGGCCACTTTCCTGGCTTCAACCATCTCGTTCACGCCTACCTTAATGGCAGTTACATGGTCAGAGATTTCCCTAATCAGTTCAATTCTGTTACCGGCCAGAGATTTAAACTCCTCACCGTAGATTTCCTTCAAACCAAGTACATTTTCCATCAACCTGTTCTGATACTTCACAGCGGTGGGAACAATATGATTTATGGCCAGATCGCCCAGCACCCTGGCCTCGATCTGAATCTTCATGGTATACTGTTCGAACATCACCTCCGCCCGGCCTTCCAGTTCTGCCTCGGAGAAAATCCCCAGGTCGAAAAAGAGCTTTTTGGTTTTATCGCTGAGGTAGGCCGTTAGTGCTTCAGGTACGTCAGTTACATTGGTGAGTCCTCGTTTGGCAGCCTCCTTTATCCAGTCATCGCTGTAGTTATCACCCTCGAAACGGATCGCTTTGGAAGCAATGATATACTCCCTGAGTACCTGAAAAATCGCTTCATCCTTCTTTACTCCTTTTTCAATAAGGGCATCAACCTCAGCTTTAAACTCAATCAGCTGCTTTGCAACTGCCGCATTCAAAATGGTCATAGGTGTGGCCGGGTTGCAGGTTCCACCCACGGCCCTGAACTCAAAACGGTTCCCTGTAAATGCAAAGGGTGAGGTCCGGTTCCTGTCCGTATTGTCCAGCAGGATCTCAGGGATTTTACCAATATCCAGTTTCAGGGCTGTCTTCTCATCCGGTGTCATCTTTTTAGCACTTACCTGCTCTTCCAGCTGGTCAAGCATGGCAGACACCTCTGAACCCAAGAAACAGGAAAGGATGGCTGGCGGGGCCTCATTGGCTCCCAGTCGGTGTGCATTGGATGCTGATGCTATACTTGCCCTTAGCAGATCCTGGTGATCAAATACTGCTTTCACAGTATTTACCACGAAGGTCAGAAACTGCAGGTTAGATTTTGGATTCTTACCAGGAGAGTGGAGGATCACTCCGGTATCAGTCGAAAGTGACCAGTTGTTATGTTTTCCTGTACCATTAATGCCCTTGAAGGGTTTTTCATGAAACAGTACCCTGAATCCGTGGTGCCTGGCGACCTTGGTCATAAGATCCATTAGCAACACGTTGTGGTCAACCGCCAGATTACACTCCTCGAAAACCGGAGCCAGTTCATACTGGTTAGGGGCCACTTCATTGTGACGCGTTTTTACAGGGATGCCTAATTTATAGGCCTCAGCCTCCAGGTCATGCATAAAGGACATTACCCGCTCCGGAATGGATCCGAAATAGTGATCATCCAGCTGCTGGTCCTTTGCGGAAGCATGTCCCATCAATGTGCGTCCGGTCAGCGCCAGGTCGGGCCGTGCATAATAGAGCGCCTCATCAATCAGAAAATACTCCTGCTCCCAGCCCAGGTTGGCATTGACCCTGGAAACGTTTTTATCGAATAACTGACATACCTCAGTCGCTGCTTTGTCTATTACATTCAGTGCTTTAAGCAGGGGGGCTTTATGATCAAGCGCCTCACCTGTATAAGAGATAAAAATCGTGGGAATACTCAGGGTATTATCAATTATAAAGGCTGGTGAGGTTGGATCCCAGGCTGTATATCCGCGCGCCTCAAAAGTGTTTCTAATTCCACCACTGGGGAAGGAAGATGCATCGGGTTCCTGTTGGGCAAGGGCCCCACCTGAGAAGGTCTCCACCACCCCTCCATTGCTGGTAGGATGAATAAATGCATCATGCTTCTCTGCTGTTCCTCCGGTAAGGGGTTGGAACCAGTGTGTATAATGGGTAGCACCTCGTTCAGTGGCCCATGCTTTCATACCTGCAGCAACAGAATCAGCTTTTCTTCTGTCAATGGGCGTGCCCTTGTCCATGGCATCCATCACATGATTATAAGCATCCTTGGCGAGATACTTCTGCATCTTCGCCCTGTCAAATACATTGATCGCATAATAGTCTGATGTTTTGTCAGAGGGAGGGGGTACATGAAGAGGCTTCCTGTCAAATACCTGTTCCAATGCTTTAAATCTGATAACCGCCATGGTAGAATAAATTAAGTTTATACGAATTAATTAGGGTTTGAAGATGCAAATATATACTTTTTTTATCCTTGCCCCCATCTTTTTAAGGGCTAATTCAATTTTTTATGCTTTTTTTCCCACATACCCATTAAAAAAGCCGCCGGGAAAAACCGGCGGCTTCAAAATTGTTCCATCTGAGCCTATGCTACTCCATCTCTTCCACAAAATATTTATAGAACAATGGAATGGTTTCGATCCCCTTGTAGAAATTGAAGAGGGGATAGTTTTCATTGGGTGAATGGATGGCATCTGAATCGAGACCAAAACCCATCAAAATAGATTTAATTCCCAGCACCTCTTCGAAATCTGATACGATGGGAATACTGCCACCACTTCGGACCGGAATGGGTGTCTTGCCAAAACTCTCCTCAATGGCCTTGGATGCCGCTCTGTAAGCCGGAAAATCAATAGGCGTCACATAGCCCTGTCCCCCGTGCAGACTCTTAACCTTTACCTTGGTCCCTTCAGGTGCAATGCTTTCCAGGTGTTTAATAAAGAGTTCATCTATTTTCTTGGAATCCTGGTTTGGAACCAATCGCATGGAAATTTTGGCATAAGCCTTGGATGGCAATACGGTTTTGGCTCCCTCTCCGGTATAGCCGGACCAGATGCCGTTTACATCCAGGCTGGGCCTGATTCCGGTTCGTTCATTGCTGGAGTATCCTTTCTCACCTACCACCTCATCGATGTCCAGTGCTTTCTTATACTCCTCCAGGCTAAAGGGAGCCTTGGCCATCTCGGCTCGTTCGCTGTCTCCTACCTCCTGTACATCATCATAAAAACCTGGAATGCTAATATGATTGTTCTCATCGGTGAGGGAAGCGATCATTTGAGCCAAGAGGTTAGCCGGATTTCCAACAGCACCTCCAAACAAACCTGAATGCAGGTCGCGGTTGGGACCTGTAACTTCAACTTCCATATAACTGAGTCCGCGCAGGCCCACTGTGATAGAGGGAATATCCTGGGCA
>Ga0164313_10005164_pt1 | contig 11580 bp, 6 predicted proteins | sample GuaBasSedimGuay4_FD_113735 | JGI IMG/M metagenome (GOLD analysis project Ga0164313, IMG submission 113735) | Subseafloor sediment microbial communities from Guaymas Basin, Gulf of California, Mexico - Guay4, Core 4569-4, 0-3 cm | ecosystem: Environmental > Aquatic > Marine > Hydrothermal vents >...
CCACTGGCAGCTCCAGCCAGGCATGACGAGGATGCCTTCGCGGTCGGCCGCGTCGTACAGGTAGTGGCTCGAACCCCAGAATCCCTCGAGTCGGATCGTGTTGAGGTGCATCTGCTTGACGTAGCCCAGCTGGGCGTCGATCTTCTCCGGAGTATCCGAAAGCAGCAGATCGTCGACCCAGCCGCCACCGCGGATCAGCACCTCCTGTCCGTTGACCGTGAAGCCACGGTGGCCCTCGTCGTTGAAATAGGTGGCGAACTCACGAATGCCGAAGGTGGTCTGCACCGAGTCGGAGACCCGACCGTCCACCTCGGCAGTCATCGTCATCGAATAGAGGTTCGGCTCACCGAGGGTGTGAGGCCACCACAGACGGGGAGTATCGAACCTCAAGACGTCAAAGTCGTCGGGGGTGAACCGGAGGAGCCGGGACTCCTGCGGCGCCAGGACGACATCGGCGGCGAACGAGAGACCTTCGATCCGCCCGCTCACCGCGGTCTTCACCTCGGCGTCGCTGTGGTTCCTGATATTTGCTGACACCCGAATCTCCGCTGTTTCAAGGATGTCGAGATCGACATCGGTCTCGATGAACACATTGTTGACCGAGACGTCGCCGGTCAGCCGCAAGGTCACCGGTCGCCAGATCCCCATGTTCTCGTCGGGTGGGCGGGGGTTCCAGTCGACAAAACCGATCGTGAAGTCACCCGGATCCGGAGGAAAAACCTTGACGGCCAGCACGTTCGTTCCGGCGCTCAGGTGGCCTTTGATCCCGAGCTCGTGGACGCGGAAAGCGCCGATGACCATGTTGCGGGCGGCCAACTTCTTGCCGTTGAGCCAGATGTCAGCCGCGTAGTTGATGCCCGCGAACTGAAGGCGCGCAACCTTCTCCGCATCTTCGTCAGAGACCTCGAACTCGGTTCGGTACCACCACGGGCCCTCGAACTGCCCTGTGTCGACGTCCTCGAGGTTTGTCCCGAAGTAGAGATCTGGGTAGAGACCGTTGGCCACGAGGGCCGCCATCGGTGTCGACGGCACCGCGGTGGTGAACCACCCGCTCGCGTCAAAACCGGTGGACGACACCACCTCACCGCTGTCGGTAACCTCGGTAGCCGATTGCAGCGACCACCCGTGGGTCAGCGTCCTCGAGGTCGTGACCGGTCCTTCCGGCTGTGTACAGGCTGCACCGAGCACCAGGCCCGCCACCGCCATTGAAAATCTGGACATCGAGCCGACTATTTCTCTGCGCATTTGCCTCTCCTTCTATCCGCCGTCGATCCGCGACCGGTAGTACTGGGCTTTTTCAAGCACCTGCTGAAGCTCCGTCTGTCGGCCCTGCCGCGAGTAAACGTCCGCCAGCAGGTAGTAGCCGAGCACTTTGAGGTCGTCCGCCTCCGCCCGCTCGAGTCCTGCCCGGGCGAGACGCTCGACCTCGCCAAGGTCCCCCTCCTGTTTGAGGAGGACACGGGCCAGGAAAAGATAAGGTCTCGGCGTTTCGGGTGCCTCGGTGATCAAGACCCGCATTTCCTGCTCCGCGGCTGCGGGATCACCGAGACGTAAGAACAGGTTGCCGAGGTTGAACCGGGGCATGAACGCACTCGGAAATAGCTCCACCTCCTCCGCGTAGGCCTTCAGCGCCGCCTCGAATTGCCCTTGTTCCTCGTACAGGAGGCCGAGGTGGAAATGGGCGAGCGGATACTTCGGGTGCTCAGCAATGATCTCTTCGAGCAAGGGCTCCGCCACGTCCAAACTGCCGAGCGCCATGTTGGCCACCGCAAGGTTGAGGCGGGGGCGGGTCAGCTTGGGCTGGATCTCCACCGCTCTTTGGAGCGGAGGCAACGCACTCTGGTGATCATTTGCGTTCATGTGGACACCGGCCACCAGCTCCCAGGCCTGGGTGTTGCGATCATCCACCGACAGCACTCGCTTGGCGAGCGCCAGTACCTCGTCGTTCTTCCCCTCCTCGGAGAGCATCTTGGCCATCGTGATCAGCGCCGCAGTGTTGTCCGGGTCGTCCCGGAGAAAACTGTCCAACACCACCTTTGCCTCTTCGACGCGTCCCGTGTTCTGATAAGCGGTCGCGAGCAGGAGCTTGGCCTGCGGAATCGCTGGGTCGGCGTCAAGCACGATCTCGAGGACCCCTGCGGCCTCCTCGTAGTCGTCCCCGGTCATCAGGTGCGCCGCATAACCGACCGACTCGTAGAGGTGGATCTTGTCCTTGGGATCGGCGAGGTCCTCTCCCTCGGGCGCGGCGGTGGCGCCACCGACATAGCCGAGCGCCGCGAGCATGCCCAGGGTCTCCTCGTCGAGATCAGCCTCCTGGATCTCGGGAGCGCCGGCCTTGATCTCCTCGCGGAGAGCGGCGAGCGCGCTCCGCAGACCGTGCGCCACTTCCGGTTCTTGTTGCAACAGGTTTTCGGATTCCGAGGGATTCCGCGAGAGGTCGTACAGCTCCTCACGCGGGGCGTCGATGAATTTGTGCTTCGAGGTGCGCACGCTGTAGAGCGCGCTCCAGCCGTACTGGAGGTGAACCGACATCGACTCCGAGTAGGCATGGGCAGGTCCAATCGCCTCGGGATCGACCATCAACGACACCAACGACTCGCCGTGGAGCGGGTCCGGCGCCTCGACGCCCACCAGGTCGAGGATGGTCGGCAGGACATCAATGGTTCGGACCTGGGCGGGCACCCGAACGCCCTCGAGGTCGGCGCCCGGCACCCTGACGATCAACGGCACGCGCACGGTGGCATCGTAGATGAAATAGCCGTGTTCCTTCTCGCCGTGGTCGCCGAGGCTCTCGCCGTGGTCTCCAACCACCACCACGATCGTGTTCTCCGCAAGCCCTCGCTCGTCGAGCCAATCCAGGAGCCGGCCGACCTGGGAGTCGGTGAAGGCGATCTCCCCATCGTAGAGCCCGCTCTTGCCGCTTCCTTCAAATCGGGACCGGTATGGCTCCGGCGGATCGTAGGGTTTGTGGGGGTCGTAGAAGTGGAGCCAGGCAAAGAACGGCCTCTCGTCCGATTGCTCGAGCCACTCCAGACCGATGTCCACAACTCGGTCTCCCGGTCGCTGGACTCCGGCCAAATCGAGCTTCTGGTCGGGCGCCATCTCGAAGTCGTCGTCGTAGCTCTCGAATCCCTGATCCAAACCCCACCGTTGGTCGACAACGAAAGCGGCGACCACCGCTCCGCTCCGGTAGCCGGCCCCCGCCAGCCGCTCGGCGAGGGTCGTCTGCACATCGGCCAGGGCGACGCCGCCGTTAAGGCGCACCCCGTGGAACGGCGGATAAAGTCCAGTCATGATCGACGCGTGCGAAGGCAGGGTAAAGGCGGTCGGCGTCACCGCGTGCTCGAAGAGCACACCCTCCGACGCCAGCGCGTCGAGACGCGGCGTCTCGGCGGCCTCATATCCATAGCTCCCGATACGATCGGCCCGGGTGGTGTCGAGGGTTATGAGGAGAATGTTGGCGCCGGTGAGGTCGATTTCTCGTGGTGCCCGGCCGATGGAAGGGGCCGAGGTCTTCTCGCCTCGAAGCAACGCGATCGCGATGACGAGAGCGATCACGATCCCTGCGACCAAGACCACGCGCTTCATGTTCATCGAAGGGCCCGACCCCTTTCAACACCCCCGGAAATGCGGGCGGGGATAAACCCCGCCCCTACGGTAATCTTTGTAGGGGAGGGGTTTATCCCCTCCCTTTCGTGAATCCCTGCTTACGCAAAAGGCTGAACTCCTTACCCAACCCTTAAAATTGGAGGGCCCGTTCGGGGCCCTCCAGTTATAGCAACGTCCAGTGGACGATCAGAAGTCGAACTTCACACCGAGGCGGAAGATCCGCGGTGTGACCAGACCGTAGACCCGACCGTAGTCGCCCTGGCCGTAGCCGACCCTGTTGGCGGCGCTCTCGTTGAAGACGTTGAGCGCGTCGAGGGCGACGCCGATACCCATCCCACGGCCGACGCCGAACCGCTTGTTCAAGCTCAGATCGACAATGGTCGTCGATGGCATCCAGTCGTTGTCGTTGGGGTCGTCAGCGACCATGAAGTCGTGCCACGCGGCACTGAGGAGAGGCTCGGTGGTATCCCCCATCCACGAGCGGTAGGTGGGGATCTCCTGAGTCGGGAAGATCGCTCGCCCCGAGTCGTAGCGGAGACGGAAGCCGAAGTCGGTCTCGATCACCGGGATGGTGTAGCTGCCGGCTATCTTGGCCATCCACTCTGGGGTCATGAGCGCGGGCCCGCTGATGTTGTTCTGGTAGTGGTTGGGGGAGACGCCGAAGGGCGTGTCCATGATCAGCGGCCCGTCGATGTACCAGTTCTGATCCACCGGCCGCGGGTAGAAGCCGTCGGTGTTGGTGTAGTTGATAGCGAACATCCCCTGCCAACGGTGGGAGTAGCGTTTGTTGAGCACCACCTGAAGACCCTGGTAGGTGCGGTCGACCTCTTGTCCATTGAAGTCGGGGGCGTTTGTCGACCTCCAATTGGTGTTGTCGAGGACGAACTCTCCATCGGCACCGTCGATTACCCCGTCACCGTTGTAATCCTCCCACGGGATCCCCCAGACCTCGGTCTCATAGCCGGTCCAGGTGGTGAAGGGCTGCGATTCCCATTCCCAGTACTCACCGGTAGCTTCGTTGTACGGCAGAAGCACCAGAAAGTCGTTGGTCTTTTTGTATATGTACGTGAACTCGATGGCGAGGTCCTGGCCGAGCTGGCGCTGGAGTGAGATGTTGAACTGGTCGGTGTAGGGGCTGGTGGTGCCCGGCGCCACCTCGAGGCCCCACGACTGATCGCTCTCACCACCCCACATCAGCCAATCCGGCTCGCGGCCGTAGATCAGGCGGGTGCCGGCCTCAGTCTCACCGAAGTCGACCATCCCATTGCCGTTGAGGTCCCACTCGGAAAAGGGGATGTTGTACTGCCAGGTGTTCGATTGAAACGGCTCCATGTCCGGTCCGAAACGGCGCAGGCTCTCGACCCCAAGCGGGAAGTAATAGCGGCCGATATGAGAGCGCAGGACCGTCTTGCCGTCGCCGGTCAGAGTCCAGGCGAAGCCGATGCGCGGCGACCAGGTCTTGAAGTCGTAGACGTCGCCGCCCACACGGTCACGGAGGACAGTCGGGTTGTTGACGTCGCTCGGGTCGTCGAACATCTCATAGACCTTGCCGACGCCGTACTTGGCCTCCATGCGGTCGTAGCGGAGGCCGAGGTTGAGGGTCATCCGATCCGAGACCACCCACTGGTCATCGACGAAGACGCCGGTCGAGTTGGTCTCGCGCACCGTCAGCCACGGGTTTGCCTCAACTTTGGTGTTGTAGAAGGGCGCGACTGGATCGTCGTCCGTGCCCCAGCACCAAGTAGCGTCACAGTTCCACCACCAGCTGGTGGCCGGGCCGTAATTGTACGGATACGGGTAGGCGAAGTTGGCGTAGTTCTGGAAGTATCCGCCGTACCAGTCACCGTTGGCGGTCGTGTACTGGACTCCGAACTTGAGCTCGTGCGAGCCCGCCCAGTCGTCAGCGTAGTGGGTGAAGTCGGCCTGGATCGTCCCGCGCTCGTTCTTCGACCCCTCGACGTAGGGGAAGTCGCCGTTGACACCAAGGCTCTGGCTGCCGACCCACTTCCACCAGTTGATGTAGCCGGGGTGGCCGACCTCCGCCGGGATGCTGGGAATCACCTCGGTGTTGTACCCGAGGTACTTGAAACCGAAAAGGTTGCGATCGGAGATCACCCACTGGTACTGGGCCGAAAAGGTGTCGTTCTTTGACGGACTGTCATAGCGCATGGTCGGATCCCAGGTCGAACCCCAGGACCCGTTGAGGGTATTGTTGTCCTCGTGGTGGTAGCCCAGCCACGCACGGTGGTTCGTCCCAAAAGCGCCGGTCAGCTTGATGTCGAAGAGGTCGGACTCGTATTTTTCAAGAGGTATCCAGAGCGGCGTATCGGTCGCCTGGTCGCGACGATTGAAGCCGGCGTAGAACCACAGCGTGTCCTTGACGATCGGCCCTCCGATCGTGGCGCTAAATTCCTGGTGATCGACCGGCTCGGTGGTAATGTCGTCGTCGGGGTCGGCGTACATCCAGTCGTTGCCGAAGTCCAGGGTGGAGTTGTCCGCCGCATCACCCAACTGGGCGTAGTAACCAGCGGTGCCGTGGAACTGGTTGCCGCCTGACTTCGTCAGGACATCGATCGCGGCGCCGGAGAAGGAGCCGTACTCGGCCCGAGAGCCGAGCGACAGAACTTGAATCTCCTGGACGGTGTCATAGTTCACATTCACCAGCGAGCCCCACGAGGCGCCACGCGGGTTGGTGGTGTTGACACCGTCGACCAGGAAGATATTTTCGTTGGACGCCGAACCGTAGGCCGACGGACTGGGCAGCCACGACTCGTCCGAACCGACCGCCGCCATACCCGGCGCCGTCAGGGTGAGATCGTAGAAGCTATCGCGCTTGGTCGGCACGACCTCCAGCTGATCACTGCTAAAGGTGGTGGAGATGGTCGATGACCGGGTGTTGACGATCGGCGCTTCGCTGGTGACGACGATCTCGCCGGTCGCCGCCGCAATCACGAGATTGAACGTCAACGGCACGGTGGAACCCGAGCTGATGGCGATGTCCTCGAACGCGGTGGTGTTGAAACCCGACAAGCTGGCGGTCACCTTGTAGATTCCCGGCGGCACCCTGAGGAAGACAAAGGTCCCTCTGGCATCCGATACCGTCGCCCAGTTACCTCGCACGAGGGCGGGACCCTCGAGTACGACGGTGGAGCCCGGACTAGGCGTCCCGTCCGGCAACATCACGCTGCCCGTCACCGTGCCGCTGCTCACCGCCTGGGCCGAAGTCATGCTCGCACCAAGCAGTATGACGAGACCCAGGATGAACACCCCGGGCCATCTATTGCCTCTGAAATTCATGCCAGTCTCCCTTCCTTTGTGCCCTCACAAAAAGGTGATGCGATTCGCCCATTGACGAATCGCATCGAAAAAAAGACCGAGGCTTTTCGGCCTCGGCAACATTGGATCGGCAGTATTGTCGAACGAAGAGACAGCGGTATCCGTGGGATCTCCGCATGATCGCAGCATAGGTGAGACTCGGCTCGGATTTTCGATTTCGAATTAAATTCGGCAATCAAGCGATCGTTCGCATTCAATTTGAATAGATCCCAGAAATACGAACAGACTGCATGTGGTGGACTGGTCACAGGGAGGCTCTCAGGCGGCCATCGGCCACGTCGCAAGTGAGTCCGGTGATCAAGGAGTGAACGGGTCCGGAATGTTCCGGCTGTCGCGATGTCCTCCGAGCGACGGTGCCCAGAAGGAGAGCGGAACGGAACACTTCCGTCATACCAGACGAACCCCCCGTACCTTGCCGCAACAGTATACTTCAAACCGAGCGCCGGAAGCTCGGTTCGGCGCTGCACGCCAGAGCAGTGTCCAGGAGGTCCCGATGAGCTTGCGAACTGAGATCTTCGAGCAGCCCGCTGCTATCGCGAGACTGCTCGATATGCAGGACGAGGCGGTTCGCGAGGTCGCACGGAATATTCGCGAACGCGACATCGGGTGGGTCTATCTCGCCGCCCGCGGCACGTCGGACAACGCGGGGCTGTACGCCAAGTACCTGTGGGGAGCATTCAACGGTCTGCCGGTCGCGCTCGCGGCGCCCTCCCTGTTCGGCGTCTTCCAAACCCCTCCCAGGATCGGGAGCGCCCTGGTGGTCGGAATCTCTCAGTCCGGCCAGTCACCCGACATCGTCAGCGTCATCGAAGAGGGGCGGCGGCAGGGAGCGCTGACGCTCGCCATCACCAACGACGGCGGATCGCCCCTTGCAGAAGCCACGGAGCTAGTCATCGAAACGGTCGCCGGACCCGAGAACGCCGTCGCAGCCACCAAGACCTACACCACCCAGCTCGTCGCCATCGCCATGCTGTCGGCCGCCCTGACCGGGGACGCCGAACACCGCAAGTGGCTTGGCCGGCTCCCCTCGCTGGTCGAGGACACGCTGGCGTTGGACGAGACCATCAAGGACGCGTCCGCCCGCTACCGCTACATGGAGCAGTGCGTCGTGCTCGGTCGCGGCTTCAACTATGCCACCGCCCACGAGTGGGCGCTCAAGCTCAAGGAGCTCGCCTACGTGCTCGCGGAGCCGTACTCGTCGGCCGACTTCCAGCACGGTCCCGTGGCCCTCGCCCACCAGGGATTCCCGGTCTTCGCCGTGGTGCCCAGCGGAAAGACTGCCCCGGACATGATCACCCTGCTCACCGAGCTCGTGCAGGACCAGCAGGTGGAGCTTCTCGCCATCTCCAACGAGGGCTCGGCGCTCGCGCTCGCCAACACGCCGGTGCAGCTGCCGGAAAGGCTCCCGGAGTGGATCACACCCATTCCGGCCATCGTCCCGGCGCAGCTCTTCTGCTATCACCTGACCCGCGCCAAGGGCTACAACACCGAAGGTCCCCGCGGGCTGTCGAAGGTGACGCTGACATGGTGAATCGAATGAGCGGGGCAGCCATTCTGATTATTCTTGCAATCGCCCTCGGTCACTCGTTCGCCGAAGCACCATCCAACCTCGACACCATCCTCCCTGTCCGCGGCTTCGCCATTAGCGCACCGGCACCTGACCGGGTCGACGACTTTATCGACTTCATCAATCGCGAGCTGGTGCCGAACAACGTCAACACGCTCGTCCTGCGGGTGGATTACAACTTTCAGTACCGCTCGCACCCGGAGCTGCGAGACGAGGATGCGCTGAGCAAGAAGGACATCCGCAAGATCGTCAAGACGTGCCGCAAGGGAGGCATCCGGATGGTCCCGCAGATCAACCTGCTTGGCCACCAGTCGTGGCAGATCGAGCTCACCCGATTGCTCGAGGTCTACCCCCAGTTCGACGAGACACCCTGGATCGAGCTCCCCGAGAAGTACGAGTGGCCCAACCCCGACGGTCTCTACTGCAAGAGCTACTGTCCGCTCCATCCCGAAGTCCACGACGTGGTCTTCGCGCTGGTGGATGAGATCGTGGAGGTTTTCGAGGCGGACGCTTTCCACGCCGGCATGGACGAGGTCTTCTACATCGGCATGGACCGCTGCCCGCGCTGCGGCGGCCGCGACAAGGCCGAGCTCTTCGCCGGCGAGGTGACCCGGATCCGCAACCATCTCGCGGCCAGCGGAGTCGAGCTCTGGATCTGGGGCGACCGGCTGATCGATGGCAAGACCACCGGAATCGGCGAGTGGGAGGCGAGCATGAACAGGACTGCTCGCGCCATCGACCTCATCCCCAAAGACGTCGTGATCAATGACTGGCACTACGAACGCGCCGATCCGACCGCCCCCTATTTCGCCGCCAGGGGCTTCGCCGTGGTGACCTGTCCCTGGAAGCTGGGAGAGGTCGCCGTCACCCAGATCGAGGACATGGCACGGTTCCGCCGGAGCTCGACCCCCGAGATGCGCGAGCGCTTCGCCGGTGTGATGCAGACAATCTGGTCAGACACCGGCGACTTCCTCGACCAATACTATGGGCGCGTGGAGCCGGTCGAGAACGAGTACGGCGGCGACCCCATCGAGTGCACGAAGACGGTGTTTGCAGAGTTCAGGAAGGTCGATCGGTGACCGCTACGACGGATTTCTACCAGGACCATCAGGTGGCGGATCACCGCGGTTTTTTCGCATACTCTCCGTCATGTGTAAGGCGACGAATCCAGCCACCATCACCGCCAGGTAGAGCTGGCCGATCAGGGCCTCGAGCCAGGCCAAGGTCCGCGCATGCTCCGAAATCGGCGTGACATCGCCGTAGCCGAGGGTGGTCATCGTTACAAAGCTGAAGTAGGTAAAGATATGGAGCTGTGACGATTCGTTCGCCGTTCTCTCGGCGAGCAGATCGTTGGAGATATAGAACGAGCCCGGGTCCCGATACTCCAGGTGGGCAAAGATCAACGCGAACAAGAATCCGATGAAAACATATGCGCACAGGGCGCCGAAGATCCGTTCGCTGGTCGACCGGTTACCTGTGTTGAGGTCATGCAGCAGGTTCCAAATCAAGAACGCAAAGAACACCGCGGTGAAACCGAGGACCGTGGTGTTCTGACCCGTGGTGTCCGGCCGGAACGCCGCGATCACCCGCACCGCAACCGCCGGCACGCCAAGGGCTATCGCCCAAATCGCATTGTGCCGCGAACGCACGGTCTCCACCAGTGCCGCCAGCAGCACGGCGGCCACCATGAGGTCGGCGAAACGACCCCGGGTAGCGGCGTTCAGAGTCAGGGCATCGACGAGGATGATTGCCATCAACGCGACGAAAATGTTGCGGTACGGCCTCTCACCGAGAACACTCCAATGGAACGGTTCGGTCATGATGGCGGCAGTCTACCGCAGGATCCGTCATTCTTCTCAACCGAGCGCGCTGGAAATCTCGGCTCGGCTCAGGCAAGCTGAGTGCCCGCGAAGATATACCGGGAGGTTTTCCCATGCAGCGAATCATGATCACAGCGTGTCTCGGACTCCTACTCGCCTTCCCGGTACAGGGCGTGGAATTTCTCGGCGTCGAGCTCTGCAAGGGCTCGGTCGACACCTCGGTGGTGCTCCCCGTGGGATCGCCCCTGTCGCTCGAGAGCGCCGAGATCGGCCGCCACGGCGGGCTTCTGATGCTCCTCACGGCGCCGAACGGCAAGGTCCTCGAATTCATCGACGATCTGATGGCGACCTACACCGGAAACCGCGGCACGGGGTCCGAGGAGAAGCTCCAGTGGTCCGGGAACGAGATCACCGCCTACGCCCAAATCATCAAGAAGGGTTACGCCGCCCTCGCGGTCAGCACCACCGACGACTGCCGCGCCGCAGAACCGGTACCGATCGCCGATACCACCACCGAAAAAGCCCCCGCGCCGGACGCCACTGCACCGACCATCGATGAAACTCAGATCGCGGCGGGCGCCGCTATCGCAACCGGAACGGCCGCAGGCGCCGCCGTGGCGCCCGCACCGGCGCCCCCCGCGACTCTCGAGCCGACGCCATCTGACGAGTTCGAGTTCAAGGGCCGGCTCAAACACGCGGCCGGCGAGGACGCTCGGGTCGATGTCATGGGCGTGATCGTCAACCACTCGGGAGCTGCTTACAAGATCGTCAACTTCGATCTCAGCCTCTACGACGCGGCTGGCGAGCTCATCTGCGTCGACGCGATCTCGGTGAGCGAGCTGAGGGACGGCCAGGAGCGGGCGTTCCGGGACTCCATCCGCTGCGCCGACTACGCGCCCGACGCGGTGGCCGGCTGGAAGCTCCAGTTCGCCGGGGGGGACGCTGACTGAAATATTCCAGAGGGTTCGTTGTGAGGCCGCGAAGTTCTGGGTCCACATGGCGCCATCCGCTCCAATTCACGGTCGCAGCAGCTACCTCGTGAAAAATTCGAGCTAGAGCAACGCGTCTATCTTGCCCAGCAACCTCTTGAAATCGACCGGTTTGGTGTCGTAGTCGTCGGTGCCGACCTCGAGACATTTCTCGCGGTCGCCGGCCATGGCGTGGGCGGTGAGAGAGATGATCGGGATGCCGCTGGTGGTCGCATCGGCTTTGAGACGCTTCGCCGCCTCCCAGCCGTCCATCACCGGC
>Ga0164313_10005165_pt1 | contig 11578 bp, 10 predicted proteins | sample GuaBasSedimGuay4_FD_113735 | JGI IMG/M metagenome (GOLD analysis project Ga0164313, IMG submission 113735) | Subseafloor sediment microbial communities from Guaymas Basin, Gulf of California, Mexico - Guay4, Core 4569-4, 0-3 cm | ecosystem: Environmental > Aquatic > Marine > Hydrothermal vents...
CTGCCATTTCGCAGTCCCCAGTATTATTTTGGCTGGATGAGTGATTCGCTGGATCCGAGCACTTACATTGCATTGAATTATGCACCACTCGAAGAACGCATGGTTGCGTTTACCCGTTACCTCGAAAATGTACCGTTGGCGGTCAAACAAATCCGGCAAAACCTGGCCATGCCGATGCCGCGCACCTGGCTGCAACTGGGTATTGATGGGTTCGGTGGTTACGCAGCTTATTTTCGCGATGAAGTTCCAGCAATTTGGGCTGCTGTTAAGGATGAAGGCCTGCAGCAGGCATTTGTCAGCGCCAACAAGGAAGCCGTTTTAGCCATGCAGGATATGGCTGACTGGATGACGTCTAATATGCCGCACGCGACAGAAGATTTTGCGCTCGGGGCAGAGTTATTCAAGCAAATGCTCTGGGATACGGAGCGTGTCGATATTCCGTTGGAAGAACTGGAGGCCATTGGACGTGCTGACATGGCACGCAACCTCAAGAACCTGAACAGTGCTTGTGCAGAATTTGCACCGGGAGAGATAATCCAGGATTGTTTTGCGAAGATGTCCGACCGCAAACCAAAAGATGGTTCGGTGGAGGCAGCGCGTGATCAGCTTGAAGAGACACGCCGGTTTCTTGTAAGCGAAGACCTTGTAAGCATACCCGGTGATGAAATGGCGCTGGTCAATGAGTCGCCTCCATATGCCCGGTCGAATTCTGCCTATATCAATATCCCGGGCGCATGGGAGAAAAATCAGCCATCGGTTTATTATATTTCCCCGCCCAACCCTGCCTGGCCAGAGGATGTTCAGGCCGATTACATCGCCGGCGAGGCCGACCTGCTGTTTACCTCGGTCCACGAGGTCTGGCCCGGCCACTTTCTGAATTTCCTGCATGCCAATCGTGCATCATTTTTCTATGGCCGGGTATTTGTTGGTTATGCTTATGCCGAAGGCTGGGCGCATTACACCGAAGAAATGATGATCGAAGCCGGCCTGCGAGATGGCGACCCGGAAGCCCGCATTGGCCAGATCAGCAATGCATTGCTGCGTAATGCACGGTTCCTCTCCACCATCGGCCTGCATACCAAGGGCTGGTCCGTTGCAGACTCAAAGCGGTTTTTCATGGAAGAAGGGCTCCAGAGCGAAGGCACAGCCATTCAACAGGCAGCCCGCGGTACCTATGATCCAGCCTACCTGAACTACAACATGGGAAAGCTGATGATCAAGCGCTTACGTGATGACTGGACTGCGACGCGCGGTGGCCGAAAAGCCTGGCGGGAATTCCATGATGAGTTCTTAAGCTACGGCGGCCCGCCAATTCCGCTGGTGCGGCAGCAGATGATGAACGAGTCTGAGCCGGAAGCTTTGTTTCCTGTTCGATAAACTTCGCAGAATACGAACTGCAGGTTCTTGTAGGAGTCGCGTCTCGCGGCGATTTTATCAACCTGCTGTAAATTCAAAAATCGCGGCGAGGCGCCGCTCCTACAGGGATGACTGGACGGCGACGCGCGGCGGCCGAAAAGCCTGGCGGGAATTCCATGATGAGTTCTTAAGCTACGGCGGCCCGCCAATTCCGCTGGTGCGGCAGCAGATGATGAACGAGTCTGAACCGGAAGCTTTGTTTCCTGTTCGATAAACTTCGCGGAATACGAACTGCAGGTTCTTGTAGGAGCCGCGTCTCGCGGCGATTTTATCAACCTGCTGTAAATTCAAAAATCGCGGCGAGGCGCCGCTCCTACAGCGGGATCTGCCTGGACATCCAGGTCCCACAACTGGAATGTCCTGTATCTCCCATGCGTTTATCCAGATATTCAAAGCCATGCTTCTCATACAAGCTACGCGCTTTGTCCATTCCTTCCATAGTCTCAAGATAACAATGTCGGTAACCATCGCGACGGGCCTCTTCCAGGCATAGCGTCAGCATTTGTGCGCCCATACCGGTACCACGCAGTTCAGGCAGGAAGTACATTTTTCTTAACTCGCAGGTTACCTTGTCTCCGCCGGTCAAAGGCGCATAGCCACCGCAACCCAGAATCCGGCCATCCTCTTCTACCACGTAAAACGCCGAACCCTCCGGCAGATACGCTGTGAACATGTCATCGACTTCTGAATCACTGATCGAGTATCCGCAACCCACAGCCTTGAACTCTGTCATGACAGAACGGATTATCTCCGCCACAATTTTGATGTCACTTTTTTGGATCGGGCGCAGGGTTGGCGTTGTTTTGGTCTGGTCTGTTTTCATATTTTATTTCGACGGGTTTAAACCACTTGGCAGCCACAGTCATCAAAACCATCATATAAACTACCTATAATGAGTTCAACGGAGATTTGTCATGCCATTCAGAATAATGATTTTAGCGGTCGCCCTGGTTGCATCCGGTACTTTAAGCGCAAAGGTCACCGAGGAAGAAAGCTACTCCTTCCCGCTCAACGACGGCGGTCGCCTGAGTGTTTCAAATGTTAACGGATCAGTGACCGTGACTGGTAGCAGCGGCGATACAGTAGAAATTATTGCAATCAAGAAGGCGGACAGCCAGAAAACGCTGGATGGGATTGAGGTTGAAATAACCCATTCCGCGGACTCCATTGTCATTGAAACAGACCTTCCGAACTCTGACAGTTGGTATAACTGGGGTGGAAATGGCGGCCAGGTCACCTACGAAATCATGGTTCCGGCAGGCACCAACCTGGATTCGGTTGAGACCGTTAATGGTGATGTAGAAGTGAGTGGAGTTTCCGGTGATGTCGAGGCTGAGTCGGTCAATGGTGATCTGGATATCAGTGACCTTGCTTCAAATGCCAGTTTTTCAACAGTTAACGGCAGTATAGAGGCCTCTTTTACCAGGCTTGAAGGCCAGCAGAAAGTAAAGGCTGAGACAGTCAATGGTCGCATCACCTTCAGGATACCCAAAGATTCGGATGTGGATATCAGCGCTGATACTTTGAACGGTGGCATCAATGCCAGTGATTTTGGCCTGGAGACCGAAAAGGGCTTCGTCGGCAGCGATCTTAATGGCAGCGTCGGTAGCGGTAGTGCCAGGATGAATGTTGATACCGTCAACGGGTCTATCAAGATTCGCAGTAACTGATCCGACGTTTTAGGGTTTACACTGCACTGGATCAATCTGCCGGGTTTTATGTGTCCGGTAAATCCTTTATTTGAACGTAATGCAGCAGTTTTGTGTGCATATATAAGATTCCCTTTCGTTGATTTATAATGCCTGAATCACCAGTCTCGAAAAGGAATTTCCAAAATGGGTATAAGCAGGATGATCAAGAGCTTTGCTGTCGTTTCATTGATGGTATTCGTATCCCTGGCGCAGTCTGCCCAGGCACAGGATCAGGATTTCCCCGCTGAAGCCAATTGGCAGATAACTGCATACCTGTGGACCCAGGCCATTGATGGCACCGTGGGAATCGGCCCGATTGAATCAGACCTTGATTTGAGTTTCAGCGATCTTCTGAGTGCGCTGAATATTGGTGGTGCTGTTGCTTTCAGGCGTGACTGGGGCCGTAATGTTTTTGTAGCAGATTTACAATACTACTCGCTTTCACCCGATGATGTGAGCGCCCCGCTAGGTGGAACAATCAGCACCGACCTCAAGCAGCCTATTTATCAATTTTACTATGGGCGAAAAACAGCTCTTGGCAGTGGTGTTGCCGGCTGGCTAATCGGTGCACGCTATATGGAGCTGGATACAAAACTGACCTGGAAACCCAATCTCCCCACAGATCCCAAGTTGGTTAAAAGAGCATCTCCGGACTTTACCGATTTTCTTTTGGGCGGCTTTTATGAGACGCCAATCTCAGAGAAATGGAGTTTCACCGCGCAAGCTGACTTTGGTGTAGGTGGCTCTGAACACAGCTGGAATGGTCAGATGTTTTTCAATAGAAAACTCCAAAGTGGAAATTCCGTGGTGCTGGGCTTTCGCGTTACCGATGTAGACTTTGAGGATAAGTTGCCGAACGATGAGTTTTTTGTATATGACGTACGCATGACGGGACTGACCCTGGGATTTACCTGGGATTAGAATTTATTACCGATCTTGATATTTTTTTGAACTGGTTGTATTGATCGTTTGTAGCCTGGCAGTTGTCATTGTCAGGTTTTTTTATGTTACTATTGATATATTAGTGATATATCTGAAATAATTATATTGGAATAAGTAATGAATACAACGTATTGGAAAGGTGTTTATCCTGCTTTAACTACAAAATTTAATGCGGATTTCAGCCTGGATTTCGATGCAATGGCCGAGCATCTCGAATTTCAACTGGAAGCGGGTGTGCATGGTGTAATAATTCTTGGTTCGTTGGGTGAAAATGCCACACTGAACATAGAGGAAAAACTGCAACTGACGGAGTTTTTTCAACGACAAGTGGCAGGCCGTGTACCCCTTTTGGCCTGCATTGCAGAGTCTGATACACGCCAGGCCTGCGAGTTTGCTGCAAAATCGCAGGAGATCGGAGTGGATGGCTTCATGTTGCTACCACCAATGCGTTATCCAAGTGATCGGCGTGAAACCCTGGCCTACCTCGAACAGGTTGCTGCTTCATCAGACTTGCCGGTAATGCTTTATAACAACCCGGTGGCTTATGGCACCGACATTTCGCCGGAAGATTTTGACAAGCTGGCCGAAAACCCCAAATTCGTTGCCATCAAGGAATCTTCGGCCGACACGCGCCGTATTCCGGAAATCCGGCGCAGGCTGGGAGACCGGTTTACCATTTTTTGCGGGGTGGACGATCTTGCCTATGAGTGTTTCTCACTGGGTGCCACGGGTTGGGTGGCGGGCCTGGTGGTTGCCTTTCCGCATGAAACGGTTCGCCTGTACGATCTGATGTGCGAAAAAAAGTGGGATGAGGCGAGGGCACTGTACGAATGGTTTCTGCCGTTGCTGCATCTCGATATTGGTCCAAAGTTTGTTCAGCAGATCAAGCTGGTTGAGGAAATCGTCGGGGCGGGTAGCGCGCGTGTCAGGTCACCACGGCTGGCCCTGAGTGGAGTTGAGGACGAGCATGTCCGAAAAGTCGTTGCGGAGGCTTTGGCCAGTCGTCCAACACTGTGACCGCAATTGTCCAACCGGTCATTGATCATGGCAGCATGGCAGAGCAGGCCTATCGTTTGCTGGAAGAGCAGTTGGTGACACTCAAATTCCCGCCTGGTGAACTCGTTGCAGAAAGAGACCTGATGGAAAGAGCTGGTATTGGCCGCACACCGGTGCGCGAAGCCATCCAGAGGCTTTCAGCTGAAGGCCTGTTGCAAGTGCTTCCACGTAAAGGCCTGATGGTCACTCCTTTACGCCGTTCGGACTTGTTGCAGATTGTCGAGGCCCGACGTGTCCTGGAGCGCCTGATGGTAGTCAAAGCTGCGGAGCGGGCGACGCCGGATCAGCGCCAGGCTCTGCGCATACTTGCAACGCATATGGATACTGCGGGTGATGATCTGGAAGTCTTTTTTCGACTCGACCGGCGTCTGGATGAACTATTGGAAGCGGCCTGCAACAACCGTTACCTGGTCAATGCGCTGGCGGCCATGCATAGTCAATGCAGACGGCTGTGGTATTTGCATCGCCATCGCCTGAATCTGCCACTTTCGGCACAACTGCATGGCGGCCTGGCGCGTGCTGTTGCAGATGACGATGGTGCTGGCGCAATCAGGGCATTGGATGAGATCATTGCCATATTGGAGAAACTGGTTAACGGCCTTGATGTATTGAGTTGAAATGAACGATTCCAGACAACATTGCGTGGTGATCGGCGCGGGCATTATCGGTGCAAGCTGTGCCTGGCACCTGCAAAAAAAGGGGCTGAAGGTTACCCTGATTGATCGTGTGCCACCCGGGCAGTCCTGTAGTTCCGGAAATGCGGCCGGTATCTGCACATCATCGGTCATTCCATTTTCCTATCCCGGTGTGATTCGGAAAGTACCGGGCTGGTTACTGGATCCACACGGCCCGATGCGAATTCGCCCTTTGGCTTTTCCCGGATTGATACCGTGGTTTTGGAAGTTCTGGCGGGTCAGTTCTATGCCAAACGTAGAGACTGTTGCCGAAGCACAAACACAATTGATGCGCACCGTGTTTGCAGATTACGATGAGATTCTGGTGGCGACGGATTCCTCTCATCTGCAGCGATCCAAAGGTGCCATTCATGTCTATGACACTGAAAAAGAATACCTTGGTGATCAGTGGCAACGGGATTTGCAGGGTCGCCTGGGGTTTGAGTCAAACAGGCTGAGTGCGGATGAAACCAAAGCGCTGGTGCCATGCCTCAAACTGGGCAAGGGTGTGGCGATTATGATGCCGGACTGGCATCAGTTACTGGATCCGGAAAAAGTCACCGCGCGAATTGCCGGAAACTGTATTAGCAATGGTGCGGATTGGATCCAGGATAAGGTCACACAGGTGAAGTCCTATGAGCAGGGCGTCAGCCTGCGGACTGAATCAGGCAGGAACATAAAGGCAGATAAAATGGTTGTCGCCGCAGGTGCCTGGTCGAACAATATTGCGGCACAACTGGACTACAAGGTTTCAATGATCGCAAAACGTGGCTACCACAGCATGATTCCGAACCCGGGTGTTGAACTGGACTATCCGGTGATGTCCCTGAGTCGAGTATTTGTCATGACACCCCTCAATGAAGGGTTGCGAGTTGCCGGTACGGCAGAGTTTGCAAAACTGGAAGCTGAGCCGGATTATCGCCGGGCGAAAGTGTTGCTAAAGCATGCCAGCCACTATCTCGATGGACTCAATACTGTAAATGTTACCGAGTGGATGGGGCACCGACCGATGATGTCGGATTCAACCCCGATCATCTCGCCTTCACCCAATCACCGAAATGTATTTTATGCCTTTGGCCATGGCCATTATGGTCTGACCCAGGGGCCCACCACCGGCCGTCATATTGCAGACCTCGTGGTGGGTGATGAACCCACCGTGGACCTCGCACCATTCCGCTTTGATCGATTTACCGGAAAATGAACTCACCGGCCCCGACTTCCTTTCAGTGTATTGATGCCCACACCTGCGGTAACCCTGTGCGAGTGGTTGTTAACGGTAAACCGCCGTTGCAGGGCGAGACCATGCTGGACAAGCGTGAGCACTTTCTGAATGAATACGACTGGGTACGCACCTCATTGATGTATGAGCCACGCGGCCACGCGATGATGTCCGGCAGTATGCTTTACCCCAGTAACCGGCCCGATTGTGATATCGGCATCCTGTACATCGAGACTTCCGGATGTCTTGCCATGTGTGGTCACGGCACCATCGGTACGGTGACAGTCGCGATTGAAAAAGACCTGGTGAAGCCACGTATCAAGGGTGAACTGCACCTGGAAACCCCGGCCGGCAGGGTCGTGGCCAGCTATACTGAGCAGGATGGCAAGGTGAAGTCAGTCAAACTCATCAATGTCCCTTCATATCTGCATGCGCGTGATCTGAGTGTGGAATGTCCGGAACTGGGTGGAGAACTCAAAATGGATGTGGGATACGGCGGTGCCTATTACGCCATTGTTGATCCGCAAACCCATTACCGTGGCCTCGAAGACCTGTCCGCCAGTGATATTCTGCGTATCAGCCCATTGTTGCGTGATCGGCTGAATGAGAAATACAGTTTTATCCATCCGCAAGACCCCCGTATTTGTGGGTTAACGCATCTCGAATGGACCGGCAAACCTCAAAAACCCGGTTCTGACTCTCGCAATGCTGTTTTCTATGGTGATCAGGCCATCGATCGTTCGCCCTGCGGCACGGGTACATCAGCGCGCATGGCGCAACTGGCAGCGCGGGGAAAACTGGCCGAAGGTGATGAGTTTGTCCATGAAAGTTATATCGGCAGTCAGTTTACCGGGCGAATCGAAGCGTTAACGCAGATTGGTGATTTCGATGCCATCGTTCCATCGATTGAAGGCTGGGCCAGGATTTACGGTGAGAACACCATCAACGTGGATCCGCAAGATGACCCTTATTGGAAGGGCTTTCTGGTTTCCTGAAGGTAATAATATGAAAAAACTTATAGCGTTATTGTGTATGGCATTACTGACTTTCAGTGCTGGTGCAGATGACCATCCGGATGACGGGGACGCATTCAAAGCCCTGTTGGAGAAAGACTGGCATTTCCGCATGCAGGAGTTTCCGTCACTCGCCCGTGCCAATGATTCAAATGAGGGCCCGCAGGGCTACGAAGGCAAGATCGCGCATGTCAGCGAGAAAGATCAACTCAGACGCTATGAATTCTGGAAACAGATCAAGGCCGAACTGGCCGCTATCTCCTGTGACAAACTGGAACGTGAGGATTGCATCAACTACCGCATGTTCGAGCGGCAGATGCATCAATACCTGGCAAGCTATGAAACCCGTGATTACCTGATTCCGTTCAATAGTGACTGGGGTTTTTACCTGTCGTGGGCGCGTTGGGGGGAAGAGACTGATTTCACCTCTGAAGAAGATTATCGTAACTACCTGGCACGTATGCGGGACTTACCAATCGTCATGGACGAATACATCGCCCTGATGCGCGAGGGCCTGCGTACCGGCATGACCCAGCCACGCGTGATTCTGGATGGCCGTGAAGTACCGATCAGAAAACAGCTGGTTGAGAATCCGGAGCGGAGCACCTTTTACCAACCATTTCTGAACCTCAATAAAAACATGACCGATGAAACCAAAGAAGAGTTACTGAAAGAGGCGCGTACCGTTGTCATGGAAGGTGTGGTGCCGGCCTATCAACGCTTGCTGGACTTCTTTGTGGATGAATATTTCCCGGCCGCCCGTACCACGCTCGGCGCAAGCGAGCTGCCGGGTGGGGAACGTTACTACCAGGAACAGATTTACCTGTACGCAACGGTGGACATGAGCGCAGATGAGATCCATCAGTTAGGCTTGAGTGAGGTTGCCCGCATTCGTGCCGAGATGGAAACCATCATCAAGGAAGTTAAATTTGACGGTGACCTGGCTGCATTTATCCAGTTTTTACGAACAGATCCACAGTTTTACGCCAAAACACCACACGAATTGCTGGCGGAAGCATCCTATATCGCCAAAAAGGTGGATGGCCGCCTGCCACAGCTATTTGGCAAGCTGCCCCGCCAGCCTTATGGCGTTGCGCCGGTACCGGAGAATATAGCGCCTTTCTACACTGCGGGCCGTTATGTTGGTTCTCCGCTAACAGCACACCGTGGTGGCTATTACTGGGTCAATACCTATGCGCTCGAAAGCCGGCCCTTGTATACCCTGCCGGCGCTGACCCTGCACGAGGCTGCGCCGGGCCATCATTTACAGGGTGCGTTGGCGATGGAGCAGGGTGATCAACCTGAGTTCAGACGTAATGATTATATTTCAGCCTATGGTGAAGGCTGGGCGCTTTATGCAGAAAAACTGGGTGTTGAGATGGGCATTTACGAGACGCCCTACCAGGATTTTGGCCGTCTTACCTATGAAATGTGGCGCGCTTGCCGCCTGGTCATCGATACGGGGGTTCACACCAAGGGCTGGACCCGCAAACAGGCACAGGACTATCTTGCTGCCAATACAGCCTTATCCCTGCATGAAATCACCACGGAAATTGACCGCTATATTTCCTGGCCGGCACAGGCGCTGAGTTATAAGTTGGGTGAGTATACGATTTGGCAGTTACGTCGTGATGCTGAAGAGCGATTGGGTGCAGATTTTGACCTGCGGGAGTTCCACGATTTCATTCTGGCGCTGGGCTCGGTCCCGTTGACGATACTTAAAGACGAAGTCAACCGATGGATAAATGATGTAGGAGCGGCGTCCCGCCGCGATACGGTCGTTTCTCCGTAAAGGCTATCGCGGCGGGACGCCGCTCCACAGGTCGTTATCGCGGCGGGACGCCGCTCCTACATTGAGTTTTCTGATTAGGGTAAAATTGCCTGTGCCAGGTTATTGGTGTCAGTTCCAAACCACAAACTGTTCCGGTTCGGATCAAAAACCATGTGCCTCACAGCCCCCGCACCACTGGGAATTGGCGTAATACTAAAAATCATCTCGGCAATCGGATCAAATCCAACCAGCAAATTGGGATCCGGCCAGGTCTCAACAAACCACACCCGGCCATCCGCATCCGCCGCCATGGCATACGGGCCGGACTTTTCACTGGGTGCCAACCACTCGCTGATTTCACCGGTTGCCGGATCATAACGGCCGAAATAACCACCCGCATAGTCGGTATACCAGATCATGTCGTCGCGTGTGATAGCCAGTCGCCGTATCCTCGAATCATCACGTGGCAGAGATATAACCTTCAGTTCCATCGTTTTGGGATCAATCGTCGCCAATCCGTTGGTGCCCAGTAATGCAATCCAGGGATGCCCCTTTGAATCCATCTTGATACCGTAAGGCCGGGCTTTCTCCGTCTGCATCGGTACCAGTGCAATCTCGCCACTGCGCTTATTCATGCGGCCAACGTAATTGCTCCACTGCATCGTGAACCAGATTTCGTTCCTGCCTGAAAATACCAGCGTATGCGGGTCGCGTGCGGTCTCGTCCGGCATGGTAAAGCGGGTCAATTCACCTGTGGTGGAATTCATTTTGCCAATAAAGGCCTGGCGGTTGCCCGCGATCCACAAAGAACCGTCCCAATCAACGATCAGGTTGTGGGGACCAGTACCGGGCGGTAGTACTTTTTGGGTGAATTCCTCGCTGGCGGGATCAAACCGCGCTGCGTAATCACCACCCTGCCCGACCAGCCAGATTACCCCATTGGGCGCAACATCCGGATCACGTGGCCTGCTGTCTTTCCAGGGTACCGGCCATTCCTTTATCGTCACCTCGATGGGATTCTCCACCACCGGGCTGACAATCGGATCGATTTCTTCATCCAGCAGAGGAGTTTCTTCCTGCTGCGTCCACGCGGACGATGTGAAGGAGGCCAGAAAAAATAGCAGTCCGATTTTGATCATGTTTTGTACCATCAATTTCTTACTCTGTGAAGAAACCATAGCGCACACACCCGACAGACTCCAGCAGGTTATAATGCGATTCCCAGCTTCACCTGATTGTGAGACAGCTATGATTGCCAAAAAAAACAAGGTTGTAACTTTTCATTACACCTTAAAGAATGTCGAAGGAGAGGAAATGGAATCCTCAAAAGACCGCGACCCTATGACTTATTTGCATGGTGCCAATAACATCATCACCGGGCTTGAGAAAGCCATGGAAGGGCATGCAATCCGGGACAAGTTCAGTGTCACGGTTGAACCTGAAGAGGCATATGGTACGCGTGCTGAGAACAACGTTCAGCGTGTTCCTCTCAAGCGCCTCAAAGGACTTGGGAAAATAATAGTCGGGCAGGTATTAAATCTGCAGACCAACCAGGGCCCGGTACAGGTGACCGTGGTCAAAGTAGGACGCTTCAACGTTGATGTCGATGCCAATCACCCACTGGCGGGAGAGACATTGACATTTGATGTGGAAATCACCGAAATCCGCGATGCCAGCGAGGAAGAAGCCGAGCACGGCCATGTGCATGGTCCAGGTGGTCACCAGCATGATTAGTTTGGCGAAGCAGGAGGGCTTTTGATCCGAAGGTTGAAGGTTCGACTGACCCGATCAGTCAC
>Ga0164313_10005166_pt1 | contig 11578 bp, 11 predicted proteins | sample GuaBasSedimGuay4_FD_113735 | JGI IMG/M metagenome (GOLD analysis project Ga0164313, IMG submission 113735) | Subseafloor sediment microbial communities from Guaymas Basin, Gulf of California, Mexico - Guay4, Core 4569-4, 0-3 cm | ecosystem: Environmental > Aquatic > Marine > Hydrothermal vents...
ATATCATTTTATTTATTTTTACCAAAGGTGCATCAATTTCGGCACATCTGCGTCGTTGCGAAAGCTTTGCGGTAGGAAAGACTACAGCTACAACTTTCGACGCCTTGCATATGCACCAAACTTGATGCATGAATTAATCAGGCTAAAACATACGGAATTTTTCCCTGACTCATTTCGCTATAGTTTAGCGCAGACGGGTTGGGGAAAAAGATTGATAGAAGATTGATAAATCATGCCCTAAAATCTTTATATAAAATTTTACTGAAAAATACACGAGCATCAGAGATAAGATACCAATTATTTTCTATTTTCGTCTTCCCAAACAAGACACAACCACAAATCCAATTTATGGAACATCTTAGTCTGCTCCAACTCAATGAACATATCGGGGAAACCTTAAAAAAAGGCCTCGAAACCTCCTATTGGATTATTGCAGAAATCGGTGAGATGCGCGTAACGCAAAAAGGGCATTGCTACCTTGAAATGGTAGAGAAAGAGGATGAACAGATCAGGGCCAAAATGCGTGCGACCATCTGGTCCTTTACATACAGGAATCTAAGCGTTTGGTTCCACCGTTTTACCGGCAAAGAACTTCAATCGGGCATAAAAATACTTTTCAACGCTACAGTACAGTTTCATGAAGTTTACGGCATTAGCCTGAATATTAAGGATATCGACGCACAATTTACGCTGGGAGAAAGGGCAAAAAAACGAAATGAAACCGTTGCAAAATTAGTTGAAGACGGAGTGTATGATATGAATAAGGAACTACACCTGCCGATTGCACCACAGCACATTGCAGTGATAAGTTCGCAAACAGCGGCTGGTTATGGTGATTTTTTAAACCAACTCACAGATAACAATTATCATTATAAGTTTCATATCCGGCTTTTTGAAGCTTTAATGCAGGGAGATCAGGCAGAAGCCTCCCTAATTAAGGCCATACATCAGGTATTTGAACAGATTGACAATTTTGATCTCCTTGTAATAATCCGTGGAGGTGGGGCATCTCTTGACCTTGATTGTTTTGATTCATACGAACTCAACAGCCATATTGCTCAATTCCCAATTCCGGTTATAACAGGTATTGGACACGAACGAGATGAAACAATAGCAGACGAAGTAGCACATACCAAAATGAAAACACCTACTGCCGTAGCAGAATTTCTCATTTCCGGTCTCCGCGATTTTGAAGATAAACTCGATTTGCAATTTGAACGCATGAGTCAATACGCATCGGTATTTATGCAAGATGCATCTTATACTCTTGAACGCCTTGGTCATGAGCTACACAGAAATACTGACAACCTGCTCCACTACAATGACAAAATACTGGGACAACTTGGGCATAAGCTGACCTTTGCAGTAAACTCTTATTTGGATCATGAAGAAGACAGACTCGAACGAACAAAAGAGTATATCACAACACAGCCTGCAAAAATCCTGATAAAGGAAACAGAACGACTCTCCCAACTGGATCACAATATTAAAATTCTCGACCCTCATAACGTGCTGCGGAGAGGATATACTATTACGACCTCAGGAGGAATACTAATGAAAAACATTCGCGATCTAAAAAATGGCGCTGAATTAGTTACATCTGATCTGGAGAAAACAATTGTTAGCCAGGTGAAAAGTATAAAACCAAAAAAAAATGACTGAAAAGAAATTCCATTACAAAAAAGCCATCCAGGACATTGAATCCATCGTATCCAGGATCGAGGATGAAGAACCTGACGTTGATCAACTGTCAGAGCTTGTGAAAAAGGCCTCCGGATTAATAAAAAAGTGCAAGGAAAAACTATATGAAACCCGTGATGACCTAGAGAATACACTGAAATCTTTTGATGAAGATTAACCTTATGAACAATGAATATCGATTAACGAATAATGATTTAAGAACTTAACCCTAAAAAATTCTGTGAGTTTTTAGGGTTAAAACGAATAGGCGATAGAAGTATTAAAATTATAATCTGTTGACGATGCCTCTGCTGCCGGTTTATTGTCAGATTTAAAATAAAAATCTACCTTGAAAAAGAAATCTTTGAACAATTCTATAGAAGCGTTTAAATTTATTTCCGAACGGAACCTGCCCCAGTCAGAAATACTAGGAAAGGCGTTCAGGTAGGTGCCTACATTAATTTTAGGGTGTTGAAATTTAAAAATGTCATATCTTGCTTGAAAAATTGCTTCAAGATTTGTCTTTTGTTCAGAATCCGAAGTGAATTCGCGGGTTCCCTGAGAACCACCTAATAAGGAAAGCCTGTGTAAATTGGTTTGAATAAGATACTTTCCCCCGGACAGAGCAAGAATTAAGCGAAGATCCAAACCCAACTCTGTATTTTGTTCGGCAGTAGCTGATGAACCGGCAATCCATTTATTACTAAAACGGTGGTAATATATAAATTTCACATTTTGGTCTAAATTCGGAGTATTCCCATCTGTACTGGATCGGTTTGAATTGATATCCAGTTGAAATGAATTTTTTCTTGCATTATACTTAGTGGTGGCGCCAAAATTGAATTTTGACAAGTGATCTGCTTTTATCAGTCCAATTCCAATGCTATAATTTCCACTAAATCTCCTCCAGATCAGGTCCTTCAACCTGGCAAACCGGACAATTTTTAGCTTATCAATCGAAAAAGACTCATACTCAGGTTCAAACTGAGTTACTAAAGCAATTTCTCCTGGTTCTGATAAAGTATCAAATGAGGTATAGTAAAGCATACCACTTGACATCTCTACTTCATAAGTTTTTTCTGTTCTCAATGATTTTACTCTCAACCAGTCCACCTGTAAGGTGCCCATATCATCGGTTTTTATGGTCAGAACACCCATTTCCATTCTTTTAATATCACCCGTGATCCTGTCCCCATTATTCAATATCATGATGTCCGTCCTTTGGGCTTCTGATTCATATGCTGAAAAAAAGAAAAATAAGAATAGAGAATTTCTGAAAAGAAAAACTAAGTGCCGGTAAAATTCTATCCTGTTGATATATTTTATCTCTTTTTTCAAGCTTATTTCTAACAAAAATATAATGAAGCAATATCAGATTCTAAAATAAATAAATTGTTCTTACTTTCATAGCAGACAGGCATCCGGTTTCCATAAATGGTTAACTTCATTTCTTAATCTCAAAAAACCATTACCTTTATATTCGTTTTCACAATTAAAAGTCTGTACAGTATTTCTGGTTCTATGTGATAAATTTTAAGGTATGCCTGGACATCATCACCATCATCATGAAATAAGCGGAAAGGGATTGGGGTACTCCATTCTGCTCAATATAGCTATTACTATAGCAGAAGTGGTCGGTGGAATCATTTCAGGAAGCATGTCGCTCCTTACGGATGCCGCCCATAATTTCAGTGATGTCCTTTCACTTATCATCAGTTATGTAGCCAACAGATTGTCTAAACGAAAGGCAACAGAAAAATTCACTTACGGACTCAAACGGTCAGAAATCCTCGCCGCTTTTATCAATTCCACCACCCTCATCGTAATAGCCATCATCATTCTGGTTGAATCAGCCGAAAGAATATACGACCCAAAACCAATTGCTGCCGAATGGGTGATCTATCTGGCCCTGGCCAGTATTGCCGTAAATGGTCTCAGTGTACTGTTTATTAAGAAAGACATAGCCGGCAGTATGAATATCAAATCAGCTTACTTGCATCTGTTTACCGATATGCTCACTTCAATTGCAGTCCTTATGGGCGGATTGGCCATGAAATACTTCCAGTGGTATGGACTGGATGCTGTACTTTCCATCATTATTGCCTTTTATCTTATATACATGAGTTGGGATATATTCAAGAGTTCCCTGAAGATCCTGATGCAATTCACCCCTCCGGGCATTGATATCGATAAAATTTGTAACCACATGCAGCAGATCACGGGTATTGAGAATATGCACCATGTACATGCCTGGCAACTCAATGAAAATGATATCATTTTTGAGGCCCATATCGACTTATCAGAAAATGTGCGAATCAGTGAGTTTGAAAAGATCCTGACAGAAATAAAAAAAGTACTGGAAGACTCCGGCATTCGCCATTGCAATATCCAACCCGAATTTTCTGTGAATGACAGTAAACAACGGATACATTAGGGAAGAGGTTAAGGGTTAAAAAGTTCAGGATTCAGAGGTTGGTAAAAAAATTTATTTAATATTACTGTCACAGATTAATGACAGAATTATTTTATTTTGCAATGCAATGATCATTCGTCTAATTTTAATAATTCCATAAACATTAACCAGTTACTAATAAATGGCTAAAACAAAGACGGCTTTTTTCTGCCAAAAATGTGGCGCTCAAACTTCCAAATGGCTCGGCAAGTGTCCTGCTTGCGGTGAGTGGAATACCATTGTTGAAGAAGTGATCAAAAAAGAAGAAAAGAAAAACTGGCGGGCAGACAGTGATAAGAAAACTTCTTCAAAACCGATTCTCATCAGTGATGTGCAAGCGCACAGAGAAAAACGTATCATAACCGGTGATGTAGAACTGGATCGCGTACTCGGTGGTGGTATTGTACCGGGATCAATAATCCTGATAGGTGGAGAACCGGGAATCGGCAAATCAACATTGATGCTACAGGTAGCCCTCAATCTGGAAAATAAAAGCATTTTGTATATTTCAGGTGAAGAAAGTGAACAACAGATCAAAATGAGAGCAGACAGGCTGAGCAGTATTTCCGGCAACTGTTATATCCTCACAGAAACATCACTACCTGAAATTTTTAGTCAAATCAAACTACTCAAACCGGAACTGCTGGTTATAGATTCCATTCAAACTATGCGTTCGGACATGATCGATGCAATACCCGGATCAGTTTCACAGGTCCGCCAATCGACCGCCGAATTGTTGAAATATGCCAAAGAATCGGGCACACCTGTTTTTCTGGTTGGGCATATCACCAAGGATGGTGCCATTGCCGGCCCTAAAATTCTCGAACATATGGTGGATACGGTCATACAATTTGAAGGTGACAGACACCTGGCCTATAGGATCCTCCGCACCACAAAAAACCGTTACGGTTCCACATCAGAGCTAGGTATTTACGAAATGCACAACACGGGTCTCCGGCAGGTATCCAATCCCTCTGAAATACTCATATCCCAACGTGAGCCTGGATTGAGCGGTATTGCTATCGGCGCTTCACTGGAGGGCAACCGGCCACTTCTTGTCGAGATCCAATCGCTCGTAAGCCCGGCTACCTATGGCACGCCACAGCGTAGTTCCACCGGATTCGACACCAGAAGGCTCAATATGTTGCTCGCCGTACTGGAAAAACGTGGAGGGTACAGACTGGGCACACAAGATGTGTTTTTAAACATTGCCGGTGGACTTAAAATGGATGATCCCGCCATCGACCTGGCAGTAGCCATTTCAATCGTTTCTTCATTCGAAGATCTTCCTATACCGGATAACATAGCTTTTAGTGCTGAAATCGGACTAGGTGGAGAAATCCGTGCAGTCAACCGCATAGAAAACCGGATCAAAGAAGCTGAAAAACTTGGCTTTGATGCGATATGTATTTCCGCACATAACACAAAAGGCATAGATCTGTCAAAACACAAGATTAATTTAAAAACCTACACTAAACTGGAAGAAGTGATCGCAGAACTAAGATAGAATTAAGAATTACGAATTACGGATTACGGATTACGAGTTTTAGCATTTGCGCAATTATAGCATATTAACTAATGAAAATAAAAGTCCCACATACTTTAGTTCTATTGTTCGGCATGATGGTGCTTGCACTCATCGGCACCTACCTACTACCTCAGGGACAATTTGATTCGGTAGAAAACAATCACGGACAGCTTACTGTTGTGCCCGGCAGCTATGAACGATTAGATGAACGGCAATGGCTTGAACCATGGGAACTCTTTACTGTTTTGCCAAGAGCATTTGCGGATGCCCAGGGTATTATATTTTTTGTTTTCATTATCGGAGGTGCTCTTGCCGTGATCAAGTCGACTGGAATGATCGATGCAGTACTTGGTAAAGTGCTTAAAAAATTTGGTCACAAGCCACAAATACTTATTTTTTCAGGGATGTTTGTCTTTGCCTTAGGCTCAGGCACTCTCGGCATGGCTGAAGAATACCTGCCCTTTATTGCCATTTTGATTGCTTTATGCCTCGCCATGGGACTGGATGTGATCTCTGCCGTAGGAATCATGGTGGTGGGTTATGGAGTTGGCTATGGTGTGGCTGCCATCAATCCTTTTACCTTGATAATAGCCCAGGATATTGCAGGCTTACCCCCTACTTCGGGTATCTGGTACCGCCTGCTTCTTTTTGTGCCCTTTTTTCTGGTCGGCTGGCACCATGTGCAACGGTATGCACTTAGAGTTAAAAAAGACCCTTCAAAAAGCCTGATGTACAGAGAAGTCCTTACAGGACACAAGGCTGCAAACGAACACCCCGGACTCACCAGAATTCATTTGGTCATACTCATATTCACCATCACCGCAATACTGCTTATCGTTTATGGCATCTCAGAATTATCAGGGTGGCATTGGTACCTGACCGAGCTCGGAGCAGTATTTTTCGGACTTGCTATACTCATATCGATTATCGCCAGGCTCAATCCCAGTGATGCTGCCAAAGCCTTTGCCACAGGTGCAGCTGAGCTGACTTCCACTGCCCTACTCATTGGTTTTGCCCGTGCTATAGCATTGATCCTGGAAGATGGTCAGGTTTTGCATACTATCGTCCATGGTCTTTCTATTCCTTTGATGCAAACAGGCCCAGAACTCGCTGCCGTAGGAATGTACATGATCCAAAGCCTGCTAAACTTCTTCATACCATCGGGCAGCGGACAGGCATTTGTCACAATGCCACTCATGACCCCGATAGCAGACCTGACAGGAGTATCAAGGCAAATTGCAGTGCTCGCCTACCAGTTCGGTGACGGGTTCACAAATATGATCGTGCCGACAAATGCTGTCTTGATGGGCATCATCGGTATAGCGGGTATTCGGTACGACCTTTGGTTCCGGTTTATTATCCCACTAATAGTAAAATTCTGGATTATGGGATCTATTGCTTTAGTAATTGCTGTATGGATCGGATATAATTAAAGAAAAAAATCAAAATTATGACTTTATTAAAAAACATAACAATGGCAAGTGTATTAGTAGCAAGTTCAATATTGGCCAACGCTCAAACAAAAATAATTGCTCATCGTGGATTTTCGGGCATAGCTCCTGAAAACACGCTTAGCGCTTTTCAAAAGGCAATCGATTGCGGAGCCGAGTATTTTGAACTAGATATTCGCAAAAGCAAAGATGGATCAATTATTGTCATCCATGATGCTGCAGTTGACAGGACCAGTTCAAATGACACAAAGGGAAAAATTGCTGAAATGACTCCCGGCGAACTAGCAAATGTGAAGGTTGGATACGAAAAGAAATTCAAAAAGAAATTCAAAAATGAAAAGCTCCCCACCTTAAGAGAGGCTCTTAAATTGGCTAAAGGCAAGATAAAGGTATGCATCGAAGTGAAGGTTTACGGTGTGGAAAAAGAGGTGATGAAAATTGTAAACGAAGTAGGAGTAAATGATGGAGTAATAATATTTTCATTTTATTATCCTGTAATAGCCAGAATCAGACAACTGGATAAGAATATACCCACGCTATACCTGAAAGGGACAGCAGACCAATTAGATATTGATTATGCCACGGCCATTGAAGCAAATGCAATCGGGGTAGGATCCGGAACAAAGGTCACAAAGGAGTTGCTCGATTACGCTCACGACAATGGAATTGAAGTATGGCAATGGACAGTAGATGATGAGAATAAAATGAAGCAATTAATTGCGTTAGGATTAGACGGACTTATCACCAATTTTCCGGATAAGGCTATAAAAATCAAAGGAGAAATAGGTGGGTAGTTTAATAATATTACACCAATATCTTTTTAAGATTACAAGCTATGAGGAAGGATGTATTGATCATTTTAGGCTCACCAAATTCTCCATCCGGTGAATTAAGTAATATTTCAAAAAGTCGTTTGGATTATTGTGCAAGTCTTTATTCAATAGGAAAATTAATTTTATGTACGGGGGGGCGGGGAAAACATTTTAACACATCAAGTGAGGAGCATGCCGTTTATGCAAAGAGATACTTAATTGAAAAGGGAGTTTTAGAATGTGATTTTTTAGATTTTGCATTATCGGAAAACACAGTGGATGATGCTGTGAAAATAAAAATAATAATATCAAAGTTGGATAATCCCAACTTGACAATAATAACTTCCGACTATCATTTAGAAAGGGTGCAATTGATTTTTCAAGAGATTCTAAATGAATTCAGTATTAACTACATTGGTGTTCAAAGTAATCCAAAAAAGAACCAGCTACAGCATCTTATTAAACATGAAAAGAAAGCCATTAAATCAATCCTAAAAAATGGATTGTATTATTAAGTTCTACTAGCATTTAAGAATTAGAACTGAAGTAACTAACTTTAAAATCTATTCCGTGATGATGGTCAGCTTCATCTCGTTCCATGCATAGTCAATCTGGTCGGGCCAGTAATAATCTTTTGCCTTGCCCGAAATACCATAAGATGACCGGGAAGTGAATACCATAATCATGGTTTAAAGGGTAAAACCTCAATTAAAGCTTCACTCCATTCCCGCAAATCCCAATTATCAAATTTCACATCAAATAATTGTACATAAACTCCGGGAAGAGTTTCTTTTGAAACCTTTACCTTCAATACTATTTCCCGTTCCGTTATCGGTTCAATAATAAGCGAAATTTTATCAGATTCAACAGTAAATCCTTTTTGTGCTTTGGGTACTATGACAAATGATTTAGGCTTATCCGAATGGTTAAAAATTTTCACTGTCAACTCAATAGTTTCCCCAGGACTGGAATTTTGTTTATAAGGATAAACACTAAACCATTGTTCATCCACTCCATAGTTGGCATCATCAAATGGAAACAGATCCTTCAGCAATGCATTCCTTTCAAGTAAAGAATTTGTTAAATGATCCAATTGCTGAGTGGAATATGCAAAAAGAGGTTTAACATGCTGATTAGCAAGAAGCATATATTCAGGAAGTTTCTTAATAATATCCAGACAATAGAGATAACCCGATTCCTTATGTAGCAAATTTCGATTTAACAGACAATAATCATCTATACCTGAGGGAGTAAAAGAATCTCCTATAAAGAAGATAGCTTCTCCATTATTTTTTTCAAATAAAACGGCATCATGATAAAGTGTTTGCCCGGGAAAAAAATGGAAAGTCAAAGTAAATTCCTTCCATGACATTTCCTGTCCGCTTTGCATAATATTCAAATTCGTAATTGACTCATTAGTCAGGCATGGCATATTAAAAGCAGAGGGGTGTTCAAGAATATATTTTAATTCTTTAGTAACATACACCGGGCAACCGAACTCTTTGACAACATCATTTATTAGATCGGTATGGTCATCATGATAATGTGTAATAAATATCCCGTCTAAACTCTTTAACCTTCCGGTCTGTTTCATTTTCACTATTTCTGCCAAAACACTCTTAATACCACAATCTATCATAAAGGCAGAACTATCTTCTGCAAAAACAAGATTGGTATTACTAATATGCATGTACCACGATGGTGGATTTTCCTCAATTACAGAGGCCAAAGGCATCCAATTAACCTGAATTGATGGACCGAGTATCCGATTGGATAAGTTATTCATACGTTCCGGATAATACCAGCGATATGCACTAACTGATAAATAATTCCTGTAGACCAAACTTACCTGGTGAATCAACTTTTTAATAGCAGAATCAGGGTTAGTGATAACCGGCCCTCTCGAAGGGATAATAAAATCCGGTTTTTGTTCGGCAATAAGCCGTAGACTTGAGATAAGCTTCTCCAACCTGGCTGCATAACCATGATAACCAAGTATATCCCCAATTGAATCCTGGAAACTATATAAATCAAAAATCTTTCCGTCACCATAAATCAGATCCCCCACAAAGGCGAATCGCTGACTGTCAATGTCAGCAATATATGAAACTGAACCTCTTGTATAACCAGGAGTTTTAAGTACTTTGAAATCTATACCCTGCCATTTCAGGGTATCTCCTCCATTTACAAAACGAGATACTTCCAATGGGGAAATCCCAATTTTTGTCGTCTGGCAAGAGTAATTATGGAACCGTTTCAGTGCAAAATTTGTCCAGATAGAATCTCCCCTGATAAAATATGCCTTTTCATCATTGGGGACAACTGCAAGAGCCCCTCGATCAACCAGATTTCTTCCTGCCCAAATCACATCCCTGCGAAAATGTGTAAACAAAACCATATCAGCTTTTTTTATCTCATCATCAGGGTCACCATAAACAACTAACTTATTCCCATTTTTTTCTATAATAACTCCATTAACAGCGCCGGAACTGATCCGAACCCTTTCAGATAACTTTTGGGAATCTGTACACTGAATTAAAAGAACAGCTAATAATAAAAACCACGGGGTTTTAATATTACTAAAAAAATGTATGCCCATTTCCAGAAGTTTAGTTTTGAATCAATGCTTATAATGATATCCAATTAAAAAATTGATAGAAGTATTGATGTCAGGTAATTATTAAGGACACCTCTAAAAATTTCCTTTATTCAAGCCATTGTTCAAAACAAATATATTTTTTAGTTCTCTAAAAACCTAATTTCACTTCACCCACCCAAATTTATATTTAACAGGCGTCAGATACCGGGAAGGCAAACGCATCAACAAATAAACATCTCCAAATAATAATCTGAAATCCATTTTACTTTTACAGATCAATTTTATTACTTTAACCTTGAAAACGAAAATGTGAATTTTGGAAGCTGAACAAATAAAAACCCTTTTACTGCGAATTTCCGCTGGAGATGAAGAAGCATTTAAACAGCTTTTTAATCATTACTATCCAAAGCTTATACAGCTCGCACTGGCATTTGTTCCCGGAATAGTTGCTGCTCAGGAAGTAGTCTCAGACCTGTTTTATAAAATTCTGAAAAATCCAATAATTTTGAAAAATGTGAATGATTTTGACAATTACATTTTTCTTGCTGTAAAAAATCAATCATATACATACCTCAAAAAAAACAAGAATCGGTTAATATTTGACTCTATTGATCAAAAAGAAGACTATATTATTTCAAATTTTAAAAACCCTGAAAATTCATTGATTTCTGACGAATTATTCCAGTTGGTTAAAAAAGTCGTTCAGAAGTTACCTCCAAAAAGAAAAGCTGTTTATCAGTTGATCAAAGAAGAAGGGAAAAAGTATAAAGAGGTTGCAGATATTTTGGGTATTTCCGTAAAGACAGTCGAGCTGCAAATGTCACTTGCATTAAAAGTTTTAAGAAAATCTGTGAGAGAATACCAGGAATCTAAAGATATAAAAATCAGAAGATTAGGCAGAACTAATTTTTTTAGTGTAATTTTTTAGCCTATTTTAACTGCTAACTGCCTACTGATTTGACTGCCGACTTTTTTATTCACTCATATAGGGTAAAACATTAACTCTTAGTCTTCATAATACAACCACTAAAAATTAATTATTTCATATGGGACTTC
>Ga0164313_10005167_pt1 | contig 11577 bp, 12 predicted proteins | sample GuaBasSedimGuay4_FD_113735 | JGI IMG/M metagenome (GOLD analysis project Ga0164313, IMG submission 113735) | Subseafloor sediment microbial communities from Guaymas Basin, Gulf of California, Mexico - Guay4, Core 4569-4, 0-3 cm | ecosystem: Environmental > Aquatic > Marine > Hydrothermal vents...
CGAGAAACATAAGACATCAAGCTTATTGTGTTCAAGGGTCCTATTGTTTCGATTTCGATAGCGATCCCGATTTCGATTTGGATCATTCAATCCAACAATACTACAACTGATCGGGAGATGATCCAGAATTGTTAACTGTTCAACGTAGGTAATATATGCATTAAACTTCGATTAGCAACCGGCCGCGACCCTCCTTAACATCTTATTTTTTCGGAATTATAATCAATTAAAAGGTAACCCCGAAAGTCGATGGGTGATCCCTGTGCGAAAGTGAAACTGTCTGAGCTGAAATTCTACGCGAACATAAGCTGTGCGTTATTCATCATGAACCGATGCCCAAAAGCGGCTCACGTAAAACGTAAATCGTAAAACACTCTCATGCAATATACCCCTCCACGAGTATATCCTCCCCGAAGCGCTCTACCCGGGTATCCTTCAGGGTCACACAATCCTTCATCAGGTCCGGTCCCCTGCCGCTGCAGATGGACACCCCGTCGTTGCCACCCAGAATTTTGGGCGCATAAAAAAACATCACCTTGTCCACAATGCCCGCGGCCAGCGCCGAGCCGATCACCTGTCCCCCCCCTTCAATCAAAAGGCTGGTAATCCCGGCCTCCCCGAGTTTTTCCATAAGGACATCGAGATCCACATGGCCTTCTTTAAGCGGTGTCGTGACAATTTTGGCACCGGCCGCCTCAAGGGCGGTTTTACGCTTCAAAAGGTCATCGGCGGCGGATACGGGTCCCGCCGCAATATATGTTTCGGCAACCGAGGTCTGGTGCAGCAACCTGGCACTGACAGGGGTCAAAAGACGCGTGTCAAGGATGACCCGGTGCGGGTCACGGCCTTTACCCTTTTCAAGCCGGGTCGTCAGGCTGGGGTCGTCCTGCCTGACCGTGCCCACCCCCACCATGATTGCATCCACTATGTTTCGGACAGCATGCACGTGCATCCTGGCAAGCTTCCCGGTAACCCATTTTGAATCACCGGTCCGGGTGGCAATCTGCCCGTCCAGCGTAGCGGCACATTTTAAAATGACAAAGGGTTTCTGCGTTTGAATATATTTAATGAACACCTCGTTCAGCTGCCGGGCCTCGGCCTCACAGATGCCGCTGACCACGTCAAGGCCCTTTTTCCGGAGGTATTGCATCCCGCCGCCCCTGACCCCCGGGTTGGGGTCCCGCATGGCGACCACCACCTTCTTTAAACCGGCTGCGAGTATTTTTTCCGTGCAGGGGGGGGTTCGCCCGAAGTGGTTGCAGGGTTCCAGGGTTACAAAAATGGTGGCATTCCTGGCTTTTGAACCCGCATCGTCGATGGCATTCACCTCCGCATGAGCCTCTCCGGCGGCGTGATGATAGCCCTTGCCGACAACCTTGCCATCCTGAACGACAACGGCACCGACCATGGGATTGGGAGACGTGTAACCGCGGCCCCGGGCTGCAAGCTCAAGGGCCTGTTGCATAAACTGGTTGTAATCTTTCATTTTCGTTGCCGCTGCCGACTGTGGGGTGGTGGATACTATTGTTTGGTCAGCAGGCTCTTTAATTCCGAAACAAAATCGTTGACATCTTTGAACTCTCGATACACCGATGCGAAACGAACATAGGCGATATCGTCCAGTTCGTGCAGTACCGTCATGATTTTTTCACCGATAACGGAAGATGCCATTTCTTTTTCCCCGGTCTCCCGAAGATCCCGCTCTATCTCGTCCACGTGCTCTTCAATCAGGTTCATGCTGATATCTCTTTTTTCGCACGCTTTTTTAATCCCCGAACGCACTTTGTCCCGGTTGAAAACTTCCCGGCGCCCATCCTTTTTGATAATCATGATGGGTATCTCCTCGATGTGCTCGTAGGTCGTAAAGCGACGGCTGCACAGGAGACACTCCCTGCGTCTGCGGATGACACTCCCATCCTTGCTCACTCTGGAATCGATGACCTTGTTGTCGATCTCACCGCAAAATGGACACTTCATGAATCCTCCCCTCCATGGCTGTTTTCAATTTTGAGTACATCAACTCCCGCCGCCGCAAGCATCTCTTCCGACATGGTATCTGCATATCCGGACAGGTAGTATATCGTTCTGATACCCGCGTTTATGATCATTTTAGCACAAATAGAACAAGGCAGGTTGGTACAGAAAAGTACGGCATCTTTTATGGAGACCCCGTGATATGCCGCCTGGATGATGGCATTCTGCTCCGCGTGTATCCCGCGGCAAAGCTCGTGCCTCTCACCCGAAGGAATGTTCATCTTCTCCCTGATGCACCCGGTCACCCTGCAGTGCTCGATATTCATGGGCGCACCGTTGTAGCCCGTTGACAGGACCCGTTTGTCCTTGACGACAACGGCTCCCACAGAGCGCCTCAGGCACGTGGACCGCTTGGCTACCAGAACCGCAATATCCATAAAATACGTTTCCCAGGAAGGGCGTTCATCCGCTGGGGTCATGTAGTGCCTGCCTCCTGTTCCGATTTTACAACTCGCCCTGAAAGGGCTCAGCAAAATTTTATTGGCCACGAAGTCTCCAAGACACTAAGAATACCATCTTTTCTTTGAGTCTTCGTGCCTTGGTGGCTATTTATCCGCAATCCGAACTCCGCATTCAAAAATCATGTATATATCGGAAACGCCTCGCAAAGTTCCCGGATCTCGTTGTTCACCTTTTCCACGACCCGGTCGTCACCCATATTTTTTAGCACATCCACCATCAGGCGGGCAATGACCGCCATCTCTGCCGCTTTCATCCCCCGACTGGTGATGGCCGGGGACCCGACACGGATGCCGCTGGTAACCGCAGGGCCGAGGGTGTCGAAAGGGATGGTATTCTTGTTGACGGTAATCCTGGCCTTTCCCAGGGCGGCTTCGGCGTCTTTGCCGGTCACCCCCAGATTGCTCAGGTCCACCAGCATCATGTGGTTGTCCGTGCCTCCCGAAACGAGCTGTACCCCATTTTCTACCAGGTGCCCGGCCAGTGCTTTGGCATTTTTGACGACATCGGCCTGGTAGTCTGTAAACGTGCTCGCAAGTGCTTCCTTGAATGCAAGAGCCTTGGCCGCAATGACATGCATCAGGGGGCCGCCCTGTATGCCGGGAAAAAGCTCCTTGTTCAATCTGGCCCCGAATTCCGATTTCGCCAGAATCAAACCGCCCCGGGGGCCCCTGAGGGTTTTATGGGTTGTCGACGTCGTGAAATCCGCATAGGGAATGGGGGATGGGTGAAGTTCCGCCGCCACCAGTCCTGCAATATGGGCCATGTCCACCATCAGAAGGGCGCCCACCGACCCGGCGATCTCGGCAAAGACGGCAAAATCGATGATGCGCGGATAAGCGCTCGCGCCGGCTACGATCATCTTGGGTTTGTGTGCCTGGGCCAGATCATTCAAGGCCTCGTAATCAATGGTCCCGGTTTCTTTTTTAACACCGTAGTGCACGAAGTTGTACAGCTTGCCGGAAAAACTGACCGGGCTCCCATGGGTCAAGTGTCCCCCGTGAGCCAGGTCCATCCCCAAAATGGTGTCCCCCGGTTTCAGAACCGCAAAATAGACGGTCATGTTGGCCTGGGACCCCGAATGCGGCTGGACATTGACATATTCGGCGCGGAAAAGCTTCTTGGCCCGCTCGATAGCCAGGGCTTCCGCCATGTCGACATATTCACACCCGCCGTAATAGCGTTTGTCCGGGTACCCTTCGGCATATTTGTTCGTCAGTACGCTCCCCTGCACGGCCATCACCGCCCGACTGACGATATTTTCGGATGCAATCAACTCCAGGTTGTACTTCTGCCGATCCAGTTCCTTTTGGATGACCTGCCCCAGTTCGGGATCCGTCTCGTTAATGATGCTGTAGTCCAAGTTTTTGTTCCCCTTTCCTCTTCAAGAAATCGGTTCGATCACATCGAATTTTTTCAGGCGCAGGCCGTGCCGCCCACCTTCAAATGGTGTCTCCAGCCAGGTCTTGACGATCTCCATGGCCAGTACATCACCGATAACCCGCCCACCCATCACCAGGATGTTGGCATCATTGTGCTGGCGGCTCATTTTGGCCGCAAACAGGTCTCCGCACAGTGCCGCACGCACATGCGGGAATCTGTTGGCAACCATGGACATCCCGATGCCGGTGCCGCACATGAGAATACCCCGCGAAAAATCGCCGTTGGAAATCGATGCGGCAACCCGCATCCCGAAATCGGGGTAATCCACAGAAGACTCGCTGTCCGGCCCGGCGTCCTCCACCACAAGCCCCTGCGCCTCCAAAAAAAAGGTTACCTTGGTTTTCATCTGAAATGCGGCGTGGTCGCTGCCGATGATAATACGTGTACCCTTGTTGTCCATGTTCATAACCCTTTGATTCGCAAGAAATTGGTGCAGATTGAACCGAAGACCGCTCAACTTGGATTTAACGTAAAATGATATCGTTATTGAGCAATATTCGCAAGGAAAAAATAGAAAATATGCCGGCAGGAGACTTACAAGAGCTGGCAGGTAATGCACACGGCCAATGGCAGGCTATCGACGGCCCGAAAGGCTTCAGGCAAATTCTCTTCCCGGCAAAGACGCCGGAAACGCAAAGAAATTCCACATTCCACATTCCGAATTATCGATCAGGGTTTGAACTTGCTGAACACCAGGGTGGCATTGGTACCACCGAACCCGAAGGAATTGGACATGGCGTAATTGATCTCTTTTTTCCGGGCCACATTGGGGACATAATCGAGATCACACTCATCGTCCTGATTTTCCAGGTTAATGGTGGGCGGTAGTATGCCGTGATGGATGGAAAGTACGGAAAAAACGCCTTCGATTCCGCCCGCCCCCCCCAACAGGTGGCCGGTCATCGATTTGGTCGAACTCACGCAGATGGAAGACGCATGCTCCTTGAACACCGTTTTTATGGCCCGGGTTTCATACAGGTCGTTCAGGGGTGTACCGGTGCCGTGAGCGTTGATGTAATCCACGGAACTGTAGTTGATGCCGGCATCCTGAATGGCGGCCTGCATACACCGCACGGCGCCGTCGCCGTCCGGGGATGGGGAGGTGATGTGGTAACCGTCGCCGCTCATGCCGTACCCGCCAACCTCGGCATAGATGGTGGCGCCCCTTTCCTGCGCAGCCTCCAGGGTTTCGAGGATCATGATGCCGCACCCCTCTCCGATCACGAATCCATCCCGGTCCCGATCGAAGGGACGCGAAGCCTTTTCCGGCGCATCGTTCCTTGTGGACAGCGCCTTCATGGAATTGAAGCCGGCAACGGCCGTGGGGGTGATCGTCGATTCCACACCACCTGCAATCATGGCATCCGCCGCACCTATTTTGATCAGGTTACAGGCATCGCCGATGGCATGGGTCCCCGCCGCACAGGCCGTGGCCACGGATTCGTTGGGTCCCCTGGCACCGAAATGAATGGAGATCATGCCAGGCGCCATGTTCCCGATCATCATGGGAATGAAAAAGGGGGTAACGCGTTTGGGCCCCTTGTTGTCCACAACCCGGGTAACTTCCTCCAGGATGTGGAGGCCGCCCAGCCCGCAGCCGGTCACGACACCGACCCTGTCGCCGTTGGACGCGTCAATGGTCAGCCCGGAATCCTCGATGGCCATGCGTGTGGCCGCTATGGCGTAGGCAATGAACTGCGACGTACGCCTGGCTTCTTTTTTAGGGAGAAAATCCGCAGGGTCGAATCCCTTGACCTCGCCAGCAATGCGGGTCTGGAATTCGGTGGCATCGAAGCGGGTGATCTCCCCGATTCCCGATGTTCCGGCGCAAAGCGCCCCCCAGGTTTCATCAACGCCGATACCCAAAGGCGTTACCAGCCCCATTCCGGTTATGACGACACGTCTATTCAATCGCTTCCCTCAAATTTACCCATATTTGGTGTCTGATATTTATTATTTGCCCGATGAGCCGGGATTTCAGCTTTACCCCAACCGACTGATCCGGGTCAGTGTGCCGCGATATAATCCATAACGTCCTTGACCGACTCCATTTTTTCCGCATCTTCATCCGAAATATCGATGTCGAACTCTTCTTCCATGGTCATGATCAGTTCCACCAGGTCCAGTGAATCCGCACCCAGGTCATCCACGAAGGATGCTTCGGGAACCACTTCACTCAAATCAACACTCAGTTTTTCGGCAATGATCTTTTTTACTTTATCTTCGATAGACATGAATTCCTTCTCCTTTTGAAATAATTGCTATGTTTGCTTTAGTTTTTTTACCTGTTCTCTTTTACTTCGCATCGCTCCGTTTAACAGAAACTGGATTGAGCGATTGTCGCGGTTGCCGCAGGTACAAGTCAGTTATGTGTACATACCCCCTGATATGTGCACAACCTGCCCGGTAATATAGGCCCCCTTGTCCGACGCCAGAAATTCCACCAGTCCGGCAATCTCTTCGGGAGTACCGGCCCTTCCCAGCGGAATCATGGCCAGCATGGCTTCCTTGGCCTTGTCGGGCAGCGATGCCGTCATGTCGGTCTCCACGTAACCGGGGGCCACTGCATTCACCGTAATATTTCGCGAGGCCAGCTCCCGGGCCAGCGATTTGGTCAGGCCGATGATGCCCGCCTTGGAAGCGGAATAATTGGCTTGACCGGGGTTGCCCATGACGCCGACAACCGACGTGATATTGACGATCCGGCCGTAGCGCTGTTTCATCATGGGTCGCGTGGCGGCCTTGATGCAGTTGAAAGCGCCTTTCAGGTTGGTCTCGATCACGTCGTCCCAGTCCTTTTCCTTCATCATGACCACGAGGCCGTCACGGGTAATGCCCGCATTGTTGACCAGGACGTGCAGCCCCCCATGTTCGCGCACGGTCTTTTTAACGAATCCGCCCACCTGTTCCGACGAAGCCACATCGACCTTATCGTAGCTGGCCGATCCGCCGGCTGCGGTAATCAGCCGCGCAGTTTCCGCCGCGGAATCCTCGGCGGCATTGTAGTTGAAGCAGATGTGGGTGTCCGGTCCGGAAAAAGCCAGGCAGATGGCGCGACCCAGGCCCCGCGATCCTCCGGTCACCATGACGGTGCGTCTGGCCGGGTCGGTCATGATTGCCTCTCGAAGAGGATGTCCGCGACCGTGTCCATGTCGTTGATGACCCCCAGTTGGCCGCGTACCAGTTCATCATAGGCCACGGATTTAAAAAAATTGTCCATCTTCAGTCCGTCAAGCAGTCCGGTCCCCTGCAGAATCAACGGTATCGACGCTGCCGTGAGCCGGGCGACTTCGGCCGCGAAGATCCTGGACATGGCCCGTATCTTTTCAGCATCCCGGCCTTCGGCAAGGGTGTTGGCTTTGCGGACGAAGCTGGCCCCGATCTCCACATGGGCCATCAGGTCCGCCAGCTGGAACATGATGTGCTGGCTGCGGGTCAACCGGTTTTCATGGGCCGCGTCGATGAGTGCGTTCAGTGCGTGGGCGCAGGTGCCCAGCAGGCCCCCGCCGTCTCCCAACTCCCGCATCTCCCGGCTGATGGCTTCGTAGAATTCACCCTTGGTTTTGCGGGTTTTTTTCCAGCGGAAGATACTGATGATGTTCTGCTGAATCTCGCTGGTACCTTCGTAAATACAGGTGATTTTAACGTCCCGCTTGATTTTTTCGACTTCAAATTCGGAAATGTAGCCATATCCGCCCAGGGCCTGGATAGCGTCGTCGGCCGCCCTGTTGGCAGACTCGGTGGCAAACAACTTGGCAATGGAGCCTTCCACCTGGAGGTCCTTGCCCCCGGCATCCAGCTGCCCGGCAACATCCTCCATGAACGCGGTCACCGCTTCCAGGCGAACCGCATGGGGTACCACCAGCTTGTGGGTGTAACCCTGCTTTTCCGCAAGGGGCGACCCGAACTGAATACGTTCTTTGGCATATTGGACAGCGATGTCCAGGGCCGAATCCGCCGCCCCCAGGGCCATGGCCGCCACCATCAGGCGCGTGTAGCCGAACACCTTGTTGGCCTGCTGCATGCCCTGCCCGGGAACACCGCCGATCAGGTTCTCGACCGGGACAAACACATCCCTGAAAGTGAGCGGGGAGGTGTTGGACGCCCGGATGCCGTGCTTTTCTTCGCCCTTGCCCTGGTCAAACCCTTCGGTTCCTTTTTCAACCACAAAAAACGCCGGGCCTTCCGGTGTTTTGGCCAGAACGGTGACAAAATCGGCATATCCGCCGGTGGAAATGAACTGTTTGCTGCCGTTGATCACGTAGCCTTTGACCTCACCGCCGTCGCCCTGTACAGGTTCAGCCTTGGTTGCCAGGGCCGCCAGGTTGCTGCCGGCACCGGCCTCGGTCACGGCGTAGGCCACCAGTGAATTTCCTTGGGCAATGGCCCCCAGCCAGCGCTCTTTCTGCGCCGCGGTGCCCCCGACCACAATGGGGTCCGCCCCCAGTTGAATGGCAAAAAAGGCCGTACCGACGCCCAGGCAGATCCGGGCCATTTCGCGGGTGACCGCGCAGCAGTCCCTGGCGCCGCCCCCCATGCCACCATAGGCTTCGGGGAGAAAAAGAAGCTGAAGACCGATCTCGGGACCCAGCATTTCCCGGATGATATCCTCCGGAAATATTTCATTTCTATCCAGGTTGAGAATCGTCTCCCGGGTCAGGAGTTTTTTTCTCAACTGGATCACCATATCGATGACCATCTGCCTGGATTCGAGGTCGAGGCCGTATAGATTCATCGCTGCATCATTGTGATCTGCTGCCATTGTAGCCCTCTTTCCACATCAGCGGGTTACCCATAGTTCATGCTAATCATTCGCATCATCCGACATTGCAAAAGCTGGAGGGCTTCAGAGTCCCCGACGACGGGATCTCCACTTTGTTACGACAAGGCGTCTCAAGGGTGAAATCACCCCGCCAGGGTGAGGCTTCGAATCCTTGACAACACGGAATCTGAAGTTCGCCGGCTTTCCCGAGTTGGATCTATTCTTCGGTTTCTATTACAGTGCGTCCTTTGTAGGAACCGCAGCTCGGGCACACATGATGCGGCAGGACAGCCTCCCCGCATTGCGGACAGGTTGCCGGGTTGGGTGCAGCGACTTTTTGATGCATACGTCGCATATCCCTTTTGGACTTGGATGTTTTTCGCTTTGGTACTGGCATGAATATTCTCCTAACTATCTATTTATTTTAAGATTTCTTCTATTTTAGCTTTTTGCTCAAATAGTGGGAATTCTAGTAATTGAAATGAATTGAATTGTCAAGGATTTTAAGCCCGCAAATTCATTTTGTCCTATTGTACTCTTTTACCTTATGTGCTATTGAGGTCCCCCAATGGACAAGCAAGCATGGGATTAACCACGTAAGATTCAGTAAATTAAAGAAATTCGGTCGCGGAGGTTCGCCCCGGAAACATCCGCATGCATGTGGAAAATTTTGCGGAACTGTGTTAGCATAACCAGGTCAATATCAGCCTGAGCGGTCCCGGGTCGACGCAATGACTAATTACTACTCGTATAATCCAAGAATACAAGTAATATGGTGAACTAAATGAATGATATTATTACACGTTTTCCTCCCAGTCCCACTGGCCACCTGCATGTGGGCGGTGCCCGGACAGCCCTGTTCAACTGGCTGTATGCCCGGCACACCCATGGGAAATTTGTCCTGAGGATCGAGGACACGGATACGGTGCGATCGACGCAGGCATCGGTGGATGCCATATTCGAAGCCCTGGAGTGGTTGGGCATCGAATGGGACGAAGGACCCTATTTTCAGACCCAGCGCTTCGACATTTATAAGGAATACCTGCAGAAGCTGATCCATGCCGGTCATGCCTACTACTGTACCTGCAGTAGCGAAAAAGTGGAAGCCATGCGGGCCCGGGCCATGGAGACCGGCGCCAAGCCCAAGTATGACGGCACCTGCCGGGAAAAGAACCTTCCCAAAACCGATGACGCCGTGGTGCGCTTCAAGGCCCCCCTTTCCGGGACAACGGTTTTAAAGGATGTGGTCAAGGGCAATATCGTGTTTCAAAACGACGAACTGGACGATTACATCATCTGCCGCAGCGACGGCACCCCCACCTACAACTTCGTCGTGGTCATCGATGACATCACCATGCACATCAACACCATCATCCGGGGGGACGACCACGTAATGAACACCCCCAAACAGATGCTCATATACAAAGCACTGGATGTGCCCCTGCCGGTCTACGGGCACGTGCCCATGGTGCTGGGCAGCGACCGCACCCGTTTGAGCAAGCGGCACGGGGCCACGTCGGTCACTGCCTACCGCGACCTGGGGTTTCTGCCGGACGCCTTCATCAATTACCTGGTCCGGCTCGGGTGGTCACACGGCGACCAGGAGTTTTTCACCCGTGACGCGCTGGTGGAAAAATTTTCCCTGGAAAACATCGGACGCTCTGCCGGGGTCTTTGACCAGGAAAAGCTGCTGGCCCTGAATGCCGAACACATCAAGGCCACACCCGTGAAAACCCTGGCAACCCTTTTGATTCCCTTCTTAAAAAAAGAGGGCATCGAAGCCCGGGAAGGTGCCTTCATCGAAGGTGTCATCAAGACCCTGGTGCCCAGGAGCAAAACCCTCAAGGAGATGGCCCGGGACGCGATTTTTTACTATGCGGACACCATCGAATACGAAGAAAAAGCCGCCAGAAAATTCCTCAAGGATGCGGCCCTGGAGCCCCTGAACATGCTCATCGCCGAACTGCAAACCCTGGATGCCTTTACCGAAAAAAATCTCGAGGACGCCTTCAGGGCGGTCATGGAAAAAAGCGGCTTGAAACTCGGCAAAATCGCCCAGCCCGTCAGGGTTGCGTTGACCGGCCGAACCGCCAGCCCCGGTATTTTCGAAATTATCGAAATTATCGGCAAGGACACGGTACTGGAACGGCTGATAAAGGCGGTTGACTTCATTCAAAACAGATCCGAGGGAATCTTCCCATAACAAAAAATGGGAAAGATTCCCTCGGATCTGTTTTTACGCTTGACTACCCCTTGCCTTTTTAATATTTGAGTCTTATAATTAAATCTGAATTTTACCAGATGTTGTTGAGGGATCGTCTAGCGGCAGGACGACGGGTTCTGGTCCCGTTAACCTAGGTTCGAATCCTAGTCCCTCAGCCAAGTAATTTCAAAGGGTTATGGCTTGATGTCATAACCCTTTTTTATTAGCAAAGCGGCATCGAAAAAAATTGACCCCGGGGGCGGTAGGGTACACCGGAGGTACGGGGGGGCTCAGCAGAGCACAGCATATATGACGATATATGGTACCTAGCAGGTTTTCTCAAAATATTTTTTTAACAATTTTATCCAGCCATATAAGGTCTATTTCAATAAACCCATACCTCAGTATACCCCAAGCCACCTTACCCCTCATTCCCCTGTACGTGTGACCCTGAATTGACCCATTCGGCTGTACGTGTGGAGGTATTTTAGAAAGGTATTGCAAAAGTTAATTGATCGCCAGTTGTTTAGAGCGCTTTGGGGGGTATGATCATAATCAAGGTAGAACGGCCAGTTACCCGACCGCCCCCTCACAGATCCCGGCGTGCGGTATTACCGCACCGGGCTCTTCGGATCTGCTCACTTACGCACTGACAAGCATTATACAAAGAGTTTCA
>Ga0164313_10005169_pt1 | contig 11574 bp, 12 predicted proteins | sample GuaBasSedimGuay4_FD_113735 | JGI IMG/M metagenome (GOLD analysis project Ga0164313, IMG submission 113735) | Subseafloor sediment microbial communities from Guaymas Basin, Gulf of California, Mexico - Guay4, Core 4569-4, 0-3 cm | ecosystem: Environmental > Aquatic > Marine > Hydrothermal vents...
GAGTCTCAGGTGCCGGATATAGCCCCGCGAGTACCTGCGGCAGGTGACGCAATCGCAGCCCTGCTCTATGGGTCTGTCGTCGAGAGTCCACTCCACTCTCCGGATCGAGAAGTCTCCGTCACGAGACAGTGCCTTGCCGTGGCGGGCGAGTCTGGTCGGCAGGACACAGTCGAACAGGTCGACACCGAGGGCGACAGCATCGAGCAAGCCCTCGGTATCGCCCAGGCCCATGACGTATCGCACCGCCGATTCGGGGAGTTCCGGGATCGTGGCTGCGATCGCCGTTGCCCTCTCGATCGGTGTCTCTCCAACAGCGAGCCCTCCGATGCCGAAGCCGGGGAATCCGATATCGGCCGTTTCGCGGGCTGAGATCGCTCTCAATCCTGGGTCGGCCCCACCCTGGACGATTCCGAACAGGGCACGGTCCGTGCGGCGTTTCGCGGCTTTGGAGCGTTCCGCCCATCGAAGAGTCTGGTACATCGCTCGCTCAGCGATCTCATGATCGACGGGGAGGTTGACAGGTACGTCGAGGACCATAGCGATGTCCGCTCCGAGGGCTTCTTGGACCTCGATGGATCGCTCGGGTGTGAGCTCGACCGTGGATCCGTCATAGGTCGACCGGAAGATGAGCGTCTCCTCACTGATCTTGGGTTCTAAAGACAACACCTGGTATCCGCCTGAATCTGTGAGGATCGGGCCATCCCAGGCCATGAAGCCGTGTAAACCTCCGAGATGTGCGACCACGTCCTCGCCAGGACGCAACATCAGGTGGTAGGTGTTGGCGAGCAGGATCTGAGCTCCAAGACGATCCATGTCCTCAGTATCGAGCGTCTTGATCGATGCCCGGGTACCAACAGCCATGAAATTCGGTGTGTGCACCGTGCCATGGGGCGTCGTCATCACGCCCGTGCGGGCATCGCCGTCGTTTTCGGATTGTTCGAAGTAGACAGGTTCTGTCATCGATCGACCTCGAAGTACATGGCGTCGCCGAACGACAGAAAGCGATATCCGGTGTCGAGTGCGTACCGGTACACATCCTTCCAATGGTCGCCCATGAGCGCGGCGAGCAGGACGAGCAGTGTGGTGCGGGGAGCATGGAAATTGGTGATGACTGCATCGATGACCTTCGGCCTGTACCCGGGTGTGATGAAAAGGCTCGTCGGTCCATCGAACTCGGTGATGCGTCCCTCGCCGTTGGCTGCCGACTCAAGGGTGCGGACCACAGTGGTACCGACGGCGACTACACGCCCTCCCCTGTTGCGGACAGCGTCTACAGCTGCCACGGTCTCGGGAGGGACAATGATCCTCTCTGTGTGGATGCGGTGGTCCTCGACGTTCCCATCGAGCATCGGTCTGAAGGTGTCAAGGCCAACTTCCAACTCGACCGTCGCTACTTCGATGCCCTTGTCTGTGAGGCCTTCCATGACGGCGGTTGTGAAATGCAACGCAGCGGTCGGTGCCGCCGACGACCCGATTCTGTCTGCGAAGAGTGTTTGATATCGCTCAGGGTCCTTGATTGTGCCTTTGAAGTACGGTGGCAACGGCACTTCCCCTGCAAAGGCGATCGCCTCTTCGATGTCTCCTTCGGTGCTGATAGCGACAGTTGCGACTCCTTCGACAGGATCCGTCATCAGCGTGACGTCCAATCCGTCACACTGGATCTGGGACCCTGAGCGGAGTCTTGAGGCAGGTCGCACAAGGGCCCTCCACCTCAACGTGTCAACTCTCTGGGTGAGCAGTATCTCGGTCCTTCCCATGCCAGGCAACCGGTGTCCGATCAATCTCGCCGCTCTCACCCTGGTCGTATTCACGACGAGAAGGTCGCCGGGCTCTAGGATCATCGGGAGATCGCTGAAACGCATGTCTTCCATGGTGGCAGCAACAAGCAACCGAGAGGTGTCGCGCGGCTCTATCGCCTCCTGCGCGATAGCTGCCTCCGGCAGGTCGTAGTCGAAATCCTTCGTGTGCATTGTCGCAGGGTACGCTCAGATGAGCTTTCCCTGATCCTGTCCCGCCGCATAGTCGACGCCGAGATGCAGATAGGCGCGTTCTGTGGCGATTCGGCCACGAGGCGTGCGTTGCAGGAGTCCTTCGAGGATCAGAAATGGCTCGTACGCATCCTCAACGGTCTCGGGGTCTTCACCGACAGCGATCGCAAGTGTTGACAACCCAACGGGTCCTCCGCCGAACTTCACGATCATCGCTTCCAGTATCGACCGGTCGACCTTGTCCAGTCCGACTTCATCCACCTCAAAGACCTCGAGTGCTGTGTCGGCAGTTGAGGCATCAACTATCCCGTCCGCCCTGACGGCCGCGAAGTCGCGCACCCTCCGCAAGAGGCGGTTGGCGATCCGCGGGGTCCCCCGGGAGCGTCTTGCAATAGCGTTGCACCCATCATCGGTGACGGTGGTATCGAGGAGCCTCGCCGATCGTTCGACGATCGCAGCGAGGTCGTCGCCCCCGTAATAGTCCAGCCGCGCAACGTACCCGAAACGATCGCGCAGGGGTGGCGCCACACGGCCGACCCTGGTCGTGGCTCCAACGAGCGTGAAGGGCGGTAGATCGATCTTGATCGATCGAGCAGCCGGGCCCTTTCCAACGATGATGTCGAGTTGACCGTCCTCCATTGCTGGATACATGACCTCTTCGACCTGTCGCGGGAGTCTGTGAATCTCATCGATGAACAGTACATCGCCGGGTTCGAGGTTGGTGATAACAGCGGCGAGATCGCCAGGCCTGTCGAGTGCTGGCCCGGAGGTAGAGCGAAAGGTTGCACCCATCTCTGCAGCCACGATTGCGGCCAGACTGGTCTTCCCGAGGCCAGGTGGTCCAGAGAACAGGAGATGGTCGACAGACTCTCCACGACCAGCGGCGGCCTCTATCAGGATCGCAAGCCGTTCCTTGAGCGCCTCCTGACCAACGAATTCATCAAGTTTCCTTGGACGCAGCCCAACTTCGATCTCGATGTCCTCAGGTGTCTGAGCAGTTGCGAGCAGGCCTTCTTCCCTCACGAGGTGCGGCCTTTACCGAGTTGTTGGAGGGATTGTTTGAGCATGTCTTCGACAGTGAGATCCTGTGACATGGTCGCAAGCGTATCCCGTATCTCATCGGGGCCATAGCCCAAACTTGAAAGCGCCTCCCTGACCTCTGACATCGGCCCTGAGCCTGACGAGGTATCAAGTGATGCCTCCATCTTCGGGCGAAGTTCAACCATGAGTTTCTCAGCGCTGCGCTTCCCGATACCTGGCACCGCCGTGAGCGCGGCTGTATCTGCAGATACGACAGCCATGCGCAGTTGGTCCGGGGTCATCGTTGCGAGGAAGGCCATCCCAACTTTGGGGCCGATGCCAGAAACACCGAGGAGCATCGCGAAGAGTTCCTTGTCCGCTGTGGCATCGAAACCGAACAGAGATAGCTGGTCCTCTCTGACGTGCAGATGGGTATGGAGTACCGCCTCTTCACCGACCGGGGGAAGGCTCGTCAGCGTCCTTGGTGTTACCGCTATGACGTATCCGACACCTGCAACATCGACGAGGACCGAGTCTTCGGACTTTTCGACAAGCGTGCCACGCAGCCTTCCGATCATTGTCGTACGCCCACCATGGATCGCCCTGAATGTTGGAGATGACAGAGCGCAACACCGAGGGCGTCCGCTACATCTGCTGGTCCGGCGACCTTCCCAAGACCGAGTCGCATCGCAACGACGGCCGATATCTGGTCCTTGTCTGCGGTACCCGACCCCGTAATGGCGAGCTTCATCTGTGATGGCGTGTACTCCGCAATAGCGATGCCGCGTGCGGCGATCGTCGCCATGACGACCCCGGATGCCCGAGCAACGGCCATTGCGGTCCCTCTGTTCCGATTGATGAACACCTGCTCGATGGCGGCAGAATCGACGCGGTAGTCGTCCAGGACGCCGCTGATATCGTTCTGCAACTCGACGAGGCGCATCGCTGTCGACGCTTCGTGGTCTGTGCGAATGACTCCAGCGGTTACGGCACGGTACGTCCCGGTTACGGATTCGATGATCCCGTAACCGGTGCGCGTAAGACCGGGGTCAATACCTAGAACGAACATATGTTCGTAGCGTAGCGGAACTCCGCACGGAGTGGAAGAACCTTGGGGCGTTCTACTCAGGGGGGAGGCCTGCGAGCCAGCGAGAGCCCTTCTGCCGTCCTCCCTTCAGGGGGGACAAGCGAGTCTTCGAGCGAGGGGGGTCTGCGAGCCCGCGAGCGCCGCACCACGAAGACTCCCGCGAACGTACGCGCCGAACATCGGATCCCCCTACATCGTCGCTGGTGCTACTCTGTTGTCCCCCTTGAAAGGGCGACGCCTGCAGCCCGCTACTCCAGCGTTTCGAGCACCTCGTCAGATATGTCGAAGTTGGCGAAGACTTCTTGAACGTCGTCCAGGTCGTCGAGAGCGTCGACGAGTCGGAGAATCTTTGGTGCGGTTGCAGCATCCACAGCGACGGACGTCGCAGGGAGGTACGTGACCTCAGCAGAAACGATCGTGATATCGGCTGATTCGAGTTCCGTCCGCAGTGACTGAAGGTCGCCGGGCTGACAGATGATCTCCCAGTGGTCATCCTCTGGCGTGACATCGTCCGCACCGCCTTCGATGGCAGCCATCATCACCGTGTCTTCGTCACCTGATGCGAGGACATATCCCTTCTGCTCGAAAAGGTAGCCCACCGATCCAGGTTCACCGAGGTTTCCGCCGTTCTTGGAGAATGCGGATCGTACGTCTGAGGCCGCTCTGTTGCGGTTGTCCGTGAGAATCTGAACGTACAGGGCAACGCCCCCGGGCGCGTATCCCTCGTAAAAGGACTCGACGTACTGGACACCGTCCACATCTCCAACGCCACGGGCAATCGCTCGGTCGATATTGTCCTTGGGAACCGAATTGTCCTTGGCCTTTTGTACTGCGGTGACGAGTGTCGGGTTCGCCGTCAGATCCCCACCGCCATTGCGGGCGGCCGATTCGATCGACTTGATCAACTTGGCGAACAGTTTTCCCCGCTTGGCATCCTGACGGCCCTTGCGGTGCTTGATGTTGGCCCATTTCGAATGTCCGGACATACGTTCTCCTCAACCTGAACCAATGGAATCGACAAGCATTCGATGCAGGCGCGAATCGCCGGTCAACTCCGGATGGAATGAGCTCGCAAGGATACGACCCTGACGCACCAACACAGGATGGACGCCGCCGCCGGGTTCGTCCACGGACGCAAGGATCTCGACATCACGGCCAACTTTGTCAATCCAGGGAGCCCGGATGAACACGGCATGCATCACATCTGAGAGTCCGACCACCGCGAGGTCAGACTCGAACGAGTCAACCTGGCGGCCGAACGCGTTGCGCTCAACCGTGGCGTCGAGGACACCGAGTTGAGGTTGGAAACCCTCGGTCGTGGACGTCGCCAGGAAGATCATCCCCGCACATGTACCGAACGCGGGCATACCTGCAGCACACCGTTGTCTGATCGGCTCGATCAGCCCGTACCGCGTTGCTAAACGACCGATCGTCGTGGACTCGCCGCCAGGGATGACGAGAGCATCCACGCTCTCGAGATCACCCGGTGTGCGGACCTCAACAGTGTCGCTACCGATGGATTGCAACATCGCGATGTGTTCGCGAAAGTCGCCTTGGAGAGCGAGAACCCCGACGGTCATGAGCCTCTGAGCTGCATCAACTCTGCGTCTGGCAGCGTGTCGATGTTGATCCCGACCATCGCTTCGCCGAGGTTCGCAGAGACCTCGGCGATCTTGGCCGGATCGTTGTAGAACGTTGTCGCCTCAACGATCGCTGACGCACGGTCCGCGGGGTCGCCAGACTTGAAGATCCCTGAACCGACGAAGACGCCGTCACATCCCAGTTGCATCATCAGTGCTGCATCAGAAGGGGTGGCGATGCCACCAGCAGCGAAGTTGACCACTGGAAGCGTTCCTGTTGCGGCAACCTGCTTCACCAGGTCGTACGGTGCTTGTAGGTCCCTGGCGGCGTTCATCAACTCATTCGGCGTCAGCGTCGTGAGGTTCGCGATCTGAGCGTTCATCAGGCGCATGTGTTTGACGGCTTCGACGACATTCCCGGTACCCGGCTCGCCCTTTGTGCGGATCATGGCCGCTCCCTCGCCGATGCGTCTCAGCGCCTCTCCAAGGTCCTTGGCTCCGCAAACGAAAGGAACAGTGAATGCGTGCTTGTCGATGTGGAACACGTCGACGGGCGAGAGTACCTCTGATTCGTCGATGTAGTCCACGCCAAGTGATTGGAGCACCTCTGCCTCGACGAAGTGGCCGATGCGCGACTTCGCCATGACCGGTATCGACACGGCACCGATGATCTGTTCGACCCGAGCGGGATCGGCCATTCTGGCAACGCCGCCGACTGCTCTGATGTCGGCGGGAACACGTTCGAGCGCCATAACCGCGCAAGCTCCTGCGGCTTCTGCGAGCTTTGCCTGGTCCGCATTCACGACATCCATGATGACGCCGCCCTTGAGCATCTCTGCAAGACCTCGCTTGACGTTGTCTGTGCCGTGTTCGCTTGTTGGAACCATCATGGTCTGTTCCCTTTGTCGTTGACGACAGATTGTACAGTGCCGAGGACTGCCACTACACCTGATGACTCTCGATGGCGTCGAGATAGGCGGCTACGTACTGTTCCGCTACGTGATGGCCATCGAAGCGCTGCACGCGGTCGATCGCCATTGCTCCGAGATTCGCACGCCTCAAGGGATCGTCGAGAAGAGCGATGATCCCTTGAGCGAGCCCCGAAACATCCCCTGGCGCCACGATGACTCCTGCATCCCCGATGACGTGAAGAAACGCAGGGATGCCAGAAGCCACGACCGCGTTTCCCGCGGCCATACCCTCGGCAACGATGATGCCGAACGATTCCCCACCAAGATTGGGTGCCACGAAGATCTCCGATGACGCGAGTTCCATGATCTTCGTGGCTTCGTCGACTCTCCCCAGGTATGTCGCACCTTGAGGTGGATCATCTCTGGTCGCCCCCATGATGTGCAATGAGGCGCCCGGAAATGCCGCATGGATCGAGGGCCATGCGTCGAGGAGGACGTCGAGACCTTTGCGGGCATCGTCCCTGCCGAGAAACACGACCCGCCCGCTCGTCTTCGTTTCTGGGGCGTATGCCGCCGTGTCGATCCCATTAGGGATGATGCGGGTCAGGGTGAACGGTTCGATGGCTGATCTCGAGATGGGACTCACGGTGGTCACGACATCGAGATTGGACAGGACCCGTTTCACCAGCGGGGAAAGGATCGAGTATCCCTTGCGAGCCCACCCTGGCGGATCGGCGTGGAATGTGCCAACTGTCGGTATGTGTGAAATGCGGGACGCGGCAAGCGAAACCATCGGCATCAATGGTTCGTGAATGTGGATGACGTCAACATCTTCTACTGCCTCGCGCAGACGCGATGATGCCTTCGGGCTCAGTGTGATCGGTGTCGAGGCCGCATTGGCCTTGATCACCTTGACCGAGCCGACCAGAACCGCACCAGGGGGCCCCTCGTCACCTGGGCCCACAATCACCGTCTCGTGGCCCAGATCATCAAGCCATCGCGAGAGTCGGATGACCTGATCCTGCACCCCTCCGTGCGCACCAAGGTCATAGGGGCATACGAGTGCGATCCTCATGACGCATCATCCGGTGCAACGTCGTCGCGCCAATGGGGCTGGAACAGATGCCATTGCGATGGTGCTGCGGAAATGAGTTGTTCGAGCGAGGCAACCAGGAGTTGTGCTCCGGCTGCAACACGCTCCGAGCGATTCGTGTTGACGGGGAGCACGACCTCGTCGAGGACGACGATCCGATGGCCTGCCCCTTCCTGGAAGTAGGCTGCAACGGGTATCAGCGACGCACCTGTGAGTTCAGCGAACACCACCGGGCCTGCGGGAACCGAAGCGGTTGCACCGAAGAAGTCGACATCGATACCTCCTCCCGTTACATCTCTGTCGGCGAGGAGGGCGATCGCTCCCCCATCTTTGAGACGGCGAATCAGTTTCGAACGCAGCTTCGGGTCCGTCGTGAGAACGATCTCGATGTCGAATTCACGGCGGAGGTCGACGAACCACTTCGTGATGTGCTCATTGGGAAGGTCCTCCGCAACAGCGATGATGGGCGAACCTATCTCATTGGCAACGATCCCTGCTATCTCCCAGTTTCCTAGGTGCGGAACTGCAAATATGATGCCGCGGCCTGCTTCTTGAGCCGCATATATGGGAGCGAAATTGACGTGTTCGACGCGCCGGGAGATGGCCGCCTTCCTGCGAGGCCGAAACCAGAACGTCTCCGCCCAGTAGCGGCCATACGAACGGAACATACCTTGCACGGCCTCGTCGACGTCCATGTCAGAGGCATCCTTGCCGAGTACTCGACGCATATGTGCGGTGAGGAGTGGGATGCGGTCGCTAGATCTGGCGTACCAGAGTCTCCCCCCGTTCTCACCCAGCCAGCGTATCGCGGGTTCAGGGAGCAGTCCGAAGATGGCGGCCGCCACCCGGAACGGGATGTAGTTGAGCCATGCCTTCACGCGTCGAGTTGCTGCCACGTCTTGCGAATGCGCTGAACAACTGTGAAGCCGGTCAGCACGACGAACACCCACAGGAGCGGCTCCATGATTGGTGCCCCGAAACCGACGATGATGGTGCCTATAAGAATTAGGAGCATGCGCTCTGCCCTGCCCATCCATCCTCCTCTGCCGTCGAGCCCGTACAGCTCCGCTTTGGCCCGCACGTACGGCACGAGGAGGGAGAATGCCAGTGCAACGATGCACAAGATCAAGAGACGCGGTATGTCCCTCAGGTACACGGTGAGTCCGACCCACACCGCGATTTCCCCGAATCGATCCGACATCGTGTCGAGGAAGGCCCCGCGATCTGAAGCCGTGCCGAGCTTGCGTGCGAGGGGCCCGTCGAGGGCATCGAGCGCCACGCCGGTGCCAGCCGTGAAGCCCCCAGCGACGAGATACCCGGTCGCGATGAGTGCTGCTCCACCGATCGTGACGGCGAGTCCGATGATCGTCACAACAGCTGGTGTGATGCCGATCTTCGCCAGTCCAGCCGCGATGGGCTCAAGAATCGGTGCGGCTTTCTTTCTGCCGTTGAGGTCTATCAAATGCGGTCTCCTTCGACTGCAAAGGTAGCACACGAACCGGTCGCTTCATCCTCCTATTAGAATCTAAGTATCCAGGGTTGCGTGGAGGCCATAGGTTCGCACAACCCCCGCCTCGGACAGGAAGGTCACATACGCATGACTGATAACACCGCAGAGATTGATCTGGGCAAGGGGCCCGTATCGCTTGATGTGTACCAATCCACTGTTGGCCAGCCGGGTTTCGACATCCGGAAGCTGAGAGCCGAAACCGGGTACGTGAGCTTCGACCCCGGCTTCGGAAACACGGCAATGGCACGATCGTCGATCACCTACATCGACGGTGCAGCAGGCGTTCTCCTGCACCGTGGGTACCGGATCGAAGAGGTTGCGAGCAAGAGTTCCTTCCTGGAAGTTGCCTATCTCCTTCTGTACGGCAAGCTGCCGAACATCTCCGAACTCGCAACGTGGGAATCAGAGATCGCAGCCCAGACTCTGCTCAACGAGGAGATGCGGTCGTTCTTCGATGCATTCCCCCGCAGAGCGCACCCCATGGCAGTTCTCTCTTCGGCGACGAACGCCATATCGACCTTCTATGACGTCTACCGCAAGCCAATGGCTGGGGATGAGATCGACCGAGGCGCCCGGACGCTGATCGCCAAGATGCCCACCATCGCTGCCTGGGCGTACAAGAAGTCCATCGGTGAGCCATATGTCTACCCGAATCCTGAACTCGGGTACGTGGAGAACTTCCTGAACATGGTGTTCTCGAACCCACTTACACGCGAGCCTGTCGACCCGGTGAAGGTCAAGGCGATGAACATGTTGTTGATCTTGCACGCGGATCATGAGATGAACTGCTCCACGTCAACAGTTCGCGGCGTTGGTTCGTCTCGGGCGAACATGTTCACTTCCGTCGCAGCTGGTATGGGCGCCTTGTGGGGTCCGTTGCATGGCGGCGCGAACCAGGCGGTCATCGACCAGCTCAAAGCGATACACGCAGATCCGGATGCGACCATTGCGTCGACGATCGAGCGAGCAAAGGACCGCAACGACGACTTCCGGCTGATGGGTTTCGGTCACAGGGTGTACAGCAATTACGATCCCAGGGCACGAGTCATCGAGAAGTTCGCGCAAGAGGTCCTCGATGGAATGGATCAGTCCGATCCTCTGCTCGATATCGCGAGAGAACTCGAGGCGGCTGCACTTGCCGACCCGTTCTTCGCCGAACGGAATCTGTATCCGAATGTCGATTTCTATTCGGGCATTCTGTTCCGGGCTCTCGGATTCCCGCTGCACATGTTCACCGTGCTGTTCACGCTGGGAAGACTTCCGGGCTGGATCGCACACTGGATGGAGATGAATCTCGACCCAGAGACCAAGATCATGCGTCCACGCCAGCTCTATGTCGGTGAGACAGAGCGCCCATATCCACCGATCCAGGACAGGTAGGAGCAGAGATTCCAGATGCCGGATTTCAGATGCCGGACAATGATCCGGTGTCTGGAACCTGGCTTCTGAGTTCAGGGCTGTAGCACCGGTTCCTCGTAGATCCCGGTTACATCGCCTGAGACCGCATCGATGGTCACCAGTGCCTGGAACAGCGGTGCATGCCCGTCTCCGAACACGAGAACCTCCCACACCGGGCGGGCTCGCAACCCGCGGTATCCCAGAGTCGCGGAGCCATGCCCAACAGCGAACGAGGTCTCATCTGAGGCCTTCGCTATCGCCTCCATATCTGTCACCTGCATCTTCCACCCTCCGAGGAACTGGTATCCCGCAAGGACGAGGAGGGGAATCACTGCTGTCAGCCAGAGCAACTGGATCTCCGTTACCCCCGCAATGGCAGCCGCAACGACCGCCATGATCAGGTAGACGCCGCCTGCGCGTCTCCGTTTCGCCGTATCGAGTTTTCGATATGGCCCGTCCGTGGAGTCATACTCTCGATCCGGATTGGCGGCGTTGTCAGCCATGGTTCGTCAAGGACTCTGTTGGAAGGCGCCTCGGAGGAGGTCTTCCTCAACAGCGTCGTCCCCGTGTCTGTTGTGCCATCTGTCCCAAAGGACGAGCATCGAAGGCAGCACGAGCACCGCAGCGACGAGTGCAAGGAAGATCGTGTATGAGAGCACGAAACCGAACTGGCGGAACGGAATGGTGGTCGAGACCATCAGGATGCCGAAACCGGCCATTGTGGTGAGTGCGGACCCAGCCAGTGCCCCACCAGTGTGGGTAAGCGTGTGCTCAATCGCATCGTTCTCGTTGGACCATTCGAGGCGTTCCTCGAGGTAGCGGTGTGTGACGTGGATCATGTACGGGATGCCGATCCCGATACCCAGTGCGGAGATCGTGGCAGTCACAGGCCCGAACGGAATCCCGAATGCTGCCATCAGGCCGAACACCCACACCACGACCATGGCAACGGGTAGCGTGGTAAGCACGCCGAGCATCGGTCTACGA
>Ga0164313_10005170_pt1 | contig 11571 bp, 6 predicted proteins | sample GuaBasSedimGuay4_FD_113735 | JGI IMG/M metagenome (GOLD analysis project Ga0164313, IMG submission 113735) | Subseafloor sediment microbial communities from Guaymas Basin, Gulf of California, Mexico - Guay4, Core 4569-4, 0-3 cm | ecosystem: Environmental > Aquatic > Marine > Hydrothermal vents >...
CCGATCAGGAGGAACGTTGCTGAGAAGAGGAGAAAAGCTCCGGCCAGGTACATGTCCTGGGAGGTCAGCGCAGCCAGGAAGATCGGTCCGGCGGTCGGCAATCCGAGGACGATTCCGGTAACCACGGCCCCGGAAAGCAGGTTGGGCAACTCCAGCCCGAGTCGGCTGACCAGCGGGTTGATGGCAATCCGAACTCCGTATTTGAAGACCACCACCCGCTCCGACAGACCCTTGGCCCGACCCGTCTGAATATGCTGTTGCCCCAGGACATCCAGCAGATTGCCGCGCATCACCCGAATAACCGACGCCGTACCCGAGGCGCCAATCACGATCACCGGTATCCAGATGTGCGACATCAGATCCCGGACTTTGGGCCAATCCCAGGGTGCCCCGATGTATTCGGACGAAAACAACCCGCCGATCGACTGCGCATCCAGGAACCGCATCTGGATAAACATGAATAGCAGGGCGAGAAGGAAACTCGGGGTGGCGAGCCCAAAGTAACCCAGGAAAGTGATGCCGTAGTCGCCAATCGAGTAAGGTCGGGTGGCGGAATACACGCCGATCGGGATGGCCACCGCCCAGGTCAGAACCAGTGTCGTCAGGGATAGTAAAATGGTCAGGCCGATCCGCTCCCCGATGACCTCCAAAACGGGCTGCTCAAAGGTGAAGGACTCGCCAAAATCAAGATGAAGGACGATACCTTTTACCCATCGGTAATACTGCTGATAGAGAGGGTCATTGAGTCCGTATCGCTCCCTCAAGGCCTCGACCTGGGCCAGGGCACTCTCCGAACCGAGTTCTCCCTGCTCCTCCAGTTGGGCCAGCCTGGAGGTCAGCATGTCCCCGGGGGGAAGCTGAATGATGGTAAAACTGATCATCGAGATCAGAACCAACGTCGGACCCATGTGGAGAATACGACGTATGATAAAGCTGATCATGCCCTTGTCTTTCAGCGGTGACCTAACCGGCCAGCCAAGGTCGACTTCCGAAGACTGGCCGGGATCTGAAAGGCCGGCTGAACAGCCCCGCGACCGGAGTATCTTTTCGGATGTACCCTGTGAAACAGTTCTTTCTGCTCAAACGATATACCTCAGAAATCTCAAGGCGGTCTTCGGGTCTGAAACTCATTCGGTAATGCAACGGGGGTGACAAGATGTGTCTGCGACTGAATTTCAGCCGAAGAAAGGGCGAATCTGCGATGCAGATCGCATTGGTCAGGCGGAGAATTGTCAAGCTGTTCATCCCGGGGCAAGGGGTCATGTCTTGACTGTCAACAAGGCTGCCTTGTTGACAGTCAAGACATGACCCCTTGCTGTTAACGACATGACCCCTAAAAGAACCGGAAAGCATACAACGAACTGCCTTTATCCACGGCAAAGCGGATCCGACCGATCACCCGCCCGTTTTCGGTCCGGTCGGCACACAACGCCGCAATGGACCTGCCGTCGAATTTCACCGGGTTGTTCCGCCCCAGATCATCTCCCTCGATTCGGGTGATCCCGAGACAGTCTCCCCTTCCATCCAGAACCTCGATACCGATCGGTCCCGCATGATTGACGAATAGGTCCCAGCCCGGAATCGCGAGCACCCGGGTGGTCAACCGCCCGCCATCGACCGATACGAATCCGTCCAATCTCAAGCGCGCTCGGAAGATCCCACCGCCGGTCATTCTGATTCCGTTGGGGTGATTCTTGCCGTACGAACTCGCGCCGTAGTGGAAGATCAACTCGTCATTGAGTCGAAGGGGAGGACTGGTGAATTCCGTAAGGTAGCCTCCGTCATTCCGGCCCTCATCGCCGCCCTCACTGCCATTGGCAATGAAGATACCCGCATGGCCGTCCTCGTTTTCGAACATGACCTTGTCCCAATGCAAGCCGTCCCTGCTGGTCTGCAGTTTCAGAAAGGCGCAGCCCGACGAGGACCAGGGATGATCCCCTTTCACATGAAAGACCTTCAATCCGCCCAGCCAATGCGATCCGTAACGCCAGGCGGTTGAGCCATAGTATTCATCATCGGGTTCGTCTCCTTTGCCGCCTGTTCCGGGCGGGACCTGGTTCACTTCGACGATCCGTTCGACGTCGATCGCGGCATCGAGCCGATCGACAAAGAGATAGGCCCGCGACCGGAGAAGGTGCTCCGTTCCGTCGCCCCGTTTCTGCTGAAACTTCAGCGACGCCAGGAATCGCTTTTCCCGCGTATCGATCGAAAACACGCTCACATCCCCCGGTCCCATCAGGGAGACCCCGTCCTGCGTCAGCCGGCGGGTGAATCTGCGCACCACCTGTCGGCCGCGATGCCAGACATGCCCGTCGGCGGACTGCATATGGTAGACGCCGGTATGCTCTTCGTCGCTGCGAAGGAAAAGCCATCCCTGGTATGGGAAATCCCGGTTTTCCGAATCAAAGTGACACGAGAAGAGATCAAGATGGAAGACTTCCCCGGGTGAGTCGCCGTACTGCAAATCAGAAAGGGATTTTGGATACACGATTTCCACCCGGCCATCGTCTCCGCCTTCCCAGGCCAGTCCGTCATCGGACGTATAGCGCAGCAATTTGATCCGCTTCCACCCATCGGGCGCCGCTGGGTCAATGGCTCCGGCGAACGCCAGTGCGAACATCACGTGCTTACCCAGACCCGGATCAAAAACGAGGGTGCCGTTTGCCATCAAAGTACCCGGGTATTCACCAAAGACGTCCGCGGACAGTTCGAGGACTGGAACCTGGCCACTTTCGTCCTTCCTCGGTTGATGCAGGCGTCGAACCAGGTCCTCTCCCGACTCAATCAGCAGGTCATCAACAAAAAGGAGGGGTTCATCCGCTTCCACGGCATAGGGCGTATTCATCGCGGATCTGTTAAGGGCACCTTGTATCATTCGAGCATGTCAGCGCGGCAAGGATTTGAGTGTCGGGCAAGGCGATCTATTCAATCCGACCCTCCCCCTGAGCAAAAAGCGGCTGGGTCCAGGCAAATTCACCTACACTCGAAACAACCCGGGCGCGAACATAGAGATCGTCCTCCAGAAGCGTGTAGGCGGGTTCCAGCGTTTCATCCATCTTGAGAATACGACCATCCTTTCCAACGAAAGTGGTCCGATAGCCAAAAGCATTGTCCGCATCTCCGGATTTGGAAACCCCTTCGCGCCGGATCTTCAGGCGCAGGGTCCGGCCCTCGGTTGAAACATCCTCCAGCTCCACGCCGGTGGACGCGTAAAAATCGCCGCGGACCATCGCTTCGATCAACGCGCCGGGGGTCGGTTCCACCGCACGAACCACAATCCAGCCCCGCCCCGGATTAGACGCCCGCGGCCCCCATTCCTGGAAATTATGGGCGTCATCCGTCGCGACGCCAAAGTAGATCCGTCCTCTGCTCAGCAGGTCGTCCCACATCTCTTCCAGGCCGGGATGCCCGCTCCCTCCGAAATCGTGCACCTTGGGGTGCCCGTTGAAGATTTCAAAGTGACGCAGGTTATCAACCGAATAGAGGTCGTCCGCGGTCAAGGACCAATGGAAATTGGGATGGTTCACATGCGAAAAGCCGCCCTCCGCCCGGATCGCATCGATCACCTGCTGCAGAACCTCACTCTTGCTGTTTCCCCCTTGTTTGCCCACTGTTTCCTCCGTCCCGATGCCATTGACGTGGATCGTGTAGCGGGTTCCCAGACTCAAGTCCGTGAAAGAATCGGAGACCTCCTCTCCCGGTATCAGGACAAAGGGTTTTCTTTCACCACGCACGGATTCCCGGTCAAACTCCCGCTGGAGTTCGGTCACCCCCGTCCGGTAATTGTGATCGCTGAGAACGAGAAAATCGTATTCATGATCGCGATACCAATGGGCCACCTCTCCGGGCGAGCTGTCTCCGTCGGAGTTCAGGGTGTGGGTGTGGGTATTGCCCTTGTACCAGTTCGGTTTTGGCCACTGCCCGTCCCCACCGGAATCGGCGGCGTGTACCAAGGGGGCGGACAGGATTAAGAGGCAGGTCAGTTTTTTCATGTGGTTCGTCCTTTCATGGTTCGTCCTTTCATGGTTCGTCCTTTCATGGTTCGTCCTTTCATGGTTCGTCCTTTCATGGTTCGTTCGACAATGCTCCAGATGAATAGTGGATCGATACCGCCGAAAGTCGAGGCGAGGAACATCCGTTTGTCGCTCCAAGGGCCAGACGGTAATGAACCCATTTCGCCGTCAGTCGAACACCGGAGTCGGCCAGCCGCAATGGCGGCGAATACCCCCGAAATGCCACCTCCCGCCACAATCACATCCACGTCCCAGGCGACCGGTATCTCCCGCGCAGGCTCCTTGACCGTGTCGGGACCAGCCTCATCCACCCGGATCTCATCATCGCTCACCTCCCTGCCGTCGAGCGTGATCAGTTCATTGTCCTCAGTGAGTATGACCTTCCCCGTCTTTCCGATCTTCATGACATTCCTTCTTCCTTACCCCCTATTCCTCGAGTTTCCGGCTTGTGACCGAGAACCAGTTCCATTCCCGCGCCTTCTCCGAACCGGAACTTCCGGATACGAAACTGCTCCCGTACCCGATCAGGAAAGTCGCCAAAAACCCAAAAGTCGAAGGCCAGAGAAAGCTGATGTATTCATCGGCCTGGAGTTTGAAAAGACCATATATCTGCTCCTGAAAGGCGACGAACAGGGTAACCAACACCCCGATGGTTCCACCGATCAGAACGCTTTGCGCATTGGCCCTTCGAGTGAACATTCCCAAGAGGAAGATTCCGAGTATGGGGCCGGTAAAGCTGTTGATAAGCTTGTTCGCAATCTCAATGAGTGAACCCAGTTTCGATACATTACAGGACAGGATGATGCCTGTGATCCCGACCAGGAGTGTGATGACGCGCGAAACCCGGACCTGTCGTCGATCCGCCCCTTCGGATTTGTCCTCGCTGCCAATTGTCTCCCCCCGGAAAAGCCGCCGGTAGAAATCAACCATGACGACCGACGTCACGGCGTTGATGGCCGAATCGATACTCGAAAGCGACGCGGCCAGGATCGCCGCCATCACCAGGCCGGTCATCCCGATCGGAAAGACCTGGGACATGAAGTAGGGGTAGATCTGATCGGGATGATCCAGCGCCCAATCAGGCAATCCTCCCAGACTCGCCTGAAAATAGGTAAAGAGGGCCAATCCGATAAATGCCAGCGCCAGCATCCAGACGACATCGCTGACCGCCGTGATGACAAATCCCTGCCGGGCGTCCCTGATCGTCCTGGAGGTTTGAAAGCGTTGCACCATGACCTGATCGCTGGTGTAGGTGGTCAGTCGACTCACCATCGTGGCCATAAACACTCCGGTCAGAGTCATCGGTATCAGGAAGTAGCCGGTCACCTTCGAAACCAGGCCCCCATCCACCGCCACGCCGCTGAGTCGAGTTATGGCTTCTTTGCCAATCTGATCCCAGTTCCCAATAATCTCCATAAAGCCGCCATCAACATTCCTGAGCACGATGACGATGGTCACGGCGAGTCCGGTGAACATGATGAAGAACTGCACGAGATCCGTCCAGATCACCGCGCGAATACCGCCCATCATTGTGTACAGGGTGACAATCGTTCCGATCCCCACGATCAGGGTAACGGCACTGACCTGATTCCCGGTCACCACCGAAAGGGCAAGGGCCGGAACGTAGAGCGCCGTCGCCAGCCACCCCAGGCGCCAGAGGATGAATATACCGGCGGTCAAGGTGCGAACACCGATACTGAATCGGCGTTCCAGGTACTCGTAGGCCGAGATCACGTCCATTCGCCGGTAGAGCGGCAGGGTGACAAAGAACACATAGGGATAGAGCAACAACCATGAAAGGTTCCCCACCATCGTATACACGCCGAACTTGATCATGGCGGACGGCTGCATGAGATAGTCGATACCGCTGTTCAGGGCCGCCATGAGCGACGCACCCACCACGAACCATCGCATCTCGCGCCCGGCGAGGAAGAAGTCCGTCAGGTTGCTCTGCCGCCGGTAGTGGAAAGAGCCGATCAACAGCAACATCGCCAGGTAGGCAACGATGACCAGGATGTCCAGCCAGTGAAGGGTCAGGTCAATGGAAGCGGGCATTGGGGGGTCAGAGGTTCAAAGGCACGATGGTAGATGCAAGATGGTCAGAGCGGCAAGGCGGTCCCACGCTCAAAGCCTTGCCGCCCTTCGGGTTCTGCAGAAATCCCACGCAACGATCTCATAGCCAGCCACGCCCTACCTCAGAATGCAACGTTCGCGGCGCGCCGAGCCGTCACGCCCTACCTCAGAACGCAGAGGATTCATTGGTAGGGCTGGACCGCCGGGCCGGCCGCATCCGTCGGTGAATCGCGCGAAACGTCGCTCCGGGTGTGACCAGAAGTGCGGGGCAAGAGAGTTGAAAGGCGGGACATTATTTGATGTACAAGCGTTCAGGGGTCTGCAATGGACTTGGAATGTCCTTCCGGGCAGCCGAATAACCAGTCTGCGGTCGCGCAGGAGCACGACCCTCCATTCTATGTCAACGTGGAGGGCTGTCCTCCCGGGCAGCCGCACAACCCTGGCCGCGGTCGCGCAGGAGCACGACCCTCCATGCCCAATCCCACGGTGAGATCTAAATCCCAAAATGCCAACTCGCCGCCGCTTTACTCCCCGCACTTCTGGTCACACCCCGTCGCTCCCGCTCGACGGGTTCGGGATCGACAATCGATTTCGATGAGGTGAGAATTCAGTGTCCCTTGCCTCTCCGCCAAAATGAAGCGTATTCCAGCCTGCCTGATCGCCGCGAGTGTGATCGCCTTGAGTGGATGTCTGCGCTCCGATCCTCAAGACAGCGCGGAACCTGAACCCATGCCATCGACAGTGGTGGCCGCACCGGCAACGATCGATGCGGCCCTCTTGGCCAACCGCAATTTCGGAGAGGCGCCCGTCCTGCTCGAACAGGTCGGGACCGGAGCATTGCCGCCGGTGTCGGATCGTTTACCGGAAAATCCCCGGGTCATCCTCCCGGTGGACGAAACAGGCCGTTATGGGGGGACCATCCGGCGGGTGCTGATCGCTGATATCATCGAGGAAGACGAAGTCTACAAGACGCTGACCGACAGCCTCATGATGTTTGAACGGCCGCTGGCCGAACGCATCGAGGTGAACCTCGCGGAGAGTTACGAATTTCTCGAGGAAGGCAGAGTTGCCCTGTTCAGGCTCCGCCGGGGAATCCGCTGGTCCGACGGTGTGCCGCTGACCACGGCCGATTTCCTCTTCTGGTACGAGGACATGACCTTCAACGACAACGCGCGCAGCGTGGCCCTCTTCCCGAGCGAATGGCTGATTGACGGCAAACCGATACGGATGGAGGCGATCGATGATTTCACCCTCAAGTTCTCCGCCGCCAAACCCATGGGTCGCCTGCTGCAGGCACTATGCAAGGATCCGGTGGCCTACCCGAAACACCACTTTGCGCAATACCATCCCAGATACAACCCGGACGCCACCTACGGGGACTTTCGCCAGCGCACCTCCGAAGCAAGAATCATCATGGAACCGGGGGTTCCCGTGCTCTCGGCCTGGATGTCCACAGGATGGGTCCACGGGCAGAAGATCGTCTACCAACGGAACCCCTATTACTGGAAAATCGATACGGAAGGAAATCAACTCCCCTACGCGGACCGGCTGGAGTTTGCCATCGTGCCCAGCCTTCACGTCATCAACCTCATGCTCCTGAACGGTCAGGTCGACATGGTCGGACGATACGACCTGACAGACCTCTATGCGGAAATGAAGCAGGAGGAGCCGAAAGGCGTGATCAAGGTCAGGGTGACCGGTCCCGAAGCCGGAAACGCGTATTACCTCAACTGGGACGCCCACAACCCCGCCCTGCGTGAAGCGATTCGCAACAAGAACGTACGGATGGCACTCTCCCACGCCATCAACCGGGCAGAAATGAGCGAGATCGCCTATCAGGGAATGCTCATTCCCGGCGGGTATTCGTTCAATCGGCTGAGCCCATACTATTCAGAGGAATCCTACAGAAAATATACTGCGTTCGATCCAGATAAAGCCCGAGCCCTCCTCAAGCAGGCAGGCTACCGCGATTCCGATGGCGACGGCTGGCGGGAATTCAGGGACGGCTCGACCTTCAGCCTCACCGTCGACGTTCCCGTGGCGTCGAATTCCAAGGATGATTCGGTCGAACTTCTGCAGGAGTACTGGCAGGATATCGGTATCAAAACCAACCTCAATTACGGGTTGAGCGAAATCATCTACACGCGCCGCCTTAATGGTGAATTCGAGGTCCTTGCCTGGAAATTCAACGCACCGGCCGATCCGCTCGGCCGGCCCCAGGTATGGGCCATCATGACCGCCAACACCCCGTATTGGCATCGCAATGCATCAAGTGAAGGGCCCGAATGGTTGCATGAAGCGACCCGATACATGAAGACGGCCATGGCCACGGTTGATCCCGACGCGGTATTCGACACCATGGCCAGGGTCAGGGATCTCCACACCGAGAATATTCCCAATATCGCAACCGGGTCAAAATATCATATATGGGCCTTCAATACCCGCCTCGGAAATGTCCCGAGAGAGAACGCGCGGGACTACGAATTTCGCGGATGGTCAGGCCCCCTGATGAGCGAACAGATCTATATAAAACATGAACCGTAGACCTGAATGGCCCTATGTTAAGCACCGATCCGGAGTTATCCGACGAAGAATAGCCCACGGCGTCATTGCTCATTATCTTGCATGCCAATGCGAGATATGAGCTTTGACCCCTTCGAACGGAAGCAGATCACTTTTTCCTGAAACCGGCTTTAACCCAAACGGTCAAAAAACTACAGAGATCCCAGAGTGCACAGAGGCAGAAAAGCTGTAGTTTCCTTGATTCTCTGTGCTCTCTGTGTCCTCTGTGGTTAAAATAATGCATCATCCTGCAACTTCACTTCCGATAGCTCCCTCAACCCGTTCGGAAAACGGCAGATGTTAAAATGTTTCAATATCTTGTAGGAGATTGTTTAAGGTATTATGAAACCATGAGATCAGCTGTCGTGCCATTCAGTTTTGACCCGTTCAACCAGCCATGAAACAAACACTATTCGCCCTTTCGTTATGCTTTGCCGTCTGGAGCCCGCTCCGGTCGGCCGATCTTTCCTCGTTCGTCATCCTGACCTGGCAGGGCGACACCAGTACGACCATAACGGTCAACTATCACACGGTCGGATCCGCCGATCAGAGCCGGGTTTATTACGACACCGAATCCCGAGACGGCACGCCCGGCGCCTACCGTTTTCAGACCGAGGGATCCAGCCACCAGATCACCGGACTCGACGATCGGTACATCCATGTGGTGGAACTGACCAAGCTGGTTCCCGGACAGACCTATTATTTCATCACCGGCGACCGCGAAAACGGATTTTCCGAGGAGCGAAAGTTCCGTACCCTGCCAAGGGACGGATCGCCGATTCGTTTCGTCACCGGCGGCGATATGGGGATCGGGGATCTGCCCAACCGTCTACTTCGGCAGGCCGCCGCCCAGGAACCGAATTTTGCCATGATCGGTGGCGACATCGCCTATGCCAACGGCCAATTGAGCAATATCGGGATATGGGATACCTGGCTGAAAGCGTGGTCCGAATACATGGTGACTCCCGACGGATTCACCATCCCGCTTGCTCTCGCCATCGGGAACCACGAAGTGCGCGGAAAGTACGATCGCACCTACCGGGAAGCCCCGTTCTATTTCGGCTATTTTGCCCAGAATGGGACCGGCAGTTTTTTCCGCCGCCAGTTCGGTTCGGACATGGTGGTCTATTTCCTGGATTCCGGACATGTCACCACCCACGAGGACCAGGTGCCGTGGCTGGACCGCAATCTGCGGTTGGATCAGGAGATACCGCTTCGATTCGCCATCTACCACGTGCCGCTCTATCCGAGTCATCGGGACTACACCCTTCGGGGAGCGGAAGCGGGACGGAAACACTGGGGGCCCCTTTTCGATCGCTACATCCTGGCCGTCGCCTTCGAAAATCACGATCACACCTTCAAGGTGACTCATCCGCTTTTCGACAACCAGATCGCCGATTCCGGAACGCTCTACCTCGGTGATGGCTGCTGGGGGCGCGGCCCACGATCGTTCAACGTCGAGCCGAGATGGTATCTCAAGGACTATGCGTCGGTGGCCCATTTCTGGGCGGTGGACGTAGCTGACGGGAGCGCCCGATACCGGGCGATTGATGATATCGGGCAGACGTTTTATGTATTGCCCGAGGATTCGGACGGCGCTGTGGAAGCCGCAGAGGTTTTCCAGACAATTCCCGTAAACTATGCCATCGATCCCCGCACGGTCAGAGTCGAACCCCTCCTTCGGGATGGAGAATTTCTCGATCGGGAGTCAATCGAAGTAACGGTTCATAATCGCGCCGCTGTGGCGGCCGACGCAGTCTTCCGGCTTGAGGTTCAGTCGCCCCTCACCGCAGAACCAGACGAACATCGGTTCAGGCTCCGACCACAGGAAGAGAAGGCCATCACCTTCGAGCTCGATACGATCGAACCGATCACCCTGGCCGAACGTCCTTCCGGCCAGGTTCGCTATACGATCGATTACGACCTGACAGATGACAGGGTTCGATTCGAAGGACAGCAGCCAGTCGTGGTCGAATCCGCCCAACCGGTGCCCATTCGCAGCCTGCCTCCGGTAATTGACGGCAATCTCGACGAATGGTCAGACCTTCCCGTGGTCTTTGAAAAACCGGACCAGGTCACCTCTACCGTGAAAGCCGATCCATTGGCCGGAACAGGCGATCTCTCCCTCAAGTTCGGCATCGAACGCAACGAGGAGTTCGTGTTCATCGCCGTCCGGGTGAAGGACGACACTCTCTCACTCATCGATGCTCCAATCGCCTGGAATCAGGACGGCGTGCATATCTGGATCAACACTTACCCACGAGGCGACTTTGACGACGACCCACTGTTTGCATTGATCCCGGGAGCCACTCTCAAGGACGGCTACTTCGTGCGAGTTGAAACCCCGCCCGCTGATCTTCAGTCGGCCTGCCTGATCACCGATTCCGGCTATGACTGCGAAATCGCAGTGCCGATCGCCTACCTGGAAAATGAATGGCGGAAGGCAGGAGGCCAGGGAAAGCCCGAACACCTGCGGTTCAATATCGCCGTCAACGACAAGGACGGAACCGATGGTCCGACGGTCCGGCTCTTCTGGCGGCCCCGGTGGGACGAGCCCGGCGACTACACCTGGTCAGGCGTTTTCAAGCTGAATTGAGGGACCGGGGGCGAATCGATGATTTCCCTACCCCGGCCACTCGACATGAAACAAACCGTAGCATGCAACGTAGTGCACTACGTATTGTTTTCCGCCTTAAAACAAACCGTAGCACACTACGGTTTGTTTGAGTGTTTGGGCTTCGGGCGGTCGCGCGGGAGCACGACCCTTGCTCCAGTTGGATTCCCTGTGGAGGGCTGTCCTCCCGGGCAGCCGCAGGCGTTGCAGACATAGCGATATCCGTTAAACAAGCTTGCTCGGGCAACACAGTTACTACGGTTTGTTTTGGCCCGAACTCGAAAATGACTGACGCGAAGGAAAAACGAA
>Ga0164313_10005171_pt1 | contig 11569 bp, 6 predicted proteins | sample GuaBasSedimGuay4_FD_113735 | JGI IMG/M metagenome (GOLD analysis project Ga0164313, IMG submission 113735) | Subseafloor sediment microbial communities from Guaymas Basin, Gulf of California, Mexico - Guay4, Core 4569-4, 0-3 cm | ecosystem: Environmental > Aquatic > Marine > Hydrothermal vents >...
CAAGCCAGTTGTTGGCCCAATTAGCTGTACCACCACCCGGAGGATTATAATTGCATTCATCATCGGCGTAATATTCCTGGAAGTCAGTTTCCGCATCAGGATCGTATTTCTCGATATCTGCAAAATCGAACAGGATTTTATTGTTTGCGATGCAATAGTCCCTGATCTGTTGATTGGCCAATTGCAAACTGCCACCTACCCCCAAGCCTTCAAGATGACCAGTCATATAAACGAACTGTACATCCGGGTATTCAGATTCAAGTTGTTCCATCGGACCCAGGTAATGGCTTTGCAGGTCAACACTGTTTACCTGTCCACACCAGGACCATATTATCACATTGCATCCCGGATGATCATCCAGGTATTTACGTGTATGATTATCCCATCCAACAGTACCGCAATCATTATAAAGGTACCCACTTCCTCCTTCATACAGGTGTAACTCACCCGGGCCTCCATTCTGACTCCAGTTATATGAGCCATCAGTGAAATACGCCTCCAGGGCGTTCATACCCGCAGTGAGCTGGGTGCTATGAGAGGTGCCTCCATATCCAATCCACAAATTGGCTTTAGCATCTTCAATATATTCATCAGGAATCTGATCCAGATCTAAACAACTGTGATCAATGATGGTCGCCTGCTGTCCTGCTAGGAATAGTGGCAGAAAAACTGCTGTAAGTATGATTATTCGTTTCATAATATTATGCTTTTGATAACTGATTATTACGTTGCATCAAAGCTGAGTGTATTTTTCTTTAAATCCTCAGTAGCAACAGAGCATTTAAACTTAATTTGAGCCTTTGATGATCTTTTTAACACCCAGCTGCCCGGCATCCGATTTAACAGATAAAATGTAAACACCGGGATAAACATGATTCATTTCTACACTAATTTTGTTTTTGCCCGGATTTAAATACCTCAATTCCTGAATGGCTGGTAGGCCTATACAATCAAATACTTCAATTACATATTGCCCATTTTCAATAGTCTCCAGCTCAATATTCAGCTTATCATTGAAGGGGTTCGGGTATGCCTTGATTTCTATATGATTTGAAAAATCACTTAATGCAGTAGGTCCTTCAAACAGAACTATTATGTACTCCGTATTGATACATCCCGCTTCATCCGTAACTTCTAACCAGTAATTTTGACATCCACCTCCTTGCCCACAATTATTGAAGACATTTATTGATTGTGTTGTATCACCCGTGGACCATAAATACGAAACCGATGTTATATCTCCCGTCAGGGTTATAGTATCAAGGGTGGTTACGGTGTCATTAGGGTATGGAACAATTGTAAAAACAGGATTTTCATTGATGTAGATCTCGTTTGAAGAGGTATCAGATACATATGCGGATTCTTCAACGTATAAGGAAACTGTTTTATTTCCTATACCAGACCAAAGAACCGTGAACGGTCCCTGGCCGGAACCATTTATGATGTTGGCTCCGTCGAAATCCCAATGATAATCTGCTGAATCCGATGCATTTCCTGTGTAAGTTATAAGAACAGTAGCAAAGCTGCATACAAAATCCTGCATTTGAAAGTCTGATGTTAGTTTTCCAACATAGATTTCGTTTGTTGTGGTATCTGTGATATAATTTGATTCTTCAACATATAAGGAAACTGCTTTATCTCCGAGAGCCGACCATTGAACCATGTAGGGTCCCTGACCGGAGCCACCTATGATAGTAGCACCATCGAAATCCCACTGGTATGTTGCTGAAGGTGATGCATTCCCTGTATAAATTATGTCAACAGTATGAGCAATACATGTAGTATCCTGTAACTGAAAGTCTGAAGTCAGATATACTATGTGGATATCATTTGTCGTGGTTTCAGAAACAATACTTGATTCTTCGACATATAAGGAAACTGTTTTATCTCCATTAGTTGGCCATTCAACGGTGTAGGGCCCCTGACCGGAACCACTTATGATAGTAGCACCGTCGAAATCCCAATAATATATTGCTAAATCTGAAGCATTTCCTGCATAAATTATATCGACGAGACACGATCTGCACGCAGTATCTGGTAATTGAAAGTCTGAAGTTAGATTTTCAATGTAGATATCGTTGGTGGTAGTGCCAGACGTATTACCTGATTCTTCTACATACAAGGAAACCGTTTTATCTCCAGAACTTGGCCATTGAACCAGGTAGGGCCCCTGGCCGGAACCACTTATGATAGTGGCACCGTCGAAATCCCAATAGTATATTGCTGAACCTGAAGCATTTCCCGTATAAGTTATTTCAACAGTACTGACAATGCATGCGGTATCAGGCAATTGAAAGTCTGAAGAAAGAAAATTGATATAGATATCGTTTGTTGTGGTGTTAGAAACAAAACCAGATTCTTCGACATATAAGGAAACTGTTTTATCTCCACTAGTTGGCCATTGAACCGTGTAAGGCCCCTGAGCGGAACCATTTATGATAGTAGCACCGTCGAAATCCCAATAGTATATTGCTGAACCTGAAGCATTTCCTGTATAAATTATATCAACATTAATGGCAATGTATGCAGTATCCGGTAATTGAAAGTCTGAAGTTAGATTTTCAATGTAGATATCGTTGGTGGTAGTGTCAGAAGTATTACCTGATTCTTCTACATACAAGGAAACAGTTCTATCTCCAGAACCTGGCCATTGAACCATGTAGGGCCCCTGGCCCGAACCACTTATGATAGTAGCACCGTCGAAATCCCAATAGTATGTTGCTGAAGGTGATGCATTTCCTGTATAATTTATATCAACTGTATTAGCAATACATGCAGTATCCGGCAAATAGAAGCTTGAAGTAGTAACCTGACTATTATTCCATCCAGCCAGTCTGGCCCAGAGGAACCAGGTGGCTATGCCTTTTTTAGTGCAATTAAGGGATACAGAATGTGCACAGGTGCTACATAATTGCGATATCTGTGTCAGTTCATGAGCAGGGTTCGCAGCAAGCCAGTTGTTGGCCCAATTAGCTGTACCACCACCAGGAGGATTATAATTGCATTCATCATTTGCCCAATATTCCTGGTAATTTGTGTCAGCATCAGGACTATACTTCTCAATATCAGCAAAATCGTAGAGGATCTTATTATTTGCGACGCAATAGTCCCTGATCTGCTGATTAGCCAAGAATAAACTACCCCCTGGCCCCAGGCCTTCAAGATGACCAGTCATATAAACGAACTGTACATCCGGATAATCCAATTCGAGTTGTTCCATCGGATCCAGGTAATGGCTTTGCAGGTCAACACTGTTTACCTGTCCACACCATGACCAGATTATCACATTACATCCGGGAAAAGCATCCAGGTATTCGCGTGTATCAATATCCCATCCAACAGTACCGCAATCATTCCCAAGGTACCCACTCCCTCCTTCATCCAGGTGCAGTTCACCAGGACCTCCGTCAAGACTCCAATCATAGGTGCCATCAGTGAAATACGCCTCCAGGGCGTTCATACCTGAGGTAAGCTGACTGCCATGGGAGGTATGTCCATAACCTATCCACAAATTGGCTTTTGCGCTGTCAATATATTCATCAGGAATTTCATTAAGATCTAAACAAGTATGATCAACGATGATCGCTTGCTGTCCTGCTAAAAACAATGGCAGAATAACTGAATAGAGTAAAGCTAGCCGTCTCATAATCTTTGGTATAAAGAGGTATTTAGGTGCCTTAAAAGTAAAATAAAAATGGAGCGTATCAAAATTTATTTATTATTCAGCCCAAGTCAAAGCCGTTGTCACACCACACAAATACTGCTATAACATGTGGTAAGTAGTTTCCCAAGCTAGATATTTATACAAGTTTTGTATTATTGCATAATAGTATTAATAATCATTAATAGGCCCTGTAATTTGTATTATTTACCAATAAACACATGTTAACTAGATTGAAAAAATAAGAACCCTTTTCATCTAATGTAAGAATTTTCATGATGACTAGCAACTTGGTAAACATATAATTACAAGAAATAGCATTTATAATTAGTGTGTGATTTGAAGAGTTGACACCAATCGAATTTGAAGACCCCGAGGCATCTCCCTAAGGAGAGAAAATCGGGCAAAGAAATAGACCTTGACGCGTATAATAGGAAATATTACATACTTTTTGTTCATAGGACTAGAGCAAATATTTATTTGTTTTCAATTTTAATTGCATGAAAATAATTATCCGGAGAATACTTATATTTTTAGGTCCAATTGTATTATCTCTTTTTTTTACACTAATATACTTTTATAGTTATAAACTCAAAGTTGTATCCGAATTCGAAAATATTTCCCGTTATGAATGTTTAATAATGGGAGATTCGCAAATGCAGAGGATTAATCCCAAACTGTTTGGACTTAATACGTATAATTTTTCAAGTTCTGGAGAGCATTATTTTTTCACATATGAAAAAATCAGAAGACTTATTCGATCTGGAGATCATAAGATTAAACATATAATACTAGGAGTTTCACCCGTTAGTTTTGCTCCAGTTTACAATAGGATGTTTAGCACGAAATATATAGAAGGTCGTATGAGTTTAACCAGATACTTATACTTCATTGGTCTAGACAATAATGAATTTTTTCAAGGCGTAGACATATTAAGCAAAAGTATGATCAAAGGCATTTATAGAAAGCCTGATTGGGGTGGATTAACAGGATCTACTAATAAGAACCCTGATTCAAAAATTATAGATGTGCTCTTTAAACAGCATTTCAAAATAGTGTTATCAGAAAACCAATATAGTTCAGTACAGATTAAATATTTATCTAAAATCGATAGTATTTGTAATGTCAATGATATAAGTTTAGTGTTAGTTTCACTTCCTAATCACCCTATATATTTGAAAAAGATAGATGATTTATATTATAACATTCTTAATCATTCTGTAAACAGTATGATTAAGGTGAAATACATCAATTATTTAGACTATGACATAAATCCTGAATTGATGTCAGATGCTAATCATTTAAATAGTAAAGGGGGTGACATTTTCTCTAAATATTTAGCGATAGAAGTAGAAAATACTAAAGGACGAACGCACTACAATGCAGGTACAAAGGTTGACTCCCAGGGGTTTTAATTCAAAAAATAATATGGAATACTAAATGGGTCTTTTTCAATAGCATAACCAATTAAATCATTTGTACTGCATTGATTACTCTGCATTTGAAATCTACTAAAAGAATTTCTCTCTATTTACTACTTAAATTTATATCTTTTATTATTTTTGTATTTAATGTCCAACTGGTAGAGTGAAGTGTCTTCAGTGGCTCTTTTTTTATTTTGTTTATTTTAAATTTATCTTTGTCTGGTTAATAGATAGCTAATAAAGTACTTAAATGGATGTAACCTCACTATACTTTATTTCATTATCGATCATTTCAATATTTATCTATTACCTGTTAAGGAATAAGTACAGAGTCTTATTCCTGACATTGCTGAGCTGTGCTTTTATAGCAACCTTTAGTTATATTCTGCTGATTTTTGTTTTAGCATACTCACTTATCAATTATTTCATAGGACTGAAAATACCTGATACCAGGTTCAAGAAATTACTATTCATTACGGGAATAGTATTTAATCTTACCCAGCTACTCCTGCTGAAATATGTTACATTCACTATTAATCCTGTTTTAGAACTTTTAAATATTAGTCTTGATCTTTCTGTTATTTCGAGTATAATAATTCCCGTTGGTGTGTCATTTTTCACACTCCAGGGAATTGGGTATCTTATAAATGTAAACTTAGGATGGGAAAAGCCCGAGAAGAATTACATACACCTTCTGTTATACCTAAGCTTCTTTCCCCGCTTCCTGTCTGGTCCTATTGACCGGTCAAACCATTTTCTTCCTCAGCTAAGAAAAAATAAAACATTTGATGGAGAGAATATTGTAGCAGGTTTCAGGCTAGTATTATTCGGACTGTTTAAGAAAGTAGCTATCGCGAATCAGCTTGCTATTATCATCAATGTAGCATATGCAAATAATGGTAATTCGCCTGATTATGCCTTTTGGGTAGTGCTGCTTATCCAACCTCTATACCTGTATTTTGATTTTTCAGGATATACAGATATAGCTTTCGGAATTGCCAGGGCATTTGGAATTGAGCTGAGGTCTAATTTCAACAGGCCTTTTATGTCAGAAAGTATGACTGAATTCTGGAAACGATTTCACATTTCTCTATCCTCATGGTTTCATGATTACGTATTTATCCGTACAAGCTACAGGTACAGGAAATGGGGAAGGAAAGCATCAATTTTCGCCTTATTTCTGACCTGGGTTTTGTTCGGGATCTGGCACGGCGCCGGATGGAACTTCATGCTGCTTGGATTTTTGCAGGCACTGGCTATCTATTATGAGTTTTCAACCAAGAAGTTGAGAGTAAGGATGTTTTCAAATCTATCTAAATTTATGAGAACATGGTTAGGACGGATATTTACATACATGTTCTATGCCACAAGTCTGGTCTTCTTTTTTGCGCCCGATATGAACTTAGCATTTACTTTCTTTGAAAAATTACCAATATTGGGTAGCGATTTGCAGTTAGGGGCAATTAGCACCGTAGATTTCTTGATGGTTTTAATTTTTATTTTTATAATCCTGCTATTTGAGGTTCTAAAAGAAGACTTCAATAATACATTTAATAAGATTAAATCTTTTTGGCTAAGCAACAAGAGCATTAACAGGATATTCAGATGGGTCGTATACTATATATTGATTACGATAATTATATATTTTACAGGTGATAATCAAGAATTTATATATATTCAGTTTTAAATCAGTGGCTCTATTATTTCAGAAACGAAAGTGAGTTGAGGCTAATTAATCGAAGTGATTTCCTTACCATTCAGCTTAGTTCCATAACCATCTTTCTCAATAACATCAATTATCCTGTTAAACAAAAGTGGAACTACTCTTCCTGCAAACTCTTCGTTGGGATGAGAGTCCTGCGGTGATACTGCATACTCATCTTTAAGATAAAAATCTCCCTCCGTCTGGAGGCTGTACAGGTCCCATAAGTATATATTATCGCCTGGCAGATCCCATTGATCGGTAACCCATCCGAAAAATTCTTTTGCTCTCATTGCTTTATCCTCAGAAGTGGCAGCCTCCACCAGTGCTGCACCGGTCCAAAGAATGAATTTTGTGTCAGGGAATTCATGCAATTTATCCCGGAGAGCTAAATATTGTAGCTTGTAATTGGAAAGTGTTCTTATATCAGAGTTGATGTCAGGTGAGTCCAGGGCAGCCTGAATATTACTTACGGGAAAACAATGCTTGAACATTATGACCTGGTAATCTTTTGTCAGCATCTCCAGAGTAGGCTCTTCTTCGTAGGGCTCATCACCTGCGTTTTTTACCCAGATATTATAATAGTCGAAGGGGTAATTTTTCCATCCGTAAGGTGAAGATTTTGGAAATTCAACTTCCCTGATAGCATAATTAGTATCGTTTTCTTTATTGAACTCTTTAAATAGCTGTTTTAAAGAATGATCATCACCATTCCAGATGACCCTCCCTGTACTATGATGAAGAAATAATATATTCATGTACGGAGATTTCGACTCCTGCCCACAGGAAACGGCCAAGATTATCATTACTACTATTGCGAATATACCTGTTTTTGATTTCATATTTATTGATTTTTTATCTTGTTTTAATATCTAAAGATAAGAAACTATTTTTACTTTTTACACAGTTCCACAAGCTACAATATGATATAACCAGTCTCATACTAAACAAATTATGAGTGCGTTTGTTTCAAACACAAACCTTTTTGATACTGAAAATTAAGAGTTTTTGAAATCCCGGTTTGCTTAAATAAAAAAATCTTTGAAATTGATTATCCTCGTGGCTTGCCGCGAGGAATATTTTAATTTAGGTGCCTATGATTTCTTGATCTTTTTGCCAGTTGCGGTAAGAGTCAAATTATCTTCTATATCATAAACCTGGGGAATCTTAAATAATGCCAGGTGTTTTGAGCAATGCTGTTTAATATCTTCTCCGGTTAAGGTGTCTTTATAATCTTTCCTGACAACGATACTTGCTTTCAGGCTTTCTCCCTCAATCTCATCTTCAATACTGTAAATCGTGCAGTCTATCACACCGGGAATTTCAAGTATCACGGCTTCAATTTCCTTTGGGCTCACACGTTTTCCCCTGACTTTAATAATTTCCTTTGAACGGGCTGTTAAATAGATATAATCATCCTCGTCTTCTGTCCCCAGATCTCCGGTATAGAGCCATCCGTCCCTCAGGGTTTTTTTCGTGCCTTCCTCATCATGAAAATAACCCATCATTACGTTATCTCCATGTGCAATTACCTCGCCTGTTTCCCCCGGTTTAATCTTTTCACCCTTTTCATTTACCACCTTCAATAAAACTCCCGGGATCCCTTTCCCCATGGAACCTTTTCTCTTTTTATATAGTTCTGGTGGCAACCATGATAATCTTGCAGTGGCTTCAGTCTGTCCGTACATTACAATAAATTTGGTTTCAGGATGGGCTTCTCTGAACTCATCTATAAAAATTGTAGCCAGTTTACCACCAGCCTGTGTTACGTACTTAAGATCAGGGAAGGTAGTCTGCTTGAAGGTATCGGATTTTCTGAGCAGTATCTGAAAATGACTTGGAATACCTGCAAACCCGGTGCATCTGTATTCCGTCAGGTCGTTAATAACCTTACCAAGGAAAATAAATGAATTATTGAATACTATCGATCCACCAACCCTCAGATGTGTATGAAGCAGCGATAATCCATAACAATAGTATAACGGAAGAACAACAAGCGTCCTGTCATCGGAAGTCAACTCCAGGTATTCAACGATTGAGCTTGTATTGGCAACAAGATTCTTATGAGAAATCATGACACCTTTTGGTTCGCCGGTTGAACCTGAAGTGAAGATTATCTCTGCACACTCTTCACTATCTGTGTCATAATTGAAGTCGGTTTCACTATAATCCTCAATCTCCGCAATAGCAGATGGTAGTATGCACCTGTAATCATCTAAAGGCAAGCGGTTCATAATATCACCGGTAAGCAGGATCATAGATGGTTCAGTCAAACCAGCGATGTAATCAAAATTATCTTTCTCAATCCTCGGATCGAGAGGGATACAAACGTTTTCTGACTTGATAATAGCCAGGTATGCTTTGAGCATGAAGAGGTTATTTACGGAAAGAATTATGATATTCTTACCCGTTCCGACTTCATTCCTTATCCATGAGGCTACTTTTAATATTTCTTTATGGAGTTCTTTATAGGTAATCTCTTCGCGTCCTACCAGAAATGGTTTTTCAAGACAGGATGTGTGTTCAAAAAAATAATCTATGGCATTCATCCTCTATCCAGGATTAATTTAGTTGTATCTGTTTCCTTACTCAGTTTCAGTTCTATAATACCAAATAATGCTATTTAGAACTAAAATAGCCACGTACAGGTTCCATTCTCAAATATTCTGTTGTTTTCCGTTTTCTCTCAAAATTACGAAATAGTGCTTCAACGTGCTCCACTGTCTCACCCATAACTTCAGCCACTTCAGCTGCCGGATAGCCATTCTCAAATCCATACCAGTACCTGTCCATAAGGTCAAAGGGCAACTGGTAAAAGAATTCCTCCTGTGTTTGCTCGGCTGAGTAGGTGTCGGTTGTTGGTGTTCTGTCAATTATATCTTTCGGAACACCAAGGAACTCTGCTATCTGGTAAACCTGTGTTTTATAAAGATTACCTATTGGCATCACATCTGCTCCTCCATCACCATATTTCACAAAAAAGCCCTGCTCCTGTTCATGTTTATTAGGAGTGCCAATAACGGCATAATGGAGCTTCTCTGCGTGATAGTATAGCATAGACATCCTTGTGCGTTGTTTGAGATTCGAAGCTGCTACTATCTGGAGATACTCATTTCTGGGCAGTAATTTATCTTTCTCTGTTCCATCCGGGTCCACTATTGTCAGGGTAAACATTGGTGGTAGGTTAGAAAAAAGTCCACTCTGTCTAATGCCTATCTTCATCTTATGGGTTGAAGGATTATATTCCGGAAAGACCTTTGAGACAGCTTCATCACGTCTCTCGTAGCATTGGAAGCCTAAAAGTGTATCAGTTATCTCTTCTTTTAATACTTCTACTCCATAAATCTGAGCAAGCTTGCGTGCCAGCTCCTCACTGTCGGGACTGGAGTCTTTTTCAGGCAGCATGACAGCAAGAATCTTTTCAGGACCAAATGCTTTAACGGCAAGAGCAAGGCATACCGAAGAATCAATACCCCCGCTAGCACCTATTACCCCGCCATTGCGTTTCAGCTTATGCAAAACATCTTCCTGCATTTTATTTACTATGTTGCCAACTGCGGCTTCAACATCTTCAAGTAGTATAATATCTTTTGAAAAAGGTTTTTTAGGTGACATATTATCTGGGTTTTTACTATAAATCTTCAATTATTTTCAGGTTTTTTAATTCTGGTGTATGAAATTCATCATTCTTGTTTTCAATAAACTGTCGATGAAGCAGGTGTGTTGATATTACAGCAGCAAGCACCATATTGTCCATTTCCGAAGCTGTTCCTGTTTTTTCTATTTTACTAAATAGGGGCGTCAGGGTTTCCATATTAAAGATACCGACCTTTTTTGTGTACTCTTCCGACATCATTTCTTTTACGTACTCCGGTGCCCCGGCCGACATAAACACACTGCTGATAGGCGCACGATAAGGCTGCTTGGGCCGTTTAACTATACTTTCAGGGATTCTGTTTGCCATAAGCTTTTTAAGGAGGAATTTCTCATTAAGACCCTTAAGCTTATAATCTGCCGGCAGACCGGCACAGAATTCAATTACCCGGTGATCGAGGAAAGGGTACCTTCCCTCAATAGAGTTTGCCATGGCCATCCTGTCACCCTGGGAAGACAGAAGATAACCCGACATAAATATTTTGGTTTCAAGCCATTGTGATTTGGACAGGGCATCCCAGGTGTCAAATCCTTTGGGTAATTGGCCGGAAATCAGACTCAGCGGTGAATAATCTTTAAGGCCCTCCTTCAGTTCTGATGAGAAGTGTTTTTTAATATGATTTGAGTTATTCCATCTTAACAGATGAGAATAGAATGGATTATCAATATCATCAAGTTTATACCCGAAAAACATCTTAAGAATATTAGTACTGGCATTTCGAAGATGAGGAATATCAGGATATAATTTCTTAAGTAAAAGAGGTCTTAAAGATGACCCGGGTTGTGAAGCCCAGAATCTACGTATCTTCGCTTCCCTGAAGATATTATATCCTGCCAGCAGTTCGTCAGAACCCTCACCAGTTATTACCACCTTAATGTTGTTATCCCTTACCAGTTTCGAAAGGATCATCATGGGAGTAGGAGCTGTTCTGGTTATGGGAGTTTCTGAATGCCATACAACGCTTGGAAAGTATCTGGCAATATCCTGTGAAGAGCAATTGACCGATTTGTGATTTGTATTTAAATACTTCACGGCCTCTGCCTGGTAGCCGCTCTCATCAAAAACCTTATCCTCGAATCCTATAGAAAAAGTATTCAGTATACCGGGTTCAATATCTTTAATATACC
>Ga0164313_10005172_pt1 | contig 11567 bp, 14 predicted proteins | sample GuaBasSedimGuay4_FD_113735 | JGI IMG/M metagenome (GOLD analysis project Ga0164313, IMG submission 113735) | Subseafloor sediment microbial communities from Guaymas Basin, Gulf of California, Mexico - Guay4, Core 4569-4, 0-3 cm | ecosystem: Environmental > Aquatic > Marine > Hydrothermal vents...
CGCTGAGATTGTTGGCAATCACCTTCGAAAACTGGCTAAAAACAGGCAGGGATTATGTATCACGCATTTACCTCAAGTGGCGGCTCAGGCCCACCAACAATTACAGGTTCATAAGATCCAGACTCAAAAGAGTACCCATATTGAAATCACACCGCTTAATAATGAACAACGTATTGAAGAAATTGCCCGAATGTTGGGTGGTGTGACCTTAACTGAAAAAACTCGGCTCCATGCTGAAGAAATGTTAATTCAAGCAAAGGACTAATTCTGGCAATGGCGACATATTCCATAGATGTACAAGCTATGGTCAGTCATCTCAAAACCTTTTTCTTTGGCAATGGCGCGCTGTCTTTTTTCAATTACCTCATCCACAAATTCTTCAATCCGATGGCAGCGCACACATAATAAATGATCATGGTGAGAGCCATCTTCAATTTCAAATACTGCATGGCCACCATCAATATTCAAACGAGAAACCAATCCGGCACTTTCAAATTGGGTTAACACGCGGTACACCGTTGCTAGGCCAATCTCCTCCCCCATGTCCAGCAACGTTTTATAAACATCTTCTGCACTCAAATGTCGTTTCTCAGTTGTTTCAAGAATTTCCAACACTTTTAACCTAGGCAAGGTCACTTTAAGACCTGCTTTTCTGAGATCCTGACTTTCCATTAAAATCTACCTCGTCGAAACAGTGGGATTAAGGTATCATCCACACTTAAAATTTATGAACTGACACTAATACTAAATGAAAACCTTTCTCATTTATACCCTTTCTATCTTAACGGTTGCGTTAAGTGGATGTGGCTTTGACAAAATTCCTGGCATCTATCGAATTGATGTTCAGCAAGGAAATGATGTTACTCAGGAAATGGTTAACAAACTTGAGCATGGCATGAACAAGTCACAAGTTGCATTTGCAATGGGGACACCATTGATTGTTGACACATTCCACCCTGAACGCTGGGTATATTATTATAGTCTCCACCCGGGAAATGGGGATCGAGAACAGCGCCGGATTACACTTTTTTTTGAAAATGAAGAACTGGCCTATATTGATGGTAACACTCAGATCCTACCTCGCGAAGACCGGCCTGAAGAAGTCAACCATGATGTCAATGTTGTAGTACCGCTTTCAGCAGAAAAAAACGGCCTGCTAGGCACAGTTACAAATGCGATAGGTTTTGGTGATGATATTGATCGTGTCTCTGATGTTGACGAAATCTCCGCAGGAGAAAAATTTGAGACACCAGCAGGTGTTGAAATCGATCTTCAAACTCAACCGGTTGAATCAGAAGGTGAACGCATTGAAGATGAAAGAAACCATGGAGAGTTATAACTCCTCAGTTTTCTCTGGGATGTAAAAATCGTAAAAAAGGATTAGAAGCCAGTTCCATTGCTAAAGTTGTAACAGGCCCATGGCCACTATGCACCTGTAACTTGCCTGGCAAGGACAGCAGGCTTCGCAAACTTTGTTGCATTTCTGCAGGATCACTCATTGGAAAATCAGTTCGGCCAATACTGCCTGCAAATAAGGTGTCTCCTACAAAAATATCTTCTTCATCATAATAACAACCTTGTCCTGGCGTATGGCCTGGTGTTGATAGAAAATGTAGCACTGTCTCTCCAAGCGGTATCACATCACCATCATCTACAAATTGATCTATTCGTCCACAGCTACGGTTCATCTCCGGCATACCAAACCAATCACCTTGGCGCGGCAGCGCATTAAATAAAGGCAGCTCCAATCTAGGAAGGTAAGTGATAGCTTTAGGAAAAGCCTGTTGTAATAGCGGTAATGAGCCAGCGTGATCCATATGTCCATGGGTCAATAAGATCATTTGAATGTCTGGAGCAGGCTCTAGTCTCTTCAACTGTTTTAATAACGCATCTGTTTCACCAGTATCAACAATTGCACTCACTCCTGTTTGTTCATCTTTAATAAGATAGGTATTTACCTGAAAGCGGCCTACTGTAAAACACTGAATTTCCATAAGTTTTTTCTTATTTTATTTATTGTAATATTTTTTATCTATTATTATGAACATAATAATACTAGGGGCTATCCCAGATAACACATAAAATGTATTACGAGGACAGTATGAAGAAGAGCAGATTAAGCACTGTAAAACAAACTAATTGAGTATTTCGTGGCTGGAGTAACGGCACGATGTGCTGGCGGATCTAGTTGGCGTTAACCGTAAAACAGGTGGGTGTTATTTTCATCGTTTACGAGAAATTATCTGGGACAGCCCCAAAGTTTATTTAACTATTTTGCTGCCATTAATACATCATACTTTGTGCGTAGCTGATCTTCTGTTTCCTCATTATCAGGATCAGAAGGTATGCAATCAACAGGACAAACTTCAACACATTGAGGTTCATCAAAGTGCCCAACACACTCTGTACACAAGTCAGGAGCTATCTCGTAAATTTCCTCACCTTGTGTGATTGCACTATTTGGACATTCCGGTTCACAGACATCACAATTAATACACTCGTCTGTAATAAACAAAGACATTTACCTACTCCAATCAAAATCTGACATAACAAATTAACCGTTCATTTTATAACAAAAGCTTAGCTATGCCGAATGTAATAATAAAAAATCTTGGTATAAATTGTTATTTTAATATGTTTCTATTGCTTAACTTTTACTTTTTAATGCCGCGGCAACATTGGCAGGTACAAACGCTGAAACATCACCCCCTAACAATGCAATTTCTCTAACCAGACTTGATGAAATATAACTGTATTGTTCTGCTGGTGTTAAAAATACAGTTTCGACATCAGCAGCCATTTTTCGATTCATACTTGCTAATTGAAACTCATGTTCAAAATCAGATACAGCACGTAGCCCCCTGATAATGACTGAGGCGCCGTACTGGTGCGCAACGTCAACCAATAAGCCATTAAAACCACAAACTTCAATATTATTAATGCCTAGTAGCCCTTGTTCAGCCAAGTCAACTCGTTGATCTATACTAAATATCGGCGACTTACTAGGGTTGATCGCTACAGCAACGATAATACGATCAAATAATCTACTTGCCCGAGCAACCAGATCAATGTGCCCATTGGTAATCGGATCAAATGTGCCAGGATAAATTGCTGTTAGTTTCATAAATTTTTATCCGCTTGATTTACAAAAAGGTAATATTTGATATCACCTGCCACCTTTTCTCGAACCAAATCCCATTGCTCGGGTAACTCTGGCAATGTATTTCGTCTTGGGCATTCCAGATAAATCTGTGTACCTTTTTTCAACCAGCCACCTTGTACAAGTTGTTGTGCACATTCAGTCCATAGATCTGCCGAATAGGGTGGATCAATAAATACCACATCAAAAGGGTCGGGGTCTCCTAGCAGATATTGTTGTGCTGACTGCTTTACCACACTGCATTGTATTGCCGATAAGGTTTGCACATGATTCCTTAGTTGATCAACAGCTTGCCGGTTTTGTTCGACCAATATTACCTTATCTGCTCCCCGAGATGCAGCTTCAAATCCTAATGCACCGCTCCCAGCAAATAAATCCAGACATCGTGTTCCACCAATAGTTGTCTGAAGCCAGTTAAATAAGGTTTCTCGTACTCTATCTGGTGTTGGCCGTAAACCTTCAACAGCTGGAAAAAGAAGCTTACGTCCCCGCCAACGGCCACCAATAATACGTAAGGTACTACTACCAGGCTTCAAAGTTGATTTATTCTGCCTCGCCACCAACTAGTACCGTAACCATTCTATCAGGGTGAACTCGACGAGTGTATGCATCTTTAATCTGTTCTATTGTTACGGCATTTACCTTAACAGTAAAACTATCCAGATAATCAAGTGGCAACTTATAAAATCCAATCATCGACAAATAATCAACAATCTTACTATTGCTGTCCACTCGCAAAGCAAAACCGCCGGTGATATTTTGTTTGGCTGCTTTCAATTCTTTTTCACTCGGACCATTTTTTATAAATACCTCCAGCGTATTTTGCATAATTTCAAGTGCCTGCTGTGCTTGATCATTTCGGGTTTGCAAACCAAATTGATAAGGTCCCATCTCATGCATAGGCCGGAAATAACTATAAACACTATAGGATAAACCTCGCTTTTCCCTTATTTCATTGCTTAACTGAGATACCAGCCCACTCCCACCAAGAATATGATTTCCTACATACAAAGGAAAATAATCAATATCACCTCGTTTCATTCCTGGTTGCCCCATCAGAATATGCGTTTGCGTGGATGGATGGTTTATTGATTTTATCTTAGCTTGCTTTATCTCAGCCACTGTTGGTAACTGCTTTGCTGGTGAACCAGCTGGAAGCTTATTCATTAATTTCTCAGCAATTTTTTTCGCTTGCCTATTATCCACTGCTCCTACAATTGCAATAGTGGCATTTTTACCAACATAATACTGTTGATAAAAAACCTTTAAGGCATCCAAGCTCAGCTTGTTTATAGAGGATTCATCACCTACCGGCATATTTGCATACGGGTGATCGTTATATACGTTCTTATAAAAATTTCTAGCTGCCAAAGCACCCGGAGATTGTTTTTCAGCTTTTAACGATATCAGACGTTGTTTTTGCTGACGCTTAAATGCATCTTCAGGAAATGAAGGTGTATTCAGCACTGTAGAAAACATCTCCAAAGCGGAGTTTAATGCGGTGCTATCGGTCAGACTTCTTAAGCTTAATACTGCCATATCACGTTCAGATGATGTGCCAAATTGTGCGCCAACATTATCAAAAGTAGCCGCAATCTGGTTTGCATCCAACTCACCAGCACCTTCACTTAATATACTGTTCGTCATTAATGACACACCGGGCAAGTCGCCATCACGTGCCGCGCCAGCATCAAATACCACTCGTATATCAATCATCGGTAATTCGGGAGCAGCGACAAAAAATACGTGTGCACCATTAGCTGTCTGCCACTGTTCAATTTCAGGTGCTGCCTGTGCTGGCACAATAACCATCATCCATGAAATGATGACTGCAAATACTTTAATGACCATGGGTGTTACCTCCCTGTGCGGCTCGCTGTGACTGAGTAATGGGTAACGGTACTAACTCTGCCCGAGTCAAACCATCCTCTACAAAATATTTTTTTGCGACTGCTTGCACTTGTTCAGCAGTCACCGATTGGACATGGTCCACATAATCATCAGCCTGACGCCAATCCAAACCAACGGTTTCAAGCATACCGATCTGCATTGCCTGATAAAATACGGTATCCAGTTCATAAACTGCATTGGCAACTACTTGTGTTTTCACTCGTTTAAGCTCTTCTGGTGTTACTTGTTCATTTTTCAATCGATCAATTTCATTCATTACGGCCTGCTCCAGCATAATGACTGATTTTCCCTCTGCAGGTGTGCCAGCCACCATGAATACTTCTGCTAGCCTTGAAAACAAGCCATAACCAGCACCAATACCCGCTGACACTTCACTGCCTCGTATCAGCTCTCGTGAAAAACGTGCACTATCACCTCCATCCAGAATACCGGCCAGCACTTCCAGTGCGTAGGGTTCCCAAGCATTTTCTTCTGTTGTCGTCATAACAACGGGAACCTTCCATCCCAGCATTAAATAAGGGAGCTCAGCAGGCGCTTTAATGGTTATCTGACGTAAACCTGTCTGCTTGATTTCAATTTGTGGTTTTAAGGTTGCTACAGTCTCCGGCTTGAGTGGTCCGAAGTATTGTTTTGCCAATTGATACACGTCTTCTGGCACGACATCACCCACGATAACGACTGTCGCATTATTTGGTGCATACCATTTTGTGTACCATTCCCGCAGATCATCGGCTTGATAATGATTAATATCGCTCATCCAGCCAATTATAGGATGGTGATATGGACTATTTACAAAAGCAGTTGAATAAAACGCCTCGCGCGTTAACGCTTGGGGATTATCTTCCGTACGCATCCGGCGCTCTTCGGCAACTACGTCACGTTCTTTCAAAAGTTCAGCCTCATCAATGACCAGATTACGCATCCGTTCAGCTTCAAGACGAAAACTGACTTCCAGACGATCTTTCTCCAATGTTTGAAAATAAGCGGTGTAGTCTCGTCCGGTAAAAGCATTTTCACGACCACCATTCGCAGCGATGATCTGCGAGAACTCATTTGGACCTAATGTTTTTGTACCCTTGAACATCATATGTTCCAGTACATGAGAAATACCAGTAATACCATTATGTTCATAACTGGAACCCACTTTATACCAAACCTGAGAAACCACTACCGGAGCGCGGTGATCTTCTTTAACAATAAGCTGTAATCCATTGTCTAACTGATATTCATACACCGAGGCAAGTACTAGCTGTGGTAACACTAAGCTACTAAATAGTATGAATCTGACTTTTTTAAGCATCTGCATCTGATTTTTCCATGACATGATAAGATCTAAACGGTGAATTCTACCGACAAGATGAGAATATGTTTAGTTTCCTAAGAAAAAAAGAAAAAATAATAAAAGAAGATGCGCAGCACCCTGAACCGACAAACATTGCTACAGAAGAGAATTCGCAAGATTTGGAAAAGGATAGTCCCAGTTTATTTGGTCGCCTGAAAAACAGTCTTGGCCGAACTCGTTCCCGACTTACCGAAAATGTTGCCAATTTAGTCCTTGGTAAAAAAGCGATTGATGATGAAGTATTGGAAGAACTGGAAACACAGCTACTCACTGCTGATTTAGGTGTAGATGCAACCCAGACAATTATTTCTGATCTCACACAACGTGTTTCCCGTAATCAATTAGCGGATGCAGAATCTCTCTTTATCGCCTTGCGTGAAGACATGATTAACATTCTCCAACCTACCTGCGTACCATTACATATTCCAGAGCAACAGACCCCCTTTGTGATTTTGATGGTCGGTATTAACGGAGTGGGAAAAACAACAACTATAGGTAAACTAGCCAAGCAATACCAGTATCAAGGGCACTCTGTTATGCTCGCAGCAGGTGATACCTTTCGTGCAGCAGCAGTAGAACAGCTGCAAACCTGGGGGGAACGGAATAATATTGCTGTCATTTCACAGCATAGCGGTGCCGATCCCGCTTCTGTTATTTTTGATGCCTTGCAAGCAGCTAAAGCGCGTAATATAGACATCCTGATTGCAGACACTGCAGGTCGTTTACATACACAATCAAACCTAATGGAAGAATTGAAAAAAATAAAACGAGTCATGGGTAAACTGGATAGTGACGCACCACACGAAATCATGCTGGTACTGGATGCTGGAACCGGACAAAATGCCCTTAATCAAGCAATTCAATTTAATGAGGCAGTAGGAATCACCGGGATAGCCCTGACGAAATTAGATGGTACTGCCAAAGGTGGAATTATTTTTGCCATTGCCAAAAAGATGGGCTTACCAATCCGATACATTGGCGTTGGAGAAACCATTGACGATCTACGCCCTTTCCAGGCAGAAGAATTTGTCGACGCACTACTCGGACGTGATGAATAAACGATGATTAATTTTATCGATGTTTATAAGCGTTATCCAAATAAACATGAAGCACTCTCTGGACTTAGTTTTCAGTTAGAAGCGGGGGAAATGGCTTTTTTAACAGGTCATTCAGGTGCCGGTAAAAGTACGTTACTCAAGCTAATTGCCCTGATTGAGCGTAGCTCTCATGGTCAGGTATTAATCAACAATCAAAATCTTTCCCGACTTTCTGCCCGTAAAGTCCCCTATTATCGTCGCCAAATTGGTTTTGTTTTTCAGGATCATCACCTGCTGCATGATCGTACTGTATTCGATAATATTGCTTTACCCCTGATCATTGCGGGCATTAACCATCGTGATATTAGTCGCCGTGTACGTGCGGCACTGGATAAAGTAAATTTATTAGGCAAAGAACGAAGCTTGCCTGTTGCCCTGTCTGGTGGTGAGCAGCAGCGAGTAGGTATTGCCCGTGCAGTTGTCAATCGCCCACCAATTCTATTAGCTGACGAACCTACTGGTAACCTTGATCCTGAACTTTCACGTGAAATCATGAACCTGTTCCAGCAATTTAATCAGGTCGGGGTAACGGTCGTTATCGCTACACATGACCATGATCTTATACAGACTCTACCTTACCGACGGCTTATTCTGCAAAAAGGGCGGATGGCAAAAGGAGAGAGCCTTTGAATCGTATTGTCACTTTGAGTCAGGATTACATACTGCGCCATCTGCAAGTGATGTTATCAAGCTTGGGCCAATTATGGCGCCAACCTTTAGCCAATTTGATGACAACTCTGGTTATTGGCATTGCTTTAGCACTCCCTACAGTGCTTTTTGTACTGTTATCCAACCTCGAACAGGTCAGTGATCAATGGGATACTGCCACCCAAATCTCTTTATTTTTACAACAAGATATCAGCCATGAAAAAGCAATTTCACTGGAGAAAAGGCTCCACAAATGGCCAGAAATCACTACCAGCAAATACCACAGTGCCGAACAATCACTGGAAGAATTTCGACTTATGTCAGGACTTGGAAACCTGCTTGACACATTGCCTGACAACCCACTTCCAGCTGTTATCGTAGTGCAACCAAACGATAACATCACGCAGCCTGCTGAACTTACCAGATTATTAACGCGTCTGGACAAACTAGCTGAAGTTTCTCAGGCTAAGCTTGATGTGGAATGGATTCAACGATTGCGTAGCATCAATCGGATGGGACAGCGAGGGATTAGTATTCTCAGTCTGTTGCTGTCTCTCAGTGTGTTATTAGTGATTGGCAATACTATTCGTCTTGCAATCCTCAACCGTCAGTCAGAAATTCGTGTCATAAAACTAGTAGGTGGAACAAATGCGTTTATTCGCCGCCCCTTTCTTTACAGTGGCTTCTGGTATGGCTTCTTTGGTGGCCTATTGGCGTGGATAACATTATTAATCACCCTTGGCATGCTGAATAGCCCCATCAATGAATTAGCCATGCTCTATGGCAGTTCATTCAGCTTGCAATGGTTTGCTGTGCAAACCATGTTTATGCTTCCACTATCCGGTGCATTATTGGGTGTGCTGGGCGCATGGTTGGCTGTAGGACGTCATTTAAGTGCTATTGAGCCAAACTAAATATAGACACATGGAACCAAGGAACTTTTCCCTGAACTGGCACTCTAATATACCGTACACCTTAGATAATGTTAATATAAGCAGATAACTTCAGGAGAATAAACAAAATTATGTCTAGTGTAGCCCAATATGACTTAGCGTTAGCGCCAATTGGAAGTATTGATTCATACAATAGTCTTGTGAACAGTGTGCCTATGCTGACTCAGGAAGAAGAGCATGATTTAGCAACTCGCTTACAGCAAGATGGCGATCTTGAGGCGGCTCAACGTCTGGTCTTGTCCCATCTTCGTTTTGTCGCTCGTGTTGCCAGAGGTTACAGTGGTTATGGGCTTCCTGTTGCTGATTTAGTACAAGAAGGTAACATTGGCCTGATGAAAGCCGTCAAACGTTTTGACCCGGAAAAAGGGGTTCGCCTAGTTTCATTTGCTGTCCACTGGATCCGCGCAGAGATTCATGAATATGTAATCCGTAACTGGCGCATTGTCAAAATTGCGACCACTAAAGCGCAGCGTAAATTATTCTTTAACCTTCGTGGTAGTAAAAAACGTTTAGGATGGTTCAATAAAGAAGAAGTGGAAGCTGTCGCAAATGACTTGGGTGTCTCACCAGAAAATGTGATGGATATGGAACGCCGATTGGCACAGCCGGATACCTCTTTTGATTTACCTACCGATGCCGATGATGAAGACAATCATTTTTCACCATCTGCTTATTTGACAGGACCAAAGGACTCAAACCCGGAATTACAGCTGGAGAAAGCTGATTTTTCGTCCTATCAACATGTACGCCTTTCAAATGCATTGGCGACACTGGATGAGCGGAGCCGAGATATCGTTAGTCAACGCTGGCTAAATGAAGATGGAAAATCAACGCTGCATAAACTCGCTGACCAATATCAGGTTTCTGCAGAACGTATTCGACAAATTGAAAAGAATGCGATGAAAAAGCTGAAAGCTTTAATGGCATAATAAACAATGATTGCCATCAGCAATAAATAAAAAAGCCCCTGATCAGGGGCTTTTTTGTTTTTCAGTACATCCTTAACCCTTTTCCTTGTTCCATCTAAGGATGCTTCGTTATTTGTTTATCGCTCCAGTAACGGTGTCTTACCCGTTTTACCATCCCAGTCTTCAGCATCAGCAAGAGGATCTTTCTTTTCTGAAATAACAGGCCAGACTCTTGAAAGTTCTTCATTAATCTGTAAAAACTCACTTTGATCATCAGGTAAATCATCTTCTGCGTAAATTGCTTCCGCCGGACATTCAGGTTCACATAAAGTACAGTCAATACATTCATCAGGATCAATGACCAAAAAATTAGGCCCTTCATGAAAACAATCTACTGGGCACACATCAACACAATCCGTGTATTTACACTTGATACAATTTTCGGTGACGATAAAGGTCATTATAATTTCTCCAAAACTCAAACTCATGCGGGGTTGCCCGCTCAACAATAGAGAATTTTACATTATTTCTGTTAATACAAGCCAGAAATCTAATTTAATGTATTATTGCAACCTGCAGTATGTAATTTGCTAGTAACTTGATATGGATACCTTCATTTAAGGAATATATTTATGCGTCGATTTCTTACCATCACAATTTTTATTCTGGTTTTTGCCGTTGGTGCGGGATTTGCCACCTTAAATATAACACCTGTTGAAGTTAACTATTTCTTTGGAAGTCAGGAACTACCACTCTCCATCATACTTATTATTACCCTGATCATTGGTACCTTGCTCGGCGTAATGGCACTGTTTGCGCGAACCCTACTACTACGATATGAAAACACACGTTTGACTAAACGCCTGCAGGTTCTTGAGCAAGAAATAGACAGCTTGCGTATTCTTCCCATCCGTGATTCACCTTAACTTCCAGCCCTATGACTGATCTAGCTAGCTGGTTTATATTTATTTTGCTTCCGATAGCAGCGATATCGGGGTGGATGGCTGCACGTAAGCATTATAAGAAAAAATATTGTACGCATGAGACGCCTTTCAATCCAGAGTACTTTAAAGGGCTTAACTATTTACTAAATGAACAACCCGATAAAGCTATCGATGTTTTTATTCGTCTTTTGGAAGTCAATAGTGAAACCGTGGATACCCATCTCGCATTGGCGAACCTTTTCCGCCGTAGAGGGGAAACTGAACGCGCCATACGCATACATCAAAATTTGATTGCCCGTCCCAGCTTATCGGTTGAACAACGTTCTAATGCTTTAATGGAATTAGGCATGGATTATATGCATGCAGGCGTACTTGACCGGGCTGAACACCTATTTCTCGAGTTATTGGAGAAAAATCAACATCCGATAATTGTCACTAAACAACTACTTCGTATCTATCAGCAGGAAAAAAACTGGCAACAAGCCATTGAAATGGCACAACGCCATCAACAATATACTAAACAAAATATGGCCCCCCTTATTGCCCAATTCTACTGTGAATTAGCTGAGCAGACTCCTGAACAAGATCTCAAAGAAATCAATCA
>Ga0164313_10005173_pt1 | contig 11567 bp, 10 predicted proteins | sample GuaBasSedimGuay4_FD_113735 | JGI IMG/M metagenome (GOLD analysis project Ga0164313, IMG submission 113735) | Subseafloor sediment microbial communities from Guaymas Basin, Gulf of California, Mexico - Guay4, Core 4569-4, 0-3 cm | ecosystem: Environmental > Aquatic > Marine > Hydrothermal vents...
CTTACTGCCTTTTGTGATATGGGTTAACCGGGAAGTACCCCTCTCAATTGAGTCTTTAATTCTGCCTGTCCGCTGTATCCCGCATGTGCGGGAGAAGGTGGATTGGGCTAAACCGTTGACAGACAGATCGACCATCTAAATTTTAGGAGTCAATCCAAAACAATTGCTTAAAGCTGCTTATATTTGAAGATAATTACAGAAATAATCCGGTAATACAGGATGGATATTTTTTTTCAATTATTTTACCTTCATGCAAACCACAGAATAAATGCTTAAAATTACCTTTGAATATTTACAATAAATTAATAATATTATGATAAAAACCTTACCGATTATCCTGTTCGGCCTTATTGTGATAAATATTGCCATGGCTTTTTTTTAAATCAAAACCTGACGTAGAATTCCGTTTATAAGATATTGAAAATTCAATACTGAAATTTGACTCTACACTGGAGAAAACTGAAAGATCTATTAAAGATGAATTTCAGCAAAACCAGGTGGAATCCAATGAGGGAAACAAAACAAATCGTGAGGAACTGACAAGAGCGCTTTCTTCTTTCGAAACCCGGTTTAAATAAAATACTTAGGAGTTAAATGAATTGATCCGGCAAAATATTCTGAGATTATTTTAATTTTACGGAGTTTGTTAATTTGTATTAATATGAAAAGATATCTAATCTCATTAGTCATACTAGTTTTAATGTTATCATGTGATAACACTACTCAGGTAAGAAATTTTTCTATGGAAGTGTCTGTGCTTCCTCATCCCAAAGAAATTTCGACCTCAAAAAATTCATTATTTCTTTCCGGGATGAGCAAGACATATTCGTCTAAAAAGGAATTGCAACTTCTTCTTCAGTTATTTGGATCAGAATTGGAAAAATTAACAGGAATTAATGTTGAGGCTACAAAAGATAAAAACCGGAATGCTGATATAATTTTCGAAATTGATTCCTTACTTTCAACAGAAGAATATTATCTGAATATTGATAAAACCATTCAAGTTACAGGTGGCAGCTATCAAGCATTGGCAATGGCAAAAACAACTTTACTACAACTTGCAACCAAACAAGAAGATAAACTGGTTTTTCCTATAGTCAGAATAAACGACTATCCTGATGCTAAATACAGAGGGCTTATGATAGATCTTGCCCGTCAATGGCATTGTGCCACTTCAATAAAACAAATAATTGATTTAGCGGCATTTTATAAAATAAATTATCTTCACCTTCATTTTACAGATGATAAATCATATACCCTGCCTTCTAAAAAATATACCCTATTAGCTACTCCGGATAGTAGTTATAGTTTTGAAGAATTGAAAGAACTTGAAGCTTATTCACAATTAAGGGGAGTGACAATTATTCCTGAGATTGATGTCCCAGGGCATTCGAGTCCCTTTGTAAAAATGTATCCTGAAATTTTTGCAATAAAAGATGCTCGGGAGAACCCCTGGATTATAAATATGGGAAATGAAGAAGTTTATGAAGCCCTTGACCATCTCATTGGTGAAATATGTGAAATTTTTGTGACTACTCCATATTTTCACATTGGTGGTGATGAGGCAATTTTTAATAAAGTGTTGGATGATCCGGAGGTAAAGGCCTATATGGTAAAATATGGGCTGGGAGAAAATGTTAACGAATTATATCACAATTTTTTAATTCGGATGAACGATATCATAAAAAAACACAATAAGCAAATGTGTGTTTGGGAAGGCTTCCAGAGGGATAGCAAAAGTTTAATTCCAAAAGATATTGTTGTTTTTGAGTTTGAAACAAATCGATATCTACCTAATAACCTGGTAGAAGATGGTTATACCGTAGTGAATACCTCATGGAAGCCACTTTATATAGTCAATAATAAAAAATGGGAGCCCAAAACCATTTATAAATGGAACATGTGGTTATGGCAAAACTGGTGGTCAAAAGCACCTTCGTCGGTGCCTATTCAAATTAATGAGTCGCCTTTAGTAATAGGTGCTCAAATGTGTACGTGGGATCAACCAGAAATATTGGAGATTCCAAGTCTTCGAAAACGATTACCTGCTTTTATTGAGAGAATCTGGAATACAAAAGAAAGAATAGCTTTTGGGCAATTTATGATCCAACTAGAACAATCTGATAAACTCTTTTCTATTTTGATAAATGATAATAGGCAAGATAGTTTATTAATAGGTTATAATTTTTCTGAGTAAACTGCTGCGAACGATCGGCCTCTTAAGTCCAAAGTTGCAAAATTGTATTATTTCTGGGCTTCCCTTTTGTGACAGCTCAGGTTACTGACAGGGAACATGCCGCAGAATGGGGAAATCTGATTTATGTGGAGTTTTAATACAAAACAATAAATTGAAACTTAAGTGGTATAAGCTGTAAAAGATTTTTACAAAGAACTTTTCATATCCCCAATCCATTGCTAAAGCCAATATCAAGGGGGGCAGTTTGTAGAATTCGGGATTTTCTGGGGACATCCTTTGTAAGCCATACATTTCCTCCAATTACTGAGCCTTCACCAATTGTTATTCTGCCTAAAATAGTTGCCTGGGCGTAAATTACCACATTATCTTCAACAATGGGATGGCGTGGGATCCCTTTGATAGGATTGCCATCATCGTCAAGCGGAAAGCTTTTTGCACCCAGGGTAACTCCCTGATAAAGCTTTACATTACTTCCTATAAGGCATGTTTCCCCAATCACTATTCCTGTGCCATGGTCCATTGTGAAAGACCCACCAATTTTTGCCCCGGGATTAATATCTATACCTGTCTCTGCATGCGCCATTTCGGTAATAATTCTGGGTATCAACGGGACTTTTAGCTTTAACAATGCATGTGCTATCCGGTAATTGGTGGTAGCTTTCAATCCGGGGTAGCTGTATATTATTGCCCCGAATGAGTTTGCAGCAGGATCACCATTGTAGGTAGATTTAACATCGGAAATAAGGATTTCCCTTATTTGGGGTAATAATTCAAAAAAGGAGAGTGTTATTTCATGTGCCAGTTTATCGTTTAGATCACAATCAATTAGCTTGTTTTCAATCTGTGCAAAACAAATTCCCCTGGCAATTTGCTCTGCCAGTAAGTGAAAAGTTTTATCCACATTTACACCAATATAATGGGGCAGGTTTTGACTGGTTATTCTCGATTTTCCAAAATATCCGGGGAACAATATACTTCGCAGGTTCCCCATTATTTCATGCAGGGCTTCAATTGAAGGCATGCTCCTGCCATGTGTGGGTGCATATAAGATCCCACTTGATGAAAAGTCAGAAAGTGCACTTACGGTTTGTTCCAGGCTTTGAGTTACATCTTCTTTTTGCATAGCTTTTTAGTTATTAGTTTCTTCTTGTTGAAATAAGCCTGTACTCAGGTATCTTTCACCGGTATCGGGAATAATCACAACAATTAGTTTCCCTTCATTTTCTTTTCGTTTGGCAATTTTAATAGCTGCATAAACATTGGCCCCGGCTGAAATACCACAAAGGATACCTTCTTTTTTTGCCATTTTTCTTGCCATATCAAATGCATCATCATCATCTACTGTAATGATTTCATCAATTAATGTTGTATCCATATTTTCTGGAATAAAACCGGCACCAATCCCTTGAATTTTATGTTTTCCGGCCTCCTTGCCCGACAAAACAGCTGAATTAGCAGGCTCAACAGCAATCGTTTTTATACCCGGATTTCTCTGTTTTAATACTGATGCCACACCGGAAAATGTTCCGCCGGTACCTACTCCGGCAACAAAAATGTCAACCTTAGCTTCGGTATCTTCCCAAATCTCAATGGCGGTAGTTCTTTTATGAAATTCCGGGTTTGCTTTATTTACAAATTGTTGAGGAATATAGCTGTTCGGTAATTTGGTTGCAAGCTTTTCAGCCTTTTTTATTGAACCGTTCATTCCTTCCTCAGCAGGTGTTAAAACAAGCTCAGCACCGTAAGCGCTAATTAACTTTCTACGTTCAATTGAGGTGCTTTCAGGCATGGTTAAAATAACCCTGTAACCCAATACAGCCCCCATCATTGCAAGTCCAATCCCGGTATTGCCACTTGTTGCCTCAATAATTATGCTATCTTTATTAATCAGACCTCTGTTAAGGGCATCTTCAAACAGGGCATAAGCCAGGCGGTCTTTAACGGAGCTTCCCGGGTTAAATGATTCAAGTTTGCAAACAACCCGGGCTTGAGTATTCTGAGCTATATTATTAAGCCTTACCAGTGGTGTTTTTCCGATAAGTTGTCCTATATTTTCTGCTATTTTCATATTTTATAAATGTAAAATTTCAAGTTTGTTTATGTTTCAGGCAGGCCAAAACTATTCCAATTATTAGCGCTACAATTGCTAAATCAGATACTGAAATGCCCGTTTGTATTGTTAGTTAAATGAGATTAATTGGTAGCCATTTGTCTGGTAATATACTAAAGCAGTTAAAGCTGAAAGTGACATTTCTGCATTTGTTGACAGATCATTTTTATTAAACCCGTGATATGTAAATGACTGTCCGCAAACATAAGTCTTTACACCGGCTTTTTTTAAAGCGGCAATTAGTTTTAAATTGGGATTTGCTGTTTTATACTTCTCCATAAAAGAAGCATCATTTAAAACATTTTTAGTTGCTTTACCATGTAAAACCAAGATAATTTTCATATCTTCTAACTTAATTCCATGTTGGGCATGCATGTTAATAAAGCGGGCTACCGTATTAATTGAGGGGTTTATCTTTTCAATGTTCTCCCCATCGGTATAGGCATCAAAAATTATTTTATAAGTTTTATCCTTATCTAATAAAAGATCCGGATTGCCAATTTTAAATACCTGACCAAAGTCTTCAAAAATTGGTCCTTTGACAGTTTTTTCTTGTGAAAATGTGGAAAAACTAATACTAAAAACACATAAAATCAGAAATATATTTTTCATAATTATCGTTTATAATTTACTATTTCGCAAAGAAAACAAAGATATAAATAATAAAATGACTGCCGGATGACAATTAAGATAAGGGATTTAATTTTTTATGAATACTTTATTTATCCGAATCAAGAGTTGATTGGTTTTGGATCAAATACACTAAAGTTCAACCCTCTTTGGGGTTGTTTCTTTTGTTTTATTGAATTCCCCGAGCTTCGCACGGGGTTATTAAAATTAATGTCTTTCAGACATTTTAACCGCCATCTGGCAGATTAACTATAGGGGACCTCTAATAATTCCTTTCTTTCAAGAAACAAGGATAATGAATAAGATGCAAGCCATAAATATTTTTCAATAGCCTTAGCTATTCAAAAATATTTTGGCGAAATCAGATTGTTTATAATGCTTGTTCCCTTTGGGTTGACAGAGTTTTTCATATACTTCTTAAAATCTTATTGAATTATCCCGATAGTTCTTCAAAAATCTTAATCGTCTTTAAAAAACTCTGATAATCTTGAGGCGAAGTAATTATTAGAGGTCCCCTATTAATCTTTAATAGTTGTAATACCCGGACAGAGCACAGGGACGAGAGAAAAAATATTCTTTTTAAAGCGGTGGACGATATGAATGACTGGGCAGGTTTTTTATCCGGGAACACAGGCATGAAAATCCATACACCTAATATAGATCGCCTCGCAGCTTCCTCAATGTTCTTTACCAATGTGCACACACCGGCTCCGGCATGTGCCCTTACGAGGGCAGCCATACTTACCGGGGTACATCACGCTCGTTCCGGGGCAGGAAATGTTTACTGGGGAGATAGACCGAAATGGCGGGAATTTGATGCTTTAAAAAATGTTGTAACCTTAGAGCAATTTTTTAAACAAAACGGTTACAAAACCCTTGGTGCAGGTAAGATTTATCATAGTCAGGCACCTCCATGGACCCCCACGAGCCAGGTAGAGCCGGCAAACTGGGATTTTTATTACCCGAGTGTTTATATTTCTCATCCCTATCAGATTCGTGCACCCAGTGATGTTATTTATCCGGATGATGTTGATAATGAGAGCCGTCCTGGAGGTAAAGGATGGTGGACCTGGGGCCCTATTCCTGTCCCCGATGAAAAAATGGCGGATTATCATGTAGTAGATTGGGCAAATTATCAGCTCAGCCAGAAACATGATAAACCATTTTTCCTGGCTGTCGGACTTTGGAAACCACACGATCCATGGGAGGTTCCCCAGAAATATTTTGATATGTATCCGCTTGAAGATATTGTTTTGCCAGATAGGAGGCAAACAATGTATTCCCCAACTCCATTGTTTGTGGCGGTCCAGTTTTCCACTATAATGCAAACAGAACGGAACCCAGCGCAATTATTAAACCAATTAAAAAGAGTGAGTTTCTATTGTTTTATAAATCAGCTTTCTTACTTTTTTTTTTGATCATGGCTATAGATTTTAAATTTTGAAACAATAAACAAAGAACGCTAACTTCTATTTTATGCAGAATAAAGTTGTAGTAACAAAAACTTTACCAAAAATTTCTATTGATGATAAAAGAAAATATTTTTATACTTGCTCCTCAATGTTGGGGATTAGCTTCCCGATCTATATCAGCGATTTTTTAAAGGGATTTCGTTTTAGTTATTTCGGAACAAGTATAGCAAGGTTACTTATATTTTAACAAAACAATGAAAATAAAAATATGGCGGACAAAACATAAGCCCTGAAAGGGCAGGAGATATTAGTCCAGGGCAACACCCTGTGTATGGAAGAGAGTATAATAGCGGTGCAAGATGAATGACTTTTAGTACATTATTTCATGCTACACCGCAGGATTTGGAAGTTAATAGCGCCACTTTTTATTTTAATAAATCAGTTGTCATAAACAATACCATTAGGTATGTGAGCAAATTAAATACTAAAATTTTTCATAGTAATAAAATCGCTGATCTATATCGGGACAGGCAACTTCACTAATCCATAAACATTGAGGAAGATGCATAATTTATTGGAGGATTAGCTCAGTTGGCTAAAGCGTTTGACTGGCAGTCAAGAGGTCAAGGGTTCGATTCCCTTATTCTCCACCTGATTATCTTATAGTTACGGCGATATGGCTCTTTTTTTTATGTCTGGAGTGCCCTATAGGAGTGCCCTTTTTATTTTTCTTAGCGAAAACTCTAAAGCCATTTATTACTGCTAAGACCACTTCTTGTTTAATACTCTACAAATTATTCTCTATTTTTCAAAACTTGCAATAACCAACGTTTTGATTTAATTATGTCAGATTTGACAAAATTGTATTATTACAAAAACTATGATGCACTTTTCTAAGTAAACATCAAATATCTCATCTTGTTTTTGTTTCATCATGTATTTATAATAAAGGATTTTCAAAAGATTGCCGAATCATCATAATCTATTGATTACTATAGTTAATTACTTAATGCATAAGAAAGTAATTTGTTTCTCTTTATTTGTTAAGCCCTTGTTTTTATTGACTTTCAATATCAGGAATTTCATAAATATTAGATGATGTTATAAAAAGATTTTCAGCTTTTAACGTAAATTATTTTTACCTGTATTATTTGATAATTGCTATCTTTGAACTACTCAAAGTTACCGTAAGAAAATGCATTTTACTACTAATGAAATATTTACAGCTTTATCTAAAGTATTTCCAAATCTTGACGAAAAGGATCTTGAAGATTTTCTGAGTATTACCACTTACAAAAAAGTGAATAAAAATACAATTATTCAAAGAAGTGGACTACAAACTAAAAAAGTATTTCTGATTTTGAAGGGCACAGTAAGAGGTTATATTATTAATGAACAGGGTGTTGAAATAACTATTTTAATAAGATCCACCGGAATATTCGTAGCAGATACGGGCACTTTGTTTACAGATGAACCCCAAAGAATGTCTTTTAAATCAATTGACGAATCACATATATTATCATTTATCTACAAAGATTTCGAATCGCTCGCAAATGAAAACCCAAGAATCATGCAGTTGCATTTGAGTGCACTTAAAGAAGCGATTACCAGGCTTTTCTACAGAGTTGAGTCATTAACAACGATGACCCATGAAGAGCGATATAACGATATTGTAGCACTTAACCCCAATTTTTTAAAGGCAACTAATGACAAATATCTGGCAAATTACCTTGGCATCACCCCACAATCTCTTTCCAGAATCATGAAAAGAATAAAAAATACAAAAAGTTAACATAGGTTAAGTATTGTTATAAATATCTTCTCTATAATTGCACTTTGATTTCTTATCTAAAATCATTATAAATTACATCAATAGTATTACATAAAATTCAGAGGAAACCGAATGTTATGTAAACACATTATATAATGATTAGTAAAAAACTTTAAAGAAAATAAATACCAAATGAAAAATTATTATCTGTTTTTTGCCTTACTACTTCCATCGTTTATTAGTGCACAAACACAAAAAGTAGACCCTGTTGCAATCCAAATACTGGATAAAATGCATGATGTTATTGGCGATTTAGAATCGTGTACTTACAATCTGTCAAGTTCTCAGGATGTTATAGATCCTGATTATGGTTTAATCAAAATTTATAACGAAAACGAGGTAATTATGAAAGGCCCCGATAAGATGATTGTTATTTTTGATGGCAATAGAGGGAAAAAAGGGTTTTGGTATAACGGAGAACAGGTTATATACTATTCATATAGCGAAAATAATTTTGCAATATTAGAGGCCAAAGACAATATTATTGCAACCATTGATGAGATACATAACGATTACGGGATTGATTTCCCTGCTGCAGATTTTTTCTATCCTTCAGCTACTGATGATATTTTAGAGAGTTTCGATACCATAAAATATTTGGGAGAAAAAATGATTGACAACAAGGAGTGCTTTCATATAAAAGCAAGTAATAAAATAATGGATGTGCAATACTGGATTTCTAACGATGCCTTCAATTTGCCCAAAAAGTATTTAATTGTTTATAAAAACGAAAATAACAAACAATATGAGGCTACTTTCAATAACTGGGTATTAAATCCGGTACTGCCAAATTCTATTTTTGAATTCTCTCCTCCTGCAAAAGCAGCACAAATAAATATGTTAGCCAGATAATAATACCATTAGATTAAAATTATGAAAACAATAAATATTTCAAATAGGATTAAATACTTTGTGTTCTTTTGTGCAATTACAATTATTCTACCTTTAAGTACGAATGCGCAAAGGACTCGTGGCGGAGGTGGTAAATCAATGCCCACATCAAGAACAGCTCCCAAACAATCTTCCGGATTCAAAACTTCACCTTCCTCAAAATCTATAAATGGAGGACATCAAAAAACAAAACCCCGTAAGGGAAACACCGCTAAACCGGAAAAGGAAAAAACTAAAAATGACAAGTCGGATTCTGCTAAAAAATCGGTAACAAATAAGTCTAACAATAAAAATAGTGGCAATACCGTAAATATTGATAACAGTAAAAACATCCAGGTCAGTAACAAACACAATACCAGAGTAAGAACAAGTCCAAGACCTTATCACAGACCGCCCTATCGATATGGTGGTCGTAGATACTATTGTCATCACCCGTATTACTACCATCCATACAGGCCTTTCTACTGGGGGCCATATTGGTATCCATGGGGATATCATACAACAACCATTGTTGAAACAGTAGTAATTGTTAAAGAAGCAGAGCAAGAGTATTATTATGATCAGGGTGTTTTTTACATCAAATCCGGTGATGGCTACACTGTTGTACAAGCTCCGATAGGTATCACAGTAGAAACTCTGCCAAAAGAAACAGTGGAAGTAAAAGTTAATGATTCTTCTGTCAATTATTACTATGGCGGTGCTTTCTATGAAAAATCGGGCGAAGGCTATTCTGTAGTACCTGCCACTGCCGGAACTATTGTACCCAGCTTACCGGAAGGTGGCGAGGAAACAAAAATAGGAGAAGTTACCTATGTAGTATTTGGTGAGACTTATTATCAACCTATTGAAGTGGATGGTAAAGATATGTATGAAATTGTTGAAGTTAAAGTAGATTAATAAATGGTGAAGGCGTAAGAATGATAAACCCCTCGGATACGGTTCCCTTCAACTGTGGCAAAAGGCTTTTTTAGAAGGTTGAAAGTATTATTTTCAATCCTGAGTGTCATATTTACTTCAACCCCGGTATTAAGGAAAAGATCGTTAGTAAAGAATTGATTATTATGAATATAAGCGGAGTATTTCCCGGGTTTGGCAGGGCCATATTTCATCCAAATAAACATTAGGGAAGTTGCCCACTCACCAGTATCACCGTAATCACCATGCCTGGTTTTCTTATAGTTGGTTATCCCAATAAATGTATTGTCATAAATTTCATTCATCCCATTTGGATCATAGCATGCAATATTCAGAGGAGTAGGAGGTACGTAATTCCATTTCATATAAATGGTATATTCCGATGGTTTTACTTCTCCAAAATCAGAAAAAAGGGTCGTAGCGTCATTACCGGTAATTTTAGCCGGGGGTAAATCCGGATTATATTTAACATAGTAAAATCGCCATCGGTCTTCTTCCCAGTTTTGTTTAGGATCAACAAGTTTCTTCGCAGTAAGGGAACTTGCTATAGAACGAATATATACGCCGTTATCAACCTTGTCTTCAGGATGTCCCTGTCCGTCAGAATCAGAAGGAAGGTATTGTGTGATTCGTACGAAGTTGTTATATATTTTACAATTCTTAGTATTTCTTCCTTCAAGTTTTATTCCATGACATTCAATGAGCCGGTGTTGGAAAGGACGGGTCTTTGCAGGATAATCGCTTAGCTGTTGATGCCCTTTGGTATCAATGTAATTATTATAGACCTGTATCCCTTTTTTGGTAACATGAATACCTCTTCCGGAGGAAGTGATTTTATTATGATGCACCAAAGCCGCCTCACATGGCTGAATAGCATATCCGTTCACATATTGTTGGTGGTGCTGAATATCGTTATGGTCTATTTCAACATTTTTAACAGATTGGCTAAGCTTTCTGACATAAATTCCCCAGTGACAACCTTCCGTTAGCATATTATCGTGGATATGGATATCTCCGGCATAGGTATATATTCTCATTAGTTCATTACCAGGATAGTGACGGCATTCAATTTCGGTAACCCTGCTAAATATATAGTTATGATGAATATTTACCTTGTTGGCGTGACTCATATATAAGGGAAGGGCATTTGGAAGGTGCACATCGGTACTGATCCCATAAATCTCAGTTGGGACGGTACGGTCCAGACTGACAATAGCAGTGCTGTAATCTCTTGACCTTTTCCCCTGAACGATATAACCGTTGCATAAAACCGAATTGCCCCAATCGGCAAATCGTACCCCGTAAACCTGCTCGTCAGTATCATTACCAAAAATAATAGTGTGCCCGTCCAGGTCAAGTGTAACATCTTTGCCTGTAATCTCAATAGCTGTTCCTTTTGCTGTAATATCTTTTGTTAATATATAATATGCTCCTGGTTTGTCAAGAATATAAGGCATTGAGCCTGTCATGTTCTCCGGAATTCTAATAGCTTCCTGCATGCTTTTGAGTTTTACCTGAATGATTTCACTTGCAGCCTTCTTATTAGTTTCAGGATCAATTACAATCATTCTGTAATAATAA
>Ga0164313_10005174_pt1 | contig 11566 bp, 10 predicted proteins | sample GuaBasSedimGuay4_FD_113735 | JGI IMG/M metagenome (GOLD analysis project Ga0164313, IMG submission 113735) | Subseafloor sediment microbial communities from Guaymas Basin, Gulf of California, Mexico - Guay4, Core 4569-4, 0-3 cm | ecosystem: Environmental > Aquatic > Marine > Hydrothermal vents...
CATTGTTTTAGTACGCCTCTATTAGTATTATATCGTGAAATTTAGTCGTGAAAGTAAGGCATAATAAATTGATTTACTGGTTTTTAACACTTCATTAACAAAAACAATCGCCATGAGCAAAGATTTAGGATGTGGTGTTTTGTATGTTCGATGTGTTATGTTTTATCTAAATAACAAATAGCACATACCAAATACCACATACCCCATACCACATACCACATACCACATACCACATACCCCATACCACATACCACACACCACATACCACATCTTATCCGAATCAGCGTCTATCCCTGAAGCCCCTTATCAGGTAGTCTGCACTTATTCTGCCCGCACCCATAATAAAGAGGGTAAAGAGCATCAGCAGGTAGTATAGTGGGATCTCATAACCATTGTCACCTGCTGCAAAGCCATTTGCAAAATGTACTGAGAAAACAGCCACCAGCATGACAAACATCAGGGGTATTGATATGATCCTGGTTCCAAGTCCAAGGACAAGGAGAACCACGCCAAGCCCTTCGGTAATGGCAGCCATGTAGGCGCTTAAATAGGGCAAGGGATATCCCATGCTTTCGAACCATCCTCCGATGGCATTTACATCTTTGAGCTTCATCATAGCCGGATGGTAGAAACCATACGCCAGGATAAGCCTTAAAAATAAGAGGGGAAGATCGGCGGCCAGGGCCATGCTGTCAGAAAACCGATCATATGTTTTAACTATTGCTTTCATGATTAGATAAATTTTGGTGAGTTATTTATTTCCTGAAACCAAGAACGAGTCCGGATTTCAGCATTTGTTTTATAAAATTGTTGATTTGTCTTTCCAGGGCTTCTTCATCAGCCAGCTTATATTCACTGCTTAATCGGGGAATATGGGTGGATGCAGCCTTGCTTTCATCTTGCATAAGCAGGTCGAGTAGCCTCACATATAATGGCGATAGGTTTAAAAATCTGACCGTCCCGCTTTCCATCTCCCTGTATACAAAAAGATAGTAGTCTCCGGCTTTGCTTTCCACCTCCTTCACCGGGTACAAATGCACCGGGTATTGAAGACGGATCAGCTTGCTGTCCATGTTCACCACCACAGGATCGGTGATCGGATCACCCTTTTCGGAATACTTTCCATGCACATGATCAGGCATCATATACACTTCGATCTCCAACCACTCAAACCATAGCAAATCGTTCAGCCAGGGTTTCTTAAGTTCTGATGCATAATCCTGATCCTCTACATAGCGGAAAAACTCATAAGGCAGTTTCCAGAGGATGGGAGTTTGGGCATCATGCTCTACAAAGAAATTATGAAGCAGATAGGTCCATTCATTGTCGTTCAACACCTTGCGGGCAATAGGGAATGCCTGGCCGATAGTGCCAAATACTACATTATTCACCAGCCTTTTATAATGTGGCAGGCGCCCGGGTGTGAGCCCGGGAATATCATCTTCCTTTCCTGTGCGGCAATATCCCGCCAGGTTTTCCTGTATCATAATGGTTTCAGGCCTCAGCATATGCTACCTCCCAATGTTTTTTGGTAATACTTCTCAGCTTTCCGAGCTCTTCCTGCATCTGGTCAAGATCATCGTAATTGAAGTCTCTTTCCAGCAATACAGGCACCGGCTTTATGCGTTGAACGGTCCAGTCGAACAGATCATATACAGGGTCGATGATGGGCTGACCATGGGTATCGATGATCAGGTCGTCGGCTACCTGCTCATGGCCTGCCATGTGCATATATACTACACGCTCGAGCGGAAGTTTTGTAATAAAATCCTTTGCATCATACTCATGGTTGAATGCATTCACGTATACATTATTCACATCGAGCAACAGATCGCAATCTGCTTCTTCCACGATGCTTCTGATGAAGGTGGCTTCATCCATTTCGGCAGCCACGGGGGTATAATAAGATACGTTCTCTATGGCGATTCTTCGTTCAAGGAAATCCTGCACCTGGCGGATCCTCTTTGCAACATGCTTTACGGCATCCTCCCTGAAAGGGATGGGAAGCAGGTCATAAACATGGGCATTGGCAGCTTTAGCAAAAGAGAGGTGTTCGGAATACACCTGCACAGCAAATTCATCCAGAAACATTTTTATCCTGCCAAGGAAGTCATAATCCAGCTCTTCGGGGCTACCCACTGAAAGGGAAAGGCCATGGGCGTGCACAGGAAAGCGCTCAATGGCTTCCTTCACAATGCGTCCCCAGTATCCACCTACCTCCATCCAGTTTTCCGGTGCAAATTCAATGAAATCAGGCTGCAGCTTATCGCCGGCTAATAATTCCTCCGAAAAATCCCTTCTAAATCCTAATCCTATCATTGTAGTTTCTTTAAAACTGCCCGGCCGGAACCGCCATTGTTCGGAAAAACGCTTCCATTGGCCGGGCAGTTGCTTAATAATCAATTCGTCGCTTTTTGATTAAATTATTCTTTTCCGGGAGTGATTATTCACCACATTTACCTTCGCCACACTTGGCTTCCTTGGTCTTCTCTGTCTTGGCTTTCTTCTCTGTTTCTGCCTCAGCTTCTTTCGCCGGTGTAACTGCTGCAGCCTTTGTGGCTTCGCCTTCTTTTACTTCTTTCTTTTCTTCCTTCTTCACTTCTTTTTTCTTCTCTTCTCCGCATTTCCCTTCGCCACATTTCCCTTCGCCACATTTATCTTCCCATACTTTAGCCCTGACAGTGTTGGTGGCAAGAGCCTGTTCTACCATATTCAATTCAAGCAGGTCGTTCCTGAGCTCATATCCTGTTCCCAGTTCTGAAAATTCGAAAAGATCAGTAGCGTTTGCATCATTCGCTGCTATTCCGGCTACCAGGGCGCTTACTAGGGTTCCTGAAATAACTGCAGCATGTTTAGTGTGATTTCTTTTTTCGTTCATCGTTAAAAGTTTTAAGTTTTTAAATTTTGTTTCGTTGCCGGTTTAGACGGACATAACATCCCGACCTTACAAAGGCTGAAGAGATTCTTGCGGAAATGAATATTGAAACCCTTCCTTCGTCGCTCGTAATACTCACTCCTCAGGATGACAATTTTCGCTTATAAACGGAATTTGTCATCCCGACGATTGAACGAAGTGAATGAGGAGGGATAGGTTAGATGGTTTTATCTAATGTTTCCTGTATCTCAACTTTCTTTTCAGATGAAAGTTCAGCAGGAGGTGAATCATGTTTCAGTGTCTCGATCTTTTCAGACAGGATCGCATTCTGCTCATTAAATGAACGACACAACTTGCAGCCCATCAGGTGCATTTTTAGCTGAAGGTTTTCTTTACAGGAAAGCTTAACATATTCTTTCTTGGTAATAAAGAATGTGGCTCTGTCGCACGACAACATCACGCTATGCATAGCCTTGTTCATCCATATTTTTGTTTTCTCGTTCATCACAATTCTTTAAACCATTTATTTTCAACGCATTCACGCAGTTGAAGGCGTGCCCTGTGGAGGAGCACCCATAGGTTTGACTCCGATATTCCCAATTCCTTACAAATATCTTCTGTGGAGATATCATCAAGGGTCTTCATGCTAAAGGTGGCGGCCATTTTAGGAGCCAGCAATGAGATACAATATTGCAGCACTTCCATCAGGACCCCCTCATCATCCTGCAATATTTCCTCATCCCAGGATGCAGGTGCATGCTCGCTGATCCATGTTCCGTCAGCAGCACCACCCTGATGGAAAGGTATCATAAACGGATCGGTAAGTGACTCGGGGTTCCTCGACTGCTTGCGGTAATAATCAATCACCTTTCTTTTCAGTATGGAGATCAGCCAGGTGCGCTCTGAGCTTCCGCCCCTGAACTTATCACGTGCCTGGTAGGCCGATAAAAGGCTTTCCTGAACCAGGTCCTCGGCCACTTCTTTTTTGCTGATCCTCGACAGGGCATAGGAGAAGAGGTAATCCCCATGCTCTTTCACCCAGCGGGTAGGATCAAGGCTATGTTTATGTTTTTCTTCGGTAGTCAATGCGTTTGATTGTTGGATAAAGATATAATATTTATCGTATCAGGTACAAAGTATCAGGTATCAGGTATAGCATGTTGTGATTTATCGCTCCATACTTTTCCCCTCACAGAAAACACTTATCCAAAGCGTCATAATACCTAGTACATAATACGTAATACTATGTATCAAAAATACTTGCATTGCACTCTCTTTCTTTGTATATTTATCCCATCTCAATAATAAGGTTAGACGGGCCTTAGTACATTGAGATCTTGCCAGATCACGACTTGATCCAATAACAAAACTTAAATTATTATGAAACATTTAAGACCATTGTTCATGGTAATTGTTATTTCTATGGCTTACACCGGCTTCTCCCAGGAGATTCCGAGACATGTGTTCTGTTCAGGGGGTGACAATTACGAAACGGCTGCCGTACAACTCGCCTGGACGATAGGCCAGGCCGAGCCTGAGGCAACAACCTACCAACCAATCGTCATCCTTTGCTCGGGATTCCAGCAATTCGATGACCAATTGGTATCTGTTAAGGAGATCGAAGAAAACTTCGAGATCCTGCTGTATCCCAATCCATGCAAAGACTTTGTCCGCCTCGATGCGAACTTCGAACAAAGCACTGAGATCCGTTACACCCTCTACGACTATAGTGGAAAAGCTATTCTGAGTCAGAAACTATCGGGCTACAGCTCCTATAGGGAGACCATTGAGCTCGGAAGCCTGGCTCCTGGCATATATAACCTTATGCTCAGGATAGGATCAGGAAATGCGAATGAGTTTAAATCATTCAAATTAATAAGGAATTAACAAAAAAACTATAATCATGAAAAAATTGAGACTATTATTATTCGCAGCAGGTATAACAATAGGACTGCTCGCAAGCGGACAGGTTCCGCAAATGATCGATTACCAGGGCATGGCACGCAACGGGGCAGGTGACCCTATTGCCAATTCGGTAATTAGCTTACGGCTTACGGTATGGGAAGGCCCACTGCCCGGATTCTCGGTATATTCTGAAAAGCATACACCGGTAACCAATTCCTATGGCCTCTTCCACCTGATGATCGGTGATGGGAGCGTATTAAGTGGAAACTTTGCTGCCATCAATTGGGCACATGGCGACTTTTATGTACAGACAGAGATCGACCCCAGTGGTGGTAACTCATTCATTGATATGGGTATAAGCAAACTGGCTACGGTACCTTTCGCCTTTTATGCAGGCAGTGCAGGTGGTGGCGGAAGCAGCCCCTGGTTACCCAACGGACCGGATATTTATTTCAATACCGGATATGTAGCGATCGGGCATGATTCTCCCATTGAACACCTCCATGTTGATGGTGCCGGAGGCCCTGCCAATGTACTGATTACCAGCTCCCAGTCATATTATCAGGCTGATTCCCCCGGCAACACAGGTCTCTGGATGAAAGAAAACAATGCTGACATGGCCTATTTATATTGGAACCCGCCCTCGCAGGCAGTTTTTCTGTATGAAAGCGAGGCCCAAACTATGGCATGGAAAGGAAATAATGTAGGGATAGGCCCTCTCGATCCATTGGTCAAATTACATGTAGAATACGAAAATTCAGCAGGAGTATTGGCCGAAGCTATCGGCAACATGTATAGCACAGGACAAACAGTGGCGCCGGCCGTATGGGGTTTTTCAGAAAACCATACCTGTGATATATCCCAGGGTGTTGCCGGTCACGCTTACTCAACAACCTCTCTGTTTAATGAAGGTATTTATGGTGAAGGTGGTGGCGGAACCAATAATAATTATGGCGTTTATGGTGTCGGATTGGGACAATCCGGCTCCAGCTACAGTACGGCTATATATGGTGATGATAATGGTTCAGCAACCAATAACTATGCTGGCTGGTTCTCTGGTGATGTACATATTTCGGGCACTCTCTCTAAATCTGGCGGAACTTTCAAAATCGATCACCCACAGGACCCTGCCAATAAATACCTGGTGCACAGCTTCGTGGAAAGCCCGGATATGATGAATATATATAATGGCAATGTGACCACTGACGCCTCAGGAATGGCCAATGTTGAGCTTCCCGCCTATTTCGATGCGCTAAATATCGATTTCAGGTATCAGCTTACCGTGATCGGAACTTTTGCACAGGCCATCATCATGGACGAGATCTCCGGCAACAGCTTCACCATACAAACCGATAAGCCCAATGTGAAAGTGAGCTGGCAGGTTACAGGTGTGCGTAATGATGCCTGGGCACAGGAAAATCGTGTAAAAGTGGAAGTTGATAAGGGATCAGTCGAAAAAGGCTTGTATATGCACCCCGAACTCTTTGGCAAGTCAGCAGATATGGGCTTAAAGGTGGGAGTTCCGCATAATGAGCACATTACATATAAGGCAAAACCCGTACAGGAAAAGGATCCGAGGGCTGAACCGAATCAAAAATAAGAATGGCCCCCTCCCTCATTCCCCCCTCTCCTCGAGGAGAGGGGGATAGGGGGTGAGCTGCTTAATACGTTTTGGAATTTACTTCCCGAAACCAATCTTCCTAAATGAGATCATCTTCGTGAATATCGTATCGGAGATGATTTTTTTATAATCTTTCTTCTTGGGATCGAAGAGGTAGTATTTCTGTTCTCCATCTTCAATGTCCCTGATCTTAGAGCTGATCTCCTGGAGCTTGGCCAGCTTAACGATGTCATCCGGATCCATGGCATACAGGTCAAATCCTGACCCGCCATCTCTCAGATAGATGATATAACTTAACCAGAATCGCTCTTCCATCACCACAACGGAAGCATTGTAATAGTATTGATCCTTGTACTGTTTCAACACTGCAGAATCAGACAGAAAAACATTCCTTAGGCCTCCGTATTCCGATGAAGAATAAGAAAAAGATCCCTGATCGACATACATGGTATCCCCATCCTGATCCAGGTAAGTGCCATGAAGAATTTGAGGTATTTCAATCAACTCCTTTACTTTCCTGGGTTGGGGTTCAGTAAAAATGACCTGATCACACGAAGTGAATATTATCAGGATTACCATCAGATGAAGACAACGTTTCATATGTTTCACAGTCTTAATGAAGAACTTGAATATTAGTGCTAATTTAATATGAAAAAACGTATTGTCCCTATGTATTCTTTTCTAAAACTATGCAATACAAACTTAAATAGAAAGAATCTTAATAATATATTTAATTTTAATTTTTATACCTAAGGTGTATATTTGTAAGTAAATGCGGCTTTTTATCCTGAAGATGGGGCCGATATTTTTAACTATAACAACTCGAACACAGCTTATTTTATCTTTCATTCATCAAGCCCTGACCATGACAAAAAAGATACTCCGCCATATATTCACGGCTGCATTTCTGACCCTCTTTACAAGCGTACATGCACAGGATTGCACCATCTCCATTACCCGTCCTTCCGCCGATACGATCATTTGCAGAGGTGACTCAGTTTACCTAAAATCTATTGGCTCCTGTGATGTATTTTTGAATAACAGCTTCGAAGATGGTTTAGGCGCGGGATGGAGTGAAGCTTCAGCCAACCCTTCATTTCCCGCTTTCAGTTGTATGGATTTTAATCCTGACATCCAGGAAGTGGCACCAGGACCCGGGCCAGAAGACAGGTACATGTGGGTGGGGGCAACAGCATCCAGTTACAGAGGAATTATTACAGACTCTTTCGATATTACCATCGGGAACTGCCAGGTGCGCTTCTGGATGCGTTATGGCCGGGCTGTAGGAGCAGGAGGTGGTGTCGGTTCCCCCTGTGAAGACCCGGATAACACCGCTGAAGGAGTCCATTTGGCTTATTCTATTGATGATGGAGCCAACTGGATCGATTTCCCGGGTGTTGATCAGTTTCCGGTAGGTCCCAGCAACGCCGATCCTCCATTTGTAACCACAATTCCTGGAAGTGGGGGTGAATGGAGACCGATACCAACCTGGGGTGGAGGACACACTCCTCTGCGTTGGGATACCAACAGCATTTTCTGGTGGCATGAGTACGCTTGCGTGATCCCTGCTGCTGCTGTGAGCACTGCAACAAAGTTTCAGTTTTACCAGAGCACTACCAGTGGTGAAGGATGGGATACCTGGGGACTGGATGAGGTACAGTTATTCTGCTCAAACAACCAGAATGTGGTCTGGAGCCATGGTCCGACTGAGTTTGACCCGGTCGACCCTGTAAGCCCTACCGACAGCACACTCTACTGGGTACAGGTGTATGATACTGTAGGGAATTTTGACCGCGATACCGTGATCATTTACGTAGTCGACAGGCCAAATACCGACCTTGGCCCGGATACGTCAATTTGCTGGACCGGTTTTAACACTGCCATATTCGATGCAGGCCCGGGCTTTGACAGTTACCTGTGGAATACCGGAGAAACTACACAAATCATTACCCCAAACACAAGCGGTACCTACATCGTTGAGGTATGGAATGTTACCTGCTTCGACACGGATACCGTAAACCTTACTGTAATACCGGCCACCGGTGCCGATGCCGGTTCTGACGAATCAATTTGCCAGGGTGGCTTTTGGGATTTTAACTTCTCAACAAATCAACCAGATACCATCAGCGCTGATTCAGTATGGTGGTTTGGAGGAATAGGAACCTTTGTGGAACCCGATTCCCTTCGCCCGATATATTACGCTGATCCTACCGAATTGGGTCCCATTACCCTGGGACTAATTGCATATGGTTCCGGCCCTTGTGGTAATGACACTAATTATATGGTTCTTACCATAGATACTGTCCCTACGGCAGATTTTATGACTACACCCATCGATACTGCTTGTATCCTGTCTGATATCACCTTCACCGCCAGTGCAGATATTACCATCACTACCTGGGAATGGGATTTCGGCGACGCTACTACTGGCACCGGACAGATCGTGACTCATCAGTACGCCAGCCCGGGATCCTATGACATCCGACTTGTCGCCATTAGTAATATGGGATGCTCTGATACGGTCATCTATACACGGGTGATCACAGATCCCCTTATCTATCTCTCCAAAGTTCCCTCACCAAGTTGTGAAAATGATACGGTCTTTTTTACCGGATTAGGAGATGCGGTTACCTATGCCGACTGGATTTGGGATTTCGGAGATGCTACGCCTCAGGATACTGGTAAAAATGTATGGCATATTTATCCCAATTCCGGAACCTATACGGTTAACCTGAGCGTTTGTAGCAAGGACACCAACTATCTGCATGAAGTGGTTGAAACCTGCCAGGCAGATGCCGGATCAGATGAGAACATCTGTGAACATTATCCTTTCGATTTTTCAACATCTGCTACTTTGCCGGATACTACCAGCGGAGATTCGCTGATGTGGATTGGCGGACTTGGAAATTTTAGTGATTCGTCGCTTTTATGGCCCATTTATACGCCGGCAGTGGGAGAACTTGGTGATGTTACTTTAACACTCATCGTATACGGAAAAGGACCCTGTGGGAATGATACATCCAGCATGGTTCTCTCTATTTTCGACGGACCGGAAGCAGATTTCACTTTTGTGCCTGTTGATTCACTCTGTGTGGGCGAAATGATAGACTTCTTCGGAACAAGCACAACCAACATAAATACATGGAACTGGGACTTTGGTGATGGAAATACCGATGTCGGCCAGAATGTTAGCCATGCTTATGCTCTTGATGGCTTCTTCGATGTTATGCTGACCGTAATAAATGACTCTGCATGCGTTGATACAGTGATCTATACATTGGAAATCCATGTGCTGCCGGATGCTGACTTCACCATACTGCCAAATGATACCGTTTGCCTGAACACCGAGATGGACTTCGATGCCACCAGTTCTACGATTATTACCGACTGGGACTGGGACTTCGGTGACGGAAATACCGCCAGCGGGCAAAATGTAGTTCATACCTATGCCGCTTCAGGCGACTATGATGTATACCTTTTCGTGCTCAATGAAAATTCCTGTACCGATACTGTCATGTATTCCGTCAGGATCGACTCCCTGCCTACCTCCGATTTCAGCATGATGCCCAATGACACCAGCTGTAGCCTGGAAACAGTCTATTTTAACGGAACAGGATCAAGCGATATCGCCAGCTGGGACTGGGATTTTGACGATGGCAATATTGCCAGCGGACAGAATGTAAGCAATATATTCGCCGGTGCCGGAATCTATGATGTGATGCTGGTCGTGACCAATGGGAATGGTTGTACAGACACTACCATCCACCAGCGTGTGGTCATTGATGTTTCTGTTGACTTCACCATCGACCCGACACCAAGTTGCCTGGGCAATTTGGTCGAATTCACTGGCTCACCCGATACTATCACCTTCACTGATTGGGAATGGGACTTTGGTGATGGAAGTACCGACATTGGGCAAATTGTGACCCATCTCTATGCCACTTTCGATACCTTCGACATCAGGCTGGTAGTTTGTTCCGATACTGTAATTAAAACTCATATCGTACAGGAACCTGCCTTTGCTGATGCCGGTAGCGATGAAAGCATTTGCGAATATTACAGCTTCGATTTCACAACCTCTACAATGCTTGCCACGGCCAATGCTTATGACTCATTGCGCTGGATTGGCGGATTGGGAACCTTTGATGATCCTACCCTGCTGCATCCTATCTATACTCCAGCTCCGGGTGAAGAAGGAACAGTCGTTCAACTGGGGCTCATTGCTCTGGCCAGGATACCCTGCGGCAACGATACTTCATTCATGGACCTGACCGTGTTCGACGGACCTGAAGCAAGCTTTACCATCACACCACCTGATTCGATCTGTGTGAATGAACCGCTTAGTTTGGATGCTAATTCCACAACAACCATAAACCTCTGGGAATGGGATTTCGATGATGGAAATACAACAACAGGACAAAACGTAATTTATGCATGGTCAGCTGCGGGATTCTATGATATCAGACTGGTAGTAACCAATACTGATGGATGTACCGATACCATCTTCCAGACCATTGAGGTACACGAATTGCCGGGTGCTTCTTTCACGATCATGCCTAGCGACACCGTTTGCCTGAATACTGAAATGACATTTGATGGAAGCGGCAGTACCACCACGATCACTGATTGGGATTGGGACTTCGGCGACGGGAATACAGCAAGCGGACAGGTCGTAAACCATACCTATGCCACTTTCGGTGACTACGATGTATACCTCTATGTGCTCAATAATAATTCCTGTATGGATACACTCATGTATTCGGTCAGGATTGATTCACTGCCTACTTCGGATTTCACTATGATGCCAAATGATACCAGCTGTAGCCTGGAAACAGTCTATTTCAATGGAACAGGATCAACCGATATCATCAGCTGGGACTGGGATTTTGACGATGGCAATATTGCCAGCGGACAGAATGTAAGCAATATATTCGCCGGTGCCGGAATCTATGATGTAATGCTGGTAACCACAAACGGCAACGGATGTACAGATACCACCATACACCAACGAGTGGTCATCGATGTTTCTGTTGACTTTACCATTGACCCGACACCAAGTTGCCTGGGCAGTTTGGTTGAATTCACTGGCTCACCCGATACTATCACCTTCACTGATTGGGAATGGGACTTCGGGGATGGAAGTACCGGCATTGGGCAAATTGTGA
>Ga0164313_10005176_pt1 | contig 11566 bp, 9 predicted proteins | sample GuaBasSedimGuay4_FD_113735 | JGI IMG/M metagenome (GOLD analysis project Ga0164313, IMG submission 113735) | Subseafloor sediment microbial communities from Guaymas Basin, Gulf of California, Mexico - Guay4, Core 4569-4, 0-3 cm | ecosystem: Environmental > Aquatic > Marine > Hydrothermal vents >...
ACTCCCTTCATCAGACACCGGCGTAGGTTAAGTGAACACTGTTGTCACATGTATTCCTCACCGGATCGGTAGAACCTTTTCAATTCTCACCGGCTGAGCCGGTGGCTTATGAAGGGAGTTAGATGAAATAGTAGATATTATTCAACGCAAAAGGAGTTTGACATGAAAAAGTTATGGACAGCATTTATCTGCCTGCTAATAGCGGTTTGTTTGATCCCGGCGGCAGCCTTCGCCGGAGACACATTGGTGATGGCCACCACCACCAGCACTGACAACACAGGCCTCCTGGACTACCTGATGCCGAATTTCAAGAAAGCCACAGGCATCGAGGTCAAGTGGACCGCTACAGGCACCGGGAAAGCCCTCAAACTCGGTGAAAATTGCGATGTGGATATTTTAATGGTTCATGCGCCCCCGGCTGAAAAAAAATTCGTGAATGCCGGCTTCGGCACTGACCGTCGGGAAATCATGTACAACGATTTCGTTATCATCGGGCCTGCTGCAGACAAAACCGGGATCAAAGGCAAATCCATAGCCGATGCCCTGAAAGCCATCAAAGCAGGCCAGGCTGTATTTGTCAGCCGCGGCGACAATTCCGGCACCAACAAAAAGGAAATTTCCCTCTGGAAAGCCGCTGGCCTGCCGGTTCCGGAAAAAGAGAAATGGTATGTTCAGACCGGCCAGGGAATGCTGACCACCATCAACATAGCGGCCGAACGCAACGGCTACACCATGACCGACCGGGGGACCTACATCAAGTACGAAGCCAACATGAACGGCAACCCGCCTTTGAAAATCCTGGTGGAGGGCGATAAAGTCCTTTTGAACCAGTACAGCGTGATTGCCATCGACAAGGGCCACTGCCCCAAGGCCAAATACGACCTGGCCAAGAAGTTCACCGACTGGATCACCGGTGCTGACGCCCAACAGTTGATTAAAGATTTCAAGCTTTTGGGAAAACCGCTGTTTACACCCAACGCTAAATAGTGATAATTATTCCTGCCCGGCCACAAAGGGCCGGGCAGAAGTATTGCCCCTAAAGGTTACAAAAGTCTGAGGGCTTCAGAGTCAAGGCGTCGAGGGTGACGTTGTAGTGTTTTACTTCGAACTCTTGACAACACAGAATCTGAAGTCCTCAGGCTTTCCCGAAGGGTAAACAACATGATAAATTGGATACCATCCTTCGGATATACCTTTAGAACTTTCCAAGATATTATGTTGTCTTTGTATTATTATTAATCATAACAAATAATTATAATTTAATTGCCTTGTTGTTTATGTAACCATGGACTTTCTATTTGACGGTTTCATCCAGGCCTTCGCCTTGCTGCTGAGCGGCAACGCGGAAACCTATTCCGCCATCAAGGTCACCCTGATGGTTTCAAGCTACTCCCTCGGCTGCAGCCTGGTCATCGGCATTCCGCTCGGGTTCGGTCTGGGTTACTTTACGTTCAGGGGCAAAAAATCCATCAGAACGGTTGTGGACACCCTGATGGCCCTGCCCACCGTCTTTATCGGTCTGCTGGTTTACGCCTTCCTGACCCACCGCGGCCCGCTGGGTGACTTCGGCCTGCTGTTCACCTTGCCGGGCATTGCCGTGGGCCAGACCATCCTGGCCCTGCCCATTGTCATCGGCCTGAGCGCCACGGCTGTCGAAAGTATGGATAATAAGCTGCGTCTGGCCATCATGTCCATGGGCGCCAACCGACGCCAACTTTTTCTGACCAGCCTGTGGGAAGTCCGTCACGGATTGCTGGCCGGGTCCATTGCCGCTTACGGCCGCGTCATGACGGAAGTGGGTATCTCCATGATGGTGGGTGGTAACATTAAATGGCACACGCGCACCATTACCACGGCCATCGCACTGGAAACCAACAAGGGACAGTTCGGCATGGGCGTGGCCCTGGGGCTTGTCCTCCTGATCATCGCCTTTGGCGTAAATATTTCCGTGTCGTTTCTGCGGCGGAGATATTGACGATGGCGGCTCCCATCTTCGAAATCAACGCCCTGAAGCACGAATATGCCGGCAGGACGGTTCTGGAAATCGAGCACCTGGGCATCCGGCCGGCTTCAATTGTCGGACTCATCGGGCCCAATGGCAGCGGAAAAAGCACCCTGCTCAAAATGATAGGCCTGATCGAGAAACCTACCAAAGGAGAAATCCAATTCAACGGCCACAAGGTGGAGCCGTTTTCCGAGGAAGCCCGGTTTCGCATCACCCTGCTCCCCCAGGAACCCTTTTTAATGAAACGCAATGTGTTCGCCAATGTCACCTATGGATTGAAATTGAGAGGGGGGGGCGGTTCGTTGATGAAAAAGGCCCATAAAGCCCTTGCCATGGTGGGACTTGAGGGGGACGAATTTCTCCAGCGGCCGTGGTACGCACTTTCCGGGGGGGAGGCCCAGCGAGTAGCCCTGGCAGCCAGGCTAGCCTTGAAACCGACGGTCCTTCTGCTGGATGAACCCACTGCCAGCGTGGATGCCGGCAGCGCCCAACTCATCAAGGAGGCCGCCCTCAGAGCACGGCAGGCATCAGGGACGACCCTTGTGATCGCCAGCCATGACCTGCAGTGGCTTTTCGAGATCTGCGACGAAGTCCTGCACCTGTTTAAAGGAAAGATTTTAGGGAAGGGCCGCGAGACCGTTATTTTCGGCCCCTGGCACGAGTTAAGCGCAGGTCAGTGGGGCAAGGTCCTGCCAGATGCCCAGCTGCTGCGCGTACCTGCCCCGCCAAATCCGGAAGCCCCGGCCCTGATCGATCTCCTGCCCGCCGTCACGGAGCCTGTTCCTGAAACCGATGAATTGAACAGGCTGAAAGGCACGGTCTCCCGCCTGAGCCTGGAAAAAAAGACAGGCCATGTGTTTGCCACAGTCCTGGTGGGAGGCCACCCCTTTACCCTGCGCATGGCCACGAACCAAAAAGAACGCCCGCACATCTACCCCGGCGATACCATATCCGTTCATTACCGCATCGACCAGGTCAAGTGGGTATAATTGTAAATTTTCATTCCCATGTGAGCCCTATAAAGCTTCATTCGGCAGCACATACAGGTACATTTTTATGAACAATCAGGCTCAATTCATGAAAATTTACTCAACGCGACTTCGTCGCTATTATCCCCATTGAAAGCAGATCCTGCCGGCATATTTCCATTCGGAACAACCCTTTGACAAACGGTAAAGCTGCTGTCAATCGATGGTATATGCTTCCATGATTTCAAGGTAGCGGGCGGCTTCATCCAGCCGGCCACGTTTCCGGCAACCGGCGGCATAGATGCCGCACTTTCTTTTCATAACCTGCATGGCAACTGACGCCTGCTCAGGCGTAAGGCCGCCGCTGTCGATCAATTTTATGATGGATTGGATTCTGTATTTGTCGAGTCCCGGATTGGCAGAGAGCTGGTCCTGATGACCGCCGCGCTTGACAATCAAAGGCCGGTCTATGAGATAAATGGGGTGATGCACGTTGACCCTGAGCCAGAGGTCGTAATCTTCACAAGCCGGCAGGCTTTCGTCAAACCTGCCCATTTCCTCAAAAAAAACCTTTTTCATCATCACGGCCGACGGGCTCACCAGGCAGAGCTCCAGGGAACGCTCGAAAAACATGCCGGACTGTTTTTGATGCCGCTTGCCGGAGTTGACCCGGCGGCCGTTGCGCAGCCAGATTTCCTGGGTCTGGCAGATGAGAGCCTCCGGATTTTTCCGAAAAAAGTCTACCTGAGCGGAAAGTTTTTCCGGTAGCCAGATATCGTCGGAATCGAGAAAAGCTATGAGTAGGCCCCTGGAACGGGCGACCCCGCTGTTTCGCGCGGCACTCACGCCCCTGTTGGGCTGCTCCAGGACAGTGATGCCTTCATACCCCGCCAGAATATCCTTAGTGTCATCCGTGGACCCGTCGTTGACCACGATCAACTCGACATTAGCATATTCCTGGGCCAGCACGGATTCGATGGCCTCACGCAGAACCCACCCCCGGTTAAGCGTCGGAATGATCACGCTTACCGTGGGATCGCTATTTGTCACCATTGCCGGCATAGAATCTCTTTCAAAGCAATACTTCAAGAGGTGTTGTAACCTCTTGTTTCAAATCATAATTATTAACAACTTCATCTAAAACTTTTTTGGCCATGCTTTTTTTTCTTTTTTGGTCAGACGCTGCCAGTGGGGATACCATGTTTTCAGTTGTTTTCTAATCTCGGCTTTGATAGCTTTGTGATGCATGGGAAAGTCTCCTTTGGGAAAATTTTTGTGGTGAATCTTTACCCATTTTATAGAGGCTTTCTCATGCTTAAAAAACTGTTTTATTAAGATTATTCTTTTTAATATTAATATTCTGACGACCTCTTAAATACAAGGAGTTTATATGGATTTTGAATGTATCATTTACGAAAAGCAAGATCATATCGCCATCATCAAGCTGAACCGCCCCAAGGTCCTCAATGCCATGAACAAACAGCTGTGGAACGATTTTCAGAAGGCCCTCGACGATGTCAAGGCCGATCCCGCCATAAAGGTCCTGATCATTACCGGCCAGGGGCGCGCTTTTTCCACCGGCGCCGATCTGAAAGATTCAAAGGACCGCTCCCTCGAAGATTACCGCGACTATCTTGTGGCCCTACAGGAAGCTTCCCGCAAAATCATACGCTTTGAAAAGCCCACCATCGCAGCCATCAACGGGTACGCTTTGGGTTCCGGATATGAGCTGGCCCTGGCCTGCGACATCCGCATCGCCGCCGAAGAGGCCCAGATCGGTTCGCCGGAAGCCAGGGTCACCTCTTCGGTCACGGGGGGCGCCATGCGTCTTGTTCAGGACCTGATCGGCCCGGCCAAAGCCAGGGAGCTGCTCTTTACGGCCGAATACATCGATGGACGGGAGGCAGCGGCCATCGGCCTGGTCAACAAGGCTGTGCCGCTGGACAGCCTGATGGATGAAACCTATGCCATGGCCAAAAAAATTGCCGAAAATTCATCCTTTTCAATAAAAATGATTAAAAAAGGGTTTTTGATGGCTCAGGGGGAAGTCAGCCTCGAGGCGCTCATGGACTATGAAGTCGAAGCCTGCCTGGCATGTGTGTCCACCAAGGAGCGACAGGAATCCCTGAAGGATTTTGAAAGTCGAAAGGAAAAATAATTATAAAAATTTTAACCACAAAGGGCACAAAGTATTTCTTTTTGTGAGTGTATTGAAATTGAATATCCTATAATCAATATCCAATGTCCAATTATCAAGTTTCAGCAGGGCTGAAGCCCTACACTACTTGGTATTCAGCCAAAGCGTTAGCCGTATTTCGATTTTTATTAACATCTTATTCATATACATTAGAAAAAATTATCGTCTCCTAAGTTCTGTTTGATATCAATATTTTGGAATATTGATATTGCCCGGTAAAACGACTGATTTTTTCTAATGAAGGAGATGGAGCATGTCTCTTGAAAAAGTACTGAATGCGGAGTCCGTTGCCATTGTGGGAGCCTCTAAAAATGAAACCAAAAGAGGCTATCAGGCCATCCGAACCCTCATCGATGAAAAATACAGTGGCAGAATCTATCCCGTCAACCCAAAAGAGAAGCATATATTAGGCCTGGAATGCTTTCCAAAGGTATCGGCCATTAAAGGCCCCGTGGATCTGGCGTTGATTACAACCCCGGCTAAAACCATCCCGGCCATTCTGGAAGATTGCGGCAAAAAGGGCGTCAGCGGGGCGGTTCTCATTGCCGGGGGATTCGGAGAACTGGGGCAGGAGGGCCGCACCCTCGAAAATGATGTGGTTGCCGTAGCCGAAAAACATCATATCCGTTTGATCGGCCCCAACACTTCCGGCATGATGAACCTCAAGGATGGCATGAACCTGGTGGGACTGAAAAATGCACCCAAAGGGAACATCGCCCTCCTTACCCAGAGCGGCAACATGGCTCTGACCCTGATCACCGAGGCACAAATAAAAAGCCGCAAGGGATTTTCCTACTACGTCGGTGTGGGTAACGAGGCGGACATCAAGTTCCATGAATACCTTGAGTTTTTCAGAAAAGATCCTGAAACGCGCTCCATTTTGATGTATGTGGAAGGCATGCGTCAGGGCCGTGAATTTCTCCAGCAGGCCTACAAAACCACCCAGGACAAACCCATTGTCCTGTTGAAAAGCGGGCGCTCCTCCACGGGCAGGCAGTCGGCCGGGTCCCATACCGGTGCACTGGCCGGTATGTCCGAGGTGGCCAAGGGCGCTTTTGAACGTGCCGGCATCATTGTCATCGAAAATTCGGATGAGCTCTTCCCGGCCGCTGAAACCCTGTCCAGCCTGCCGCCCATAAAAAACAAAAACGTTGCCATCCTGGCCGATGGCGGCGGTCACGCCACCATCGCCGCCGACCTGCTCACAGACCTGGGGATCAGCATACCGACCCTTAGCGAAAAAACCCAAAACCAGCTGAAAAAAATCCTGCCCTTTGCCGCTTCGGTACCCAATCCCGTGGATGTAGCCGGCGGTACGGATGCGGATCCCTCCATTTTCGCCGACTGTGCCCGCATCATCCTGAATGATGCCAGCGTGGGGGGGTTGTTAATCGTGGGACTCTTTGGCGGCTACGGCATCCGGTTTGCCGAAAGCCTGGCGCTGATGGAAGAGGACGCTGCTCATCAGATGGGTAAAATGGTAAAAAAACGCAATAAACCCATCGTGCTGCACAGCCTTTTCAACTCATCCCGACCGCACGCGCTGGAACTGTTGCGCTATTATGACATCCCGGTTTACGATTCCCTGGACATTGCCTGCAAATGCATCGGTGTGTTGTCGACCTACGGGGATTATCTGAAATCCTACAAGGCCAAGGCAAACTTTGTTCTCGAGCACGGGATCAAAGCGAAACCGGAAGGAGATGAGATTATTCAAAAGGCGCTTGCGGACGGCCGGACATCCCTGCTGGAGTATGAGGCCAAAGCGCTTCTGGCCCTGCACGGCGCCCCTGTTGCCAAGGACAAATTGGCCCAGACTGAAGATGAGGCAATGGCCATTGCCGACGCCATCGACGGCGGAGTGGCCATGAAAATCGTTTCGCCGGATATTCTGCACAAGAGCGATGCCGGTGGCGTACGGCTCAACGTGTCGGGCGCTGCAGGTGTCCGCCATATGTTCAAGAGCATTGTCAAAGAGGCCCGCAAATATAATTCCAAAGCGGATATTCGGGGCGTACTGGTATCTCCAATGGCGGAGTCAGGCGTGGAAGTCATCATCGGCACAAAAATCGACGACCAATTCGGCCCCATCATCATGTATGGGCTGGGGGGCATCATGGTTGAAATCTTAAAGGACGTATCTTTTCGCGTGCTGCCCATTTCTCCGCGCTCGGCCAAAAATATGCTCAGGGAGACAAAATCGTTTCCGGTTTTGGATGGCGTTAGGGGCACCCGCCCCAAAGACCAGAAGGCGCTCACCAGTCTGCTGCTCATCTGTTCTGAAGTTATCGAAGCGTATCCGCAGATAGCGGAAATGGATCTCAACCCCGTGATTGTCTATGAGCAAGGGTTGAACGTGGTGGATGCCAGAATTTTGCTCAAAACTGGCGGGCAATAAAAAGGTTGTGTAAAAAACAAGGCTTTGTTAGTGAATAAGCTGGATTTTTCAAATATGGTTCATTTCTTACTGACCCAATTATTTTCCCACGATGTCGGCACCATGAAAGGAGGGTTCCCTATTTGCTGGCATATATACCTACTGAGGCATTACCGTATAACTCTTACATACCAACAAGGAGGCTAAAATGAAAAAAACCATTATTCTCAGTATTGCGATTCTTTTCGGATTTGCCATGTTCATGGGCACTCCTGCCGCCCAGGCGGCTGATCAGACGTTCGTCACCATCGGGACCGGTGGTGTGACCGGTGTTTATTATCCCACCGGCGGGGCCATCTGCCGCCTGGTAAATAAAACCCGGAAAGAGCACGGCATTCGCTGCACAGTGGAGAGCACCGGAGGTTCCGTGTATAACCTCAATACCATCCGGGCTGGCGAATTGGACATGGGGGTAGCCCAGTCCGATTGGCAGTACCATGCCTACAACGGCACCAGTAAATTCAAGGACCAGGGTCCTGATAAAAACCTGCGGGCTGTATTCTCCGTGCATCCCGAGCCATTCACGGTTGTCGCCCGTAAGGATTCCGGCATCAAAAACTTTCAGGATCTGAAAGGCAAAAGGGTCAACATCGGCAACCCCGGATCCGGCCAACGCGGCACCATGGAAGTGGTCATGGAAGCGCTGGGCTGGACCAAAAAAGATTTCAAACTGGCTTCCGAGCTGAAGTCCGCCGAGCAGGCCAGTGCATTGTGCGATAACAAGATTGACGCCATCGTATTTACCGTGGGTCATCCCAGCGGATCCATCAAAGAAGCCACCACCTCCTGCGATTCAGTGATAGTCAACGTCACCGGCCCCGAGATCGACAAGCTGGTGAAAGACAACGACTACTACCGGACGGCAACCATTCCCGGTGGCATGTACCGCGGAACCAGCACCGACACCAAAACCTTTGGTGTGGGCGCTACCTTTGTCAGCTCAGCCAAGGTTCCCGATGAGGTCATTTACACCGTGGTCAAGTCGGTTTTCGAAAACTTCGACCAGTTCAAGAAACTTCACCCGGCATTTGTGGTTCTGAAAAAAGAAGAGATGATCACAGACGGTCTCTCCGCTCCCTTGCATGACGGAGCCGTGAAATACTACAAAGAAGCAGGTCTGATGTAATTATCAGCGGTTAGATAAAGTGCGCCGCTAAAACGGTGCACTTTGTCCTCCTCCTGGCAATGACGATATCGGATGTTGTTGTTCTTTTTTCAGCAAAAAAACTCGCCATGCATGCGTAGGTCGATAGGCGGGATCCAAATGAATTAAAGCCCATAAAATCAGGCCAGGGGACGGATAATCGCCGCCCCTGACTTCGGCACAATATCTAAAAAAGGAATCATCGCAATGACCGAATCGACAGATAGCCTGAAATCCGAAAAACAACTTGAGGAGATGATTGCCGAATCGGATACAGGGGCCCGTAATCCAACCGGCACGATTCCAAAAAAAATTCTATTTTACGTACCGCTGGCCTGGACCTTGTTTCAGCTCTGGTATGCATCTCCGCTGCCGTATCTTTTTAATTTTTTAGTTTTTAATTCAACGGAAGCCCGGGCCATCCACCTGGCCTTTGCCATTTTTCTTTCCTTTACGGCCTATCCTACGTTTAAGTCATCGCCCCGGAATTATATTCCCGTTCAGGACTGGATTGTGGGACTCGTGGGGGCGTTCTGCGCAGCCTATCTGTTGATATTTTATGAAGGACTGTCCCAACGTCCGGGTGCCCCGACCCAGATGGACCTGATTGTCGCCGTTGTCGGGTTGATTCTGCTGCTGGAAGCCACGCGCCGGGCGCTGGGCCCGCCTTTGATGGTGGTCGCCGGTGTGTTTATCATTTACTCCTTCTTCGGCCCCTATATGCCGGCTGTCATCGCGCACAAAGGCGCCAGTCTTTCCAAGGGGATGTCCCACTACTGGTTGGGAACCGAAGGGGTTTTTGGCGTAGCGTTGGGGGTTTCCACCGGCATGGTGTTCATGTTCGTTCTATTTGGCGCCCTGCTCGAATCGGCCGGAGCCGGGAACTATTTTATCCGTACCGCGTTCGCTGGATTGGGCCATCTCAAGGGCGGACCCGCCAAGGCCGCGGTGATCTCATCCGGGTTAACCGGCCTGGTATCGGGATCATCCATCGCCAATGTGGTCACCACCGGGACTTTCACGATCCCGCTCATGAAAAAAGTCGGCTTCAAGGCCGAAAAAGCCGGAGCGGTAGAGGTGGCCTGTTCCACCAACGGCCAGCTTATGCCGCCGGTGATGGGGGCGGCTGCCTTCCTGATGGTCGAATATGTGGGCATCACCTATGTAGAGGTAATCAAGCACGCCTTCTTACCAGCCATCATCTCTTATATCGCCCTGGTGTACATTGTCCACCTGGAAGCATGTAAAATGGGGTTGAAGGGCATGCAAAAACCGGTGACCAAAACCCTGAACCAGAAACTGTTCTCCTTTGTCATAACGATTTTGTCTATCATCATCATCGGCGGGGTCACTTATTACGGTCTGGGCTGGATCAAAGTCGTCGCCGGCGGGGCGACCATCTACGTGGTCTCGATCCTGCTGGTTGCCGCCTACCTTTTGCTCGTTTATGTGGCCTGCAAAGTACCGGAACTGGATACCAGCAAGGAGATCAATGAGTTGCCTGAACTGGGGAAGACGGCCCAGGCCGGGCTTTATTTTCTACTGCCCATCGTGGTGCTCATGTGGTGCCTGGTGGTGGAACGGCTCTCCCCGGCACTGTCCGCTTTCTGGGCCACGGTGCTCCTGATCTGTATCGTTTTGACCCAGCGGCAGTTAAAAGGCTTTTTTCGCAAGATGAAGGGCGATGAGTTCTCCTTCAAGCGTGGATTTAATGATCTGATCACAGGCATGGTCTCAGGCGCCCGCAATATGATCGGTATCGGTGTAGCCACTTCCGCAGCCGGTATCGTCGTCGGCACCGTGACCCTGACCGGCATCGGGCTGGTCATGACCGAATTCGTCGAGTTCATCTCCGGCGGAAACCTGATTCTGATCCTATTATTTACCGCCATTATCAGCCTGATCTTAGGGATGGGGCTGCCGACCACAGCCAACTATATCGTGGTCTCCACCCTGATGGCGCCGGTGATTGTCGATCTGGGCGCGCAAAACGGCTTGATTGTGCCGCTCATCGCGGTGCATCTGTTTGTCTTCTACTTCGGCATCCTGGCCGATGACACCCCCCCGGTCGGATTGGCGGCCTTTGCCGCGGCAGGTATATCCGGAGGGGATCCCATCCGTACCGGTATCCAGGGATTTACCTATGACATAAGAACCGCGATTTTGCCGTTTATGTTTATTTTCAATACCCAGTTGTTGATGATCGGCGTGGCCAACTGGTTCCAACTGGTCATCGTGATTTTTGCCGCTGTAACTGCCATGCTGGCATTCGCCGCAGGCACCCAGGGGTACTTCCTCACCAAGAGTCGCATCTGGGAAACGGCAGCCCTTATACTCGTGGCATTTATCCTGTTTCGCCCCGGATTCGTGTGGGACAAGTTTTTCCCGCCGCTTATCCAGGAGCCGGCCGCCAAGCTTGAACAGATGGTGGAAACCATGGACCCCGGCAGCCTGTTGAGGGTCATGCTCAAAGGCGAGAAGATGGACGGGAGTGAATTCACCAAGACGGTGATGCTGCCCGTGGGCAACGAAAGCACCGGTGTCGAAAGACTGAATGCCATCGGACTTGAAACGCGCAATGAAGAAGGCAAAATTCTGATTGAAAATGTAGTCTTTTCCAGCTCTGCGGAAAAAGCCGGCATCGATTTTGACCAGGAGGTGTTGAACATCCAACTGCCCGCCAAACGACCGCCGAAACAACTTATGTTCATTCCGGCGCTGGCTTTATTTGCGTTGGTTTGGTTTATACAAAGGGGGCGAAAAAATAAGCTGGAAGCTGCTCCCGCTACATGATCTTTTGAGCGTGTGCCCAGTG
>Ga0164313_10005177_pt1 | contig 11563 bp, 9 predicted proteins | sample GuaBasSedimGuay4_FD_113735 | JGI IMG/M metagenome (GOLD analysis project Ga0164313, IMG submission 113735) | Subseafloor sediment microbial communities from Guaymas Basin, Gulf of California, Mexico - Guay4, Core 4569-4, 0-3 cm | ecosystem: Environmental > Aquatic > Marine > Hydrothermal vents >...
GTCCGACTGGTCCGAAAACTTCCGGATGGTACGCTCAAAAATCTGTGGGAATATTTGGTTTATTTTATATTATTATTTATCGCAGGCTATGTTATTTACGGAGTTACGATCTGGAATTCAGGATACTTGTTTGTCCATCTGGTTGTCTCGGGAATATTTTTATGTGGTGCTATATTCGTATATATTGTTTGCCTCTTAACCTTAAATACAATTAGCGATATCCAGCGTATTTCCGTGCTCGAACAGGAAACGATTATAGACCCATTGATGGGTATTTTTAATCGTCGCTACCTTGAGCGTCGTCTCGATGAAGAGTTCAGCAGATCGCAAAGATACCATCTTTCCCTTTCTCTGCTTATGCTGGATATTGATCACTTCAAAAACGTTAATGACGTATATGGGCATCAGGCAGGAGACATTGTGCTCAAAAACCTGGCCCGGTTAATCGTTAAACTGTTACGAGAAACAGATTTTGTCGCGCGCTATGGCGGCGATGAAGTAGTTGTTATTCTGCCAAACACGACTATATCGGATGCCACTGTAATTGCTGAGCGAATCCGCATGCAGATTTTCGAACACCTTACCATTGGCGATGGTAAGGCCGCTGGGCGGACAATAACCGGGATTACAGTAAGTATCGGTGTTTCCTGTGTAAGTGACAAAAATTACAACGTTCATGAGCTTACGCTAGCTGCTGACAAAGCTTTATACCAGGCCAAAGAAAAGGGTCGTAATCGAATTGCTGTTTATGATTCACAGGAAAATTGATTCACAAGAGCTGATGTGGGAGGCTTGCTGTTCTACACTGAAAGAGGGTTGAGCATCTATTACACTATTATTTAGATGCTAGTTTTGCGGCACTAGCTTATTAGGCACTAGACATCAGGTTTTGGGGTGCCAGCACAACCACATGCCCTCTAGTTGAGAGCTGATCGGCTGGTCAAAAAAGACATCTACCAGTGCGAATATTTTTAATCATGGCCGACCGTTTTAGCCAATCATAAGTGACACGAAAATTGCCAGGAACATAATTAAAAGGAGGGTTCCTATGGTCAACCCAATTCGTGTCCATGTTTGTTTGTCGCTAATAGATTCAGTCATATTTGACTCTCCGTTTGCAGATTCGTTTTCTCATGCTAGCCGACTATATGCTAATCGAATAATTTTTAGGTCAAATTGACAAGAATCAATAAATTATCAGCTTTAGGCTGGCAAAGTTCATCATTCTTTGAGATGTAACTTACTGTCGATCAGGTTTGCGCAGGCATCCATTTGTTTGAGCATATTGCCTATGTCGAAAGTCTCGATTTTAGTGGCGCCACGATCAAGCCAGTATAGAGCCCGCTGAGGATCATCGATTTCATAGAGGATAATTTCCGCAGCGATTTGACCGAGCCTGGCCTTTTTTGGTATTTTTTGATATTTACAGAAAATGGTGTCCGGTTTAATCATCTGGATGTCAGCTTTATCTAGATCTTTCCAGTGATTAAGGACAATACCGCATCGGCGCCAGCCTTGATGCCGGGCGTAAGCAATAAAGTTATAGTCGAAGCTAATTAAACAGCACTGGTTGGCCATTCCTTTCAGACAGTGGGTAAGTGCCAGAAATGTCTCGGTAACCCCGGCAAAAGCAATCGCTTCTTTTTTGATCTCGATATAGGCAGTTACCTGAGGCTGTTTTCTTAGTAATTCTACGAAAGCGGATAGCGGGGTCACAGTTTCGTTAATAAAATCTTTGCCCAGGCGTTTAGGCTCATAAGCCGGTACCGCGCTCAGTTGCTGCAGAGATAAATCATTCAACTTGCCGGCTCTGCCACTGACTCTTTGCAAGCGAGGGTCGTGATATAAAACAGGTTGTAGATCCGCGCTCAGTAGAATATCGGTTTCCAGGTTTAGTGCACCGGCGTCGATAGCCTTTTGACAAGAGAGCAGTGTGTTTTCAGGGTAAAGCCGCTGATAGCCCCTGTGTGCAACCAGATGATTCCTGTATCTGTTCAATACCAAGGCTTTGCAGCCGTTGGGAAATCGCTGCTAACTCGGTAATAGCCTGTGGCAGTAGAAGAGCAGAGGATGACAGAGATTCTAAATGTCATCGGGCAGGGTATGACCTTTGCTGCGTTTGGAACGAAGGTAGCGGATATTGTGTTCATTGATACCTGTTACCAGTGGTACGACACCGGATACAATTTGCCCGCCCTGTTCGAGATGTTCTCGTTTGTGCGGATTGTTGGATAGCAGCTGTACGGGGCGTCCTGAAAGCAGGTAACGAAGGATTACTGCAGCATCGGAAAAATCTCTGGAGTCTTCTGGTAGCCCCAGCGATACGTTAGCCTCGAAGGTGTCCTGGCCCGCATCCTGTAATAGATAGGTAATAGCCTTCGCCCACAGTCCAATGCCACGACCTTCGTGACCGGACATGTACACGACTGCACCGCCACCAGCATCCTTCATTTGTCGAAAGGCAGCGTCTAACTGGGGGCCGCAGTCACAACGCATGGAACCGAAGATATCTCCTGTCAAACAACAGGAGTGAACGCGCACCAGTGGCCTGGTTTGTTCGCGAAAACCGGGCAGGGCAAATACGGAGTTGACTGACATGTTGGCCTGCAATAATTCTCTAAAAGCGTGGCTCTCACTGTTTTTGACATCTTTTGCCGCGGTAAGTACATGTGCTAATTCGACCCTCCTTACAAAGGGATACCATTGCAGATTTACGATTGTTCCGTCGATCAATCTGGGGATATTTACGGGGCCTAATACAGAAATGTAAGGTATCTCATCATCGCCAACTTCTCTGCCGTCTTGATCGAGATCGACCAACTGGTGATTCCTGGCCAGTTGCTCGCGGATAGTTTTATCTACATAACTAAACACATTTAATACCTTGTTTATATCGGACGGGAGATCGTATCTAGCCTGTCGAATAGTTTACGAGACTAAAGTTTGGGGCAAAACAGATTTATTCAACAGTTCCAGCCCTTTAGCGGGCAGGTTGTGTTGGCGTCATAAGGCCTTTCGCTAACGTTACTGGCTGGCTTCTGCCGCCTCCAGAGTCTGCATGATCAAGGTGTTGATAGTCATCGGCCCGACACCGCCTGGCACCGGTGTGTACGCACTGGCTCGGTCGTGGATGGCTGATAATTCCACATCGCCAACGCCGCCCGGATGATAGCCGGCATCTATCACCACAGCGCCACTTTTGATCCATTCCCCTTTGATAAATTCAGGTTTACCTACGGCGCCGACCACAATGTCGGCTTGCCTGACCAGCCTGTCCAGGTCGAGAGTGCGGGAGTGACAAATGGTGACGGTAGCGTTTTTGTTTAGCAACATCATTGCCATGGGTTTGCCGAGAATTGGACTGCGTCCGACGATAACAGCATGTTTGCCTTCCAGGGGGATACTGTAAGCCGCCAGCAAGCGCATAATACCTTGCGGTGTAGCGGAACCGTAGGCAGGCTCAGCCATAGCCATGCGGCCAAAACCGTGACAGGTTACGCCATCCACGTCCTTGCGTAGTTCAATACTGTCAAAACAGAGCCTTTCTTCGATTTGCTCTGGCACCGGGTGCTGCAGCAAAATACCATGGCAATCAGGGTTGTCATTTAACTGGTGTATTTTTGCTAGTAACTCTTCCGTTGTGGTGTTGACAGGTAATTCAATGGCGACGGATTCCATGCCCACCCGTTGGCAGGCATTTTGTTTCATGCGCACATAAGTGGCTGATGCAGGATCATCGCCGACCAGAATAGTGGCGAGAATAGGGGTATTGCCCCCGCTGTTCGCCTTTAACGTTTGTACGCGTTGGGCAAAGTCAGACTCGCTTTGTTTCGCCAGAGATTTGCCGTCAAGAATAGTGGCTGCCATTGAGTTCCTATTTGTTTGCAGGGTTTGGGGTAAGTAGAGTATGGATACGAAACATTTTCTCATGTCATTGCAGTCAAGAGAAGGACTCAGCGTAAGGCTGTTTGATGCAGGTTCGTTTGATGCAGGTTCGTTTGATTGACCACATACACGGTGAGCGGTATCATGCGCGCCTCCTTATGGGGTCGGTTTTCGGGGAATAGCGCAGTCTGGTAGCGCGCCTGCTTTGGGAGCAGGATGTCGGGGGTTCGAATCCCTCTTCCCCGACCAATTTGCAAAGGTTATGTGGGTGTACAAAGATTATGCGCCCGTAGCTCAGCTGGATAGAGCAACGGCCTTCTAAGCCGTGGGTCGCAGGTTCGAATCCTGCCGGGCGCGCCACAACTTCCGGCGATGACCTGTGGCAATCACTTGTGGCAATCACTTGTGGTAATGCCTGCTTCAAATCGAGATGTAAAAAGAGTAATGGTGGCTGTAGCTCAGTCGGTAGAGCACAGGATTGTGATTCCTGAGGTCGCGGGTTCAATCCCCGTCAGCCACCCCATATAAATCAATGGGTTATACAGATTAGCCAATAAAGTTGTTTAACTTTATTGATGCCGGAAACGGCCCTGAATAGAGTCTATGGAGTTAAACCTTGGTATAAAAAAAGCCGCTAGTTCATAGCGGCCATTTTAAATATATAATTCTCCTGAATTGTTCAAATAACTCAGGGCGACCCGCTTTCAGGCACATCAACATGGGCTATTTCAATTCGCGAAGCAGTCTTATCTTTGCCTATATCCTGAATAGAACCCTTATAAGTTAAGCCAAATAATGTACGACCATCGGGGCCACCGAGCGTGCAGGCTACTGGAAAGCGATCAACTACTTTAACTCGGTGAGTTATTTCGCCACCTTCCAACACGCGAATAAAATTATCCTGATTGAATACGGCTACCCACACTGCACCTTCAGCATCCAGGCAAATTCCGTCAGGCGCAGAGTCATCCAGATCAGCCCAGACGCGACGGTTCGTCAACGAGCCATCTGCCTCGATATCAAATGCACTAAGTTTTTTAGCCCAGGATTCAGCGACGATTAAGGTTTTGCCATCCGCTGTAATAACAGGCCCGTTGGGTACTGCCAGATCCCTGGCGACTTCGCTTACTGTGCCGTCTGCTGTAACCAGAACAAAGTTGGTGGGTTTAAATTGTTCTTTTTTAAATATATCGAAACCGATATTACCGATATAGGCATTGCCTTTTTTATCGACCACCATATCGTTGATCTCGTAGGGGCATATTTCCGACAGATCGGCATGTAGTTCCAGTTTGCCATTAACCAGCTTCATCAGTTTACGGTCGTGCATGGAGACGATTAATGGTGTGCCATCGGGTAAAAAGCCCAGACCGGATGGTTGGCCAGGTACGTCAACGACTTTTTCTCGCTTGCCATCCATACCCAGTGTGTAGACAGTGTGACCGTGCATATCCGAAAGCCAGAGTTTATCTCCCCGCCAGCGTGGACCTTCAAGGAAAACAAAATCGTCGGCAAATACAGTGGTAGATAGTTCTTTCATGGGATCTCCAGTTTTATTGGTATTTTGTTGTGCTTTAGATATGTATAGAAAGCTTGATGAAATTAAGATGATGCAGACAGGGTAGCATCAACTTGCTAAATCGTCCTGGTATGCACGGGAAAAACTAATCATAGTTGATGGCATATCTCAACATCATTGGTAGTGGTAAACTGCCGGCCAGTTTTGCGAAGCCCATATTGATAAACGACTGGAGAGGTCTAAATGAAAACAATGAAGGCAGTGGTAGCACGTGGATTGAATGACTATGCGGTGGAAGAAGTCACCCTGGATCCGCCCAAGGCCGATGAAGTATTAGTGAAAATAAAGGCTACAGGCATCTGCCATTCTGACCTGTCAGTCATTAACGGTACGATTCCGGTTGCTTTCCCAATGGTGCTCGGCCATGAAGGCGCGGGTGTGGTTGAGGAAGTTGGCGCCAATGTCACCAATGTTGCCCCCGGCGATCACGTAACTATGAGCTTTGTACCTAACTGTGGCGACTGTTATCACTGCCTGCGCAGCGAACCTTATCTGTGTTTAAAAAGCACGCCGGACGGCAAAATGATGGATGGCACCAATCGTGTGCACAAAGATGGCGAAGATATTAATGTTATGCAATTTCTTGGCAACATGGCTGAATACTCGGTGGTGCCATCTATGTGTCTGGTTAAAATAGATGATGACATTGATATGAAAGCCGCTGCCCTGGTGGGTTGCGGCGTTACTACTGGTGTTGGCGCTGCATTGAAAACTGCCGAGGTTAAACCCGGTAGTACGGTAGCGGTATTTGGTGCCGGCGGGGTTGGGCTATCTATAATCCAGGGTGCACGCATCGCCGGTGCGGCAAAGATTATTGCGGTCGACCTGTCTGATGACAAACTGGCTATGGCTAAGGAATTGGGTGCCACTGACGTGATCAATGCCAGTAGTGATACTGTCAAGGAAATCATGGCGATGACCGGTGGTATCGGAGTCGATTATGGCTTCGAAGCTATCGGCATTCCGGCCGTCGTTGATCAGGCCCAGAAAGCAACCCGCCGTGGCGGTACGATGACGGTAGTTGGTGTCGGTAAACTTGATCAGAAACTGGAGCTCAACGCACTGATGTTTCCACTTACGTCAAAAACCATTAAAGGCTCAATGTACGGTGGTGCCGAATTCAAAGTTGATTTTCCTAAATACCTTGAATTGTATAAGCAAGGCAAGCTGGATCTCGATCGTATGGTGACGCAGACCTATTCAATCGATGAGGCAGTGCAGGCCTTCGAAGACCTTGAAGCGGGCAAGAACGCCCGTGGCGTTATTGTTTACGACTAAAATTTCGGTCTTATTGTTGATCAAAAAAACCCGGCGCAAAACTGCCGGGTTTTCTTTATAAGAGAAGCCCTATACACACTGGAGCAATAGCCAGTGAATCTGCAGTTTGTAACAAAAGTCAGGGTGCTTGTTATTCTGGATCACCAGTTTATTCGGGATCACCAATGCTTGCTTGCATAGTATCCGCGACAAGTGCAGCTACATTTGAACCGGTCAGGGACTCCATAAATCTTACCAAATTTATTTTTTCCTTTTTGCTAAGTTTGAGTGGGTGAATGCGCGGATCCTGATTGTCATTGGGAAAACCGCCTCGGTTATAGAATTCGACTACATCTTCCAGCGTGGTCAGGGAGCCATCGTGCATATAGGGTGCGGTAAGCGCAATATTGCGCAGGCTTGGGGTACGATATTTCCATCGATCCTGGGGAGACTGGGTGATTTCGTAAAGACCGAGATCATTTTGTCTGGGTCCAGAAACTGAAGCAATAATGCTGTTGTTCACCTCGACAAACTGCCCAGGTGCGATCTGCACTCTGGTCGTAAGTGATGTGGTGGTAAGCGGAGAGGCCTGCATAGCCGTCTGGTATCCTAAACCCGTATTATGTAAGCCACTGTCGGTGAAGAGGGCATACTCTTCACTAACGAGATGGCAGCTGCTGCAGCCACCCTTACCCACAAATAGTTCAAAGCCAGCGCGGGCCCCAGGATTAAGTGCATTATTTTGTTTGCCAAAGTACCACTGATCAAAGGATGAGTCAGCGGAAGTTAAAGTCCTTTGATAGCTCGCCAACGCCATACCGACAGTTTCCATAGTTGCTGAACTTTGATATGCCGCTTCGAAAAGACCCTTATAGTCAGCAAGCAAATTTAGTTTCCGGATAACAAAACCGACCGAGGGATTGGCCATTTCGTTAGGCGCCAGAAGTGGTCCCCAAACCTGTTGTTCCAGAGCGTACTCACGCCCGTCATGGAATAGCCGTTCTAAATAAGCGACATTGTAGAGAGTCGGAGCATTGCGGCGAACGCTACTGCCTTCGATACCTACAGCCGTGGCCATCTGATTGTTGGTAAAACCCTGTTCTGGCACATGACACATGGCACACGACATAGTGTTGTTGAGCGACAGTCGTCGATCGAAAAATAGTTTTTGTCCGAGATTGATAGCCGCCGCCGTTATTGGATTTTTATCAGGTACTGGCGGCGGGGGCAAACCTAAAAGCGACTTGCCAGACCAGCGTGATATGGAAGGGGAGGCATTACTGCTAGTTAAATCTGCTTTGTCCTGATCGGCGGCTTTTGTATTCGTTAGCGAAGCGGAGCTTGCTGCGTCTTCTATCTGTACCGTCTTGATATCACTGATCAGCGTATCTGCATGAAGATAAGAGGTGCTATAAATATTACGTATTTTTTGATCCCGGTCGATTAAAAAAACTCGCAGAATATGGGAAAACCGCCCCGCGTCCTTGCCGTCTTTATCGAATACTTTTGAAACTGTCTGGGCATAATCATTAAGAATTGGTTGCAGGGTATCATCGCCACTGGTGGTCAGGAATTGCCAGTCAAGCGTGTCGCTTTGAAAACCTTTCCCATAGCGCTGCATAACCTCGGGTGTGTCATGTTGAGGGTCGAAGCTTATAGTGATCATGCGCAACGTAGTTGTAAGGTTGTGTTGTTCAGCAATCCTTCGCTTGATTTTGTGGAGTACCGCTGTCGCTAATGGACAACCATTGATGTCGTCGCAAGTAGCGTAGATGAAACTTAATAACACGATATGCCCATCAAACAGATCGTGAAGTTTCAGCGATTCTCCATCTGTATTGATTACTTCGCCATCCGCTGCGTCGCCAAGAACTGGCAACGTATAGGTGTTAGGATCAGGTGCGGGGAACTCCAGGGATCGGTAACCGGGCGCCAGAATTTGAGCATCGGCATACGCAGTCTCGGAGCAGAGCAGCAGCACTGCTGTGCACAGCGCCATTAAACCAGGGATTATTGAACCAAAAACTATTAAGCCAGATACGACTGAACCAGGTGCTACTGCAGCACGTACAGGCTCGCCAAAAATTACCGCGACGGTCTTGCTGTGGCGAACGCGTTCCAAACTCCAGCTTGCTATCATTTATCGTGGCCTGAAATTCGCGACTTACTGTATGTTTTATGTCCAGCGTGTCGCTAGTAGGGCCGCCACTATCCCGCAGTTGGCCGGAGAATTAATTTTTCACCAGCGATGCTGAATGGTCATCCGATGTTTGTGCTGTATAAAGTGAATAAGCTCCGAAACGCATCTGATGTGCTCGCCCAAGCTTTGCGGCAATGAAATCAATGGCGAACTGCTGTTTTAACTCTTTGCCATCCCAGCTGTAAAGCTTGAGGAACTGATCGTTGTCCTCGCCTTTTTTATCCCAGTTTGCCAACAACGAAGTTGTATAGTAAAGCCGCTTGCCATCCCAGCTCGATGAAACCATGTTTACCTGCGCACCGATTTGTTTTTCGTAGGTTTGTATCGGTTTGTGGGGATCAGAAATATCGAAGCCGCGGGTCTTGCCATCCATAAAGGTATTCACCCAAAGCATATTGTCATCGCTTTGTATGGATATATCTACCGGCAGGGGAATCTTTGCCGGGTCGCCAATGTCGGCAACTTCCTTCGCCTGCCACTCACCAGCCTTGTCTTCATAAATCAGCCAGATTTTTGAAGTAAGAGCGGTAGTCGTGAAGCAATAGTGGTTGTCGGCACCCAGGGCGCAACGGATTTCCAGGGGCGCGCCGGGCACGTCGAGAATTTTCTTCGGTTTACGGGTATGCAAATCCCAGATTACAACAGTATTACCAAAGCGCTTCATGGCTTCGGGGTCGCTGAGCATCTTGCCAAAATCCATCATGTAATTGGACCAGCCGGTAAACGATGAGGTGACCATGACATTACGTTCAGGCAGGGCGCGTATGTCGTAGCCGTATCCTCCAGCGTAAACTCCTGATTTGGTGGCGCCGCGCAGATCACTATCATTGGGCATCCAGTGAGTGGTGATGTATTCGCCATTATTTGTGTACTCAACCAGGGCCGTGCGTCCGCTGTGATCCTTATTATTGGACAGACCCGTGATCATCATTCGGCCGGGCAGGGCATAGGTGGTATGCGGTCCTACTACACCTCCGCTTTTAGATACGAAATCGGTAATCACTTTATGGAGCGTGGGTTTGCCCGGGTTGCTATGCACGTCGAAAATAAATATCTTGTTAGTGTCCAGACCACCGGCCCACAGGTAACGGCGGTCATCAGTAAATCCAGAGTGATGTGCTTCGTTTCGCCCCCCTACGGAAAGGCTGCCGACCACCTTGCCATAATTGTCCGAGGCAGGATTGACCGCGACGGTGACCAGTTTGTCCTGCTCGTCGCCAACACCAGGCATGCCCAGAGTCCAGACATAGACAAAATCTTCCTGGCCAATAATTTTTGCCATGTAGGGCGACATACAGGTTTCGTCGGCATGAGCGCCAGAGCTAAGTGTCGCGAAAACAGTCAGCAAACTTATTCCGAGGCCAGTAAAAAAAGAGCTTGTTTTTTTATTTTTCATAATCAACCCACTTTAAAATTCTGAGAGTTTAAATACTCGCTGTTTGCTGTGAATAAGAAGCACAATAGCGCCCACGCCAACAACGTCTTCGAAATCCGCAGCCAGACTGGAAGGGGGCTATTTGTTTGCTGTTATTACCTGCTCCTGTTACCGACTTTCTTTGTCATGTGGTTTACACTAACACGCTGATTGCCGCAAAGTAATATTATTTATAGCACAGGATGATATTGGCGCCACCATACCAGTGGTATCTTGATTATGGATTATGGATTATTGGTAATAAGCCCAACTGTCGGGAGCCTGGATAAATTACGATCTGCCATGCATCCAGGCAACTTTGGGGAACAGGGCAATAGTTATTTGAATGGACAAAAATGTAATCCGCAAAAATTGACAACTGACGAGGAGATACCATGAATAGAGGACATGCACTTATTACTGGCGCAATCGGCGGTCTTGGCACCGCTATGACTAAAAAACTGATAGCGCAGGGAATCCCGGTGATCGGTTGTGATCGCAAAGCTGACCAACTAGATGGGTGGCGAGAACGCGAACTCAACGAAGAACAAAGCAAAATGGTAACTTTGTTTCCCCTTGATGTTACTAAAGAAGAACACGTCGATGCGGTAGCCACTGAGTTAGGAGAAAGAAATATCCATATTGCCTATCTTATCAATAACGCCGGCATTCAGGGCCCGGGTAAAGTCTGGGAGCAAGATACCAAAACATGGGATCGTGTCGTTAAGGTTAATATGTACGGTACCTTTTTCCTGTCCCGCGCGTTTTCAAAGCAAATGGTCGAAGCTGGTTTTGGCCGCATACTTAATTTTTCTTCCGGCGCTGCCTATAATCCGCCACGGGAATGGGGCAGCTACGCGGCAGCGAAGGCGGGTGTCCTCGGATATACACGTTCGCTGGCACAGGATCTTGCCCGCTACGGTATCACCGTAAATGTTATTGTCCCTGGCCTGATTATGCATGAAGGTATACGCGGCGTAATTCCCGACTAATTTTTTGAAAATCTGGAGAAGGAAATACCGATGAGGCGCCCGGGTATACCGGAGGAAATAGCTGAAGCTGCTGCCTTCTTTATGTCAGAAGGCTCTTCGTTTGTGACAGGGCAGACTATGCATGTTAATGGCGGTATGTATATGCCCGCCTGATAGTGACTTTATTGGTGCAACAGATTTGATCTAACAGGTGCTTACAAAACACCAGGGAGGTCGGTGGTGCATGGCGAAGATGA
>Ga0164313_10005178_pt1 | contig 11563 bp, 9 predicted proteins | sample GuaBasSedimGuay4_FD_113735 | JGI IMG/M metagenome (GOLD analysis project Ga0164313, IMG submission 113735) | Subseafloor sediment microbial communities from Guaymas Basin, Gulf of California, Mexico - Guay4, Core 4569-4, 0-3 cm | ecosystem: Environmental > Aquatic > Marine > Hydrothermal vents >...
ACCCATAAACCCATATTTAATAGAGATATTTGCTGGTGCAATATCCGCTATCATTTTAGGAATAAAGAAGGGGTTGAAACGCGGTGTTCCATCCCCTTCTGAAAAATTTAATACTTCATTTTGAAAAGTCTCTAATCCTCCAATACCTGCTCCCCAAATTACACCAACTCTAAATTTATCAACCTCCTCGAGATTTATTTTAGCGTCTTCAATTGCTTCATTAGCTGAAACAAGTGCATATTGAGCGAAACGATCAAGTTTTCGAGCTTCTTTTCTGTTGAAATGTTCTAATGGGTCGAAGTTTTTAAGTTCGCAAGCGAATTTCGTTTTGAACTTTTCAGTATCAAAATAGGTAATATTAGCGCATCCACTTTTTCCCTTTATTAATGCGTCCCAATATTCTTCAACATTGTTACCAATAGGAGTAAGTGCGCCAAGACCTGTTACTACAACTCGCTTTAATTCCATAAAGAAGTAGTTTTATTTTGCTTCTTCTATATATGAGATTGCTTGACCAACTGTAGCAATATTTTCAGCTTGGTCGTCTGGAATTTGGATATCAAATTCTTTTTCAAATTCCATAATAAGTTCTACCGTATCCAATGAGTCGGCTCCTAAGTCGTTTGTGAAGCTAGCTTCGATTACAACTTCATTTTCGTCTACACCTAATTTGTCTACGATAATAGCTTTTACTCTTGATGCAATGTCTGACATAATTCTTGTTTTTAAATTTTAATTATAATTCGCAAAAATAAAATATTTTAATTTAAAACACCCTATTAATTATAAAATGTGATTCTAAAGTAAACATTTTAGCTGAGTAAATCTTCAATTGCATTACTTTTGTATTTTATATCTCAATTTACATGACCATAATTAAAAGAGTTTAACTATGAAACGCATAGTTGTATTTGCTTCGGGGAGTGGCACTAACGCTCAAAATATTATTGAATATTTTCAAAAATCTGATTTGGCAAAAGTCACATTGGTACTTTCGAATAAGAAAAATGCTAAAGTTTTAGAGCGTGCAAAAAAATTAAATGTTTCTTCAAATAATTTTACTAAAGAAGATCTTTGTGATTCAGATAAAATCGTTACTATTTTAAAAAATGAGAAGCCTGATATTATAGTTCTAGCAGGGTTTTTATTGAAATTTCCTGAATCCATTTTGAATGAATTCCCAAATAAGGTGATTAATATTCACCCTGCATTATTACCTAAATATGGAGGAAAAGGAATGTATGGCTCACGAGTTCATAAATTTGTTATTGAAAATAATGAGTCTGAAACAGGAATAACAATACATTATGTAAATGAAAATTATGATGAGGGAGCGATTATTTTTCAGGGTAAAGTTTCAGTTTCAAAACAAGATACTGCTAATTCGGTAGCAGAAAAAGTACACAAATTGGAATATGAATTTTTTCCGAAAGTAATTGAAGAAATTTTAAAAAAGTAACATTTGGCAAAAAAGCAAAAATTTTATGTGGTTTGGTATGGAAATCCAGCAGGGATTTTTGAAAGCTGGAAAGAATGTCAGCTTTCAATAAAAGGAGTGCCGGGTGCACAGTATAAATCGTTCTTGACATTTAAAGAAGCTAAAATAGCATACAACAAAGAATATGCTGATTATAAAGGTAAAAACACTAAAAAGAAAACTCTTACTAAAGAAGAATTGAAGAAAATAGGAGAACCAAATTTGTATACAATTGCGGTTGATGCAGCTTCTAGTGGCAATCCGGGGAAAATGGAATATCGTGGAGTTGACACTCAAACTCACAAACAACTATTTCATCAAGGTCCTTTTTTACAAGGCACTAATAATATTGGAGAATTTTTAGCATTAGTACACGGTCTCGCTTATTTAAAAACCCAAAAAAGTAATCGAAATATTTATAGTGATTCCAAAATTGCGCTGGGGTGGGTAAAAAAGAAAAAATGCAACACTAAGCTAAAACGAACTGCTAAAAACCAAAAGGTTTTTGAATTAGTATCTCGTGCTGAAATTTGGTTAAAAAACAACACCTATTCTACTACTATGATTAAATGGGAAACCAAAGCTTGGGGAGAAATCCCTGCTGATTTTGGTAGAAAATAAAAACAAAAAAATGCTTTGCAGTAAATATATAACTGCAAAGCATCAAAAATAGCCCCCTATTTTTTTAAAACGATCGTACGGCTCTTACTAAATAATTATCGTCTTTCCATTTTTCTTCAGTATGTGTATTTTGAAACTTAAAGGATAATGCGTCGTCTTTACTTGTTTGGGTTGATGACCAATACTGACCAGCATAATTTGGATAGTTAGTATTTGAATCTCCATCAGTATCTAAAATATTAGCTAGAACATAACCAGCGTCTTCAAGAGCCTTTAACTCAGTAATAGAAGGCAAATGCCAATCTGAATAACCTCCGTTAGAGTAATCAGCACACAACTTAACGGCATCGGTACTTGCAGCTCCTACAGCAACAGCATTTGTAGTATTGGTTGCTCCATCCCACCAGCTTTCTGCAGTAGTCACATCAAACATTGGACCCCAATCGACACCCGATCCTCCATCAAGGTCATCGAAACTAGCAATTAGTCCATGTGTTCCGTTTTCATATACATAAAAAATAATTCCTCCTTGATATAGTTCTCCTACATAATGATTACCCTGTTCTCCACTAGTAAATCGCATCCATTCACTATTAACATCATCCCAATAATAATATCCCGGAGTAACAGCTGTGTCTCCACTTCCCGCTGTTGCTGTATTAAATATAAGCAACCCCATAGTTGGGCTAGTAATTGGTGATGTAACTGTAGTAGATGTTAAAGCTATATTTGGAAAAAGAACCCCTTTATCACTTGATGATATATCTAAGATAGATCCAGATCCGGGTGTTGTTGTATTAATCCCAACTTGAGCGTGTGAATAACTTGTAAATAAAAATACTGTTAATACTACTTTAATAATTGTTTTCATGACTGTGTTAATTTTCTTATCGAGTACAATTGTAGGAATAATCTTATTTTAACTGATTGATAATTACTCCTTTTCGATATCTTGACGCATATATTCGTTCAACTACACTTATCTTTTAATTTTTGTAGGAATTTTCAATTTATGCGTTTTATGATTCAGTTTCAAGTACTTAGTAATTAATTAAAAATTATTGACTCTATATTAAGGATAAGCTACAAGTAATAGACAGTTTAAGAAAATCAATTATTTCTCATTTAATTGATTAAATTTGCACAATAATTTAAAATCCTTTTATGAGTAAGCTTGTTATTGTTGGAACAGTTGCTTTCGATGCTATTGAAACCCCTTTTGGAAAAACAGATAAAATATTAGGAGGGGCAGCAACCTTTATTGGCTTAGCAGCTTCTCAATTTGAAGTAGATGGTGCAATTGTGTCTATTGTTGGTGGAGATTTTCCGAAAGAATATATTACCCTATTAGAAAAAAAGGGTCTCGATGTTTCTAGTCTAGAAATTGTAGAAGATGGTAAAACTTTCTTCTGGAGTGGTAAGTACCATAACGACATGAATAAACGCGATACCTTAATAACAGAACTAAATGTATTAGCTGATTTTAATCCTGTAGTTCCTGAAAATTATAAAGATGCCGAAGTTGTTATGCTTGGTAACCTTCATCCTTTGGTTCAGCTAAGTGTTATTGAACAAATTCCTGTAAGACCAAAGCTGGTAATTTTAGATACTATGAATTTTTGGATGGATAACGCTTTGGATGATTTGATGAAAGTTATCGCTAAAGTTGACGTAATAGCTATAAACGATGAAGAGGCTAGGCAACTTACTGGAGAATACTCATTAGTTGTTGCTGCAAAAAAGATAATGGCAATGGGACCAAAATATGTGGTAATTAAAAAAGGTGAGCACGGTGCATTATTATTTCATGACGATGAGGTATTCTTTGCTCCAGCCCTACCATTAAAAGAAGTTTTTGACCCAACAGGGGCTGGCGATACTTTTGCGGGAGGATTTGCTGGTTATATAGCAAAAACTGGGGACTATAGCTACGAGAACCTCAAAAAAGGAATTATTTATGGTTCTGCTTTGGCTTCTTTTTGTGTTGAAAGGTTTGGAACAGAGCGAATGATAGATTTAGACAAGAAAGAATTATTTAAACGAATAGTTCAATTTAAGAATCTAACACAATTTGATATTGAATTAACATAATAACACGCCCCCGATATTAATTAATCGGGGGCTTTTTTTATATATTTACTTAGCAAAATTATTATGAGTGACGCGTTAAAACACGAATGTGGAATTGCCCTAATTCGACTTCTCAAGCCATTAGAATTCTACAAAGAAAAATATGGCACTGCTTTCTACGGAATAAATAAAATGTATTTAATGATGGAAAAGCAGCACAATCGTGGTCAAGATGGTGCTGGTTTTGCTAGTATTAAACTTAACGTAGCTCCAGGCGAAAGATACATTAGCAGGGTTCGATCTAATGACGCTCAGCCTATACAAGACATCTTTGCGCAAATTAATAATCGTATTAATAATGAAATTGAAACGAATCCTGAAATAAAAGATGATGTTGAAGCGCAAAAAAAGAATATCCCATACCTAGGTGAATTAATGTTAGGTCATGTGAGGTATGGTACTTTTGGCGGTAATAGCGTGGAGCACGTCCACCCCTTTCTGCGTCAAAATAATTGGATGCATCGCAACCTAATTATTGCGGGTAATTTTAATATGACCAATACAACCCAATTATTCAACAACTTAATTGAATTGGGAATGCACCCTAAAGAAAAAGCCGATACTATTACTGTTATGGAAAAAATTGGTCATTTTTTAGATGATGCTGTAAGTAAACTCTATAAAAAATCTAAAGCTTTAGGGTTGAGTAAAGTTGAAGCTTCACCTTTTATTGTTGAAAATCTTAACCTTTCTAAAATATTAAAAAAATCTTCTCGAGATTGGGATGGAGGTTATGCTATGGCAGGATTATTAGGCCATGGAGATTCTTTTGTTTTTAGAGATCCTGCAGGAATTCGTCCCGCTTTTTATTATAAGGACGATGAAGTTGTTGTAGTTGCTTCAGAAAGACCGGTGATTCAAACCGTGTTCAACGTTCCGTTTGAAGAAGTAAAAGAGCTAGACCCTGGCCATGCCTTATTATTAAGAAAAGATGGTTATATGCATATTTCTAAAATTTTAGAACCTCTAGAAAGAAAATCGTGTTCCTTTGAACGTATATATTTTTCTCGAGGAAGTGATGCCGAAATATATCAAGAACGGAAACAGTTAGGTAGGCTTGTGATGCCAAAAGTATTAGAAGCGATTGATTTTGATACTAAAAACACTGTATTTTCATTCATCCCTAATACTGCCGAAACATCATTCTACGGAATGTTAGAAGCAGCACAAGATGAACTAAACAAACAAAAAAACGAAGCTATTCTTAAAGAAAAAGATAGCCTAACACCTGAGAAACTTCAAAAAATTCAGTCTCTTAAAATTAGAACAGAAAAAATTGCCATTAAAGATGTTAAGCTCCGTACTTTTATTACTGAAGATAGTAGTCGTGACGATTTAGTCGCCCATGTTTACGATGTTACTTATGGTGTGGTAAAACCAGATGATAATTTAGTAATTATAGACGATAGTATTGTTAGAGGAACCACTTTAAAAAAGAGTATTTTAAAAATGATGGATCGATTAAATCCAAAACAAATTGTTGTTGTTTCATCGGCTCCCCAAATAAGGTATCCAGATTGCTACGGAATAGATATGGCTCGTTTAGAAGGATTAATTGCATTTCAGGCTGCAAAAGCCCTTCATGAAGATCGAGGTAGCGAATCTGTTATAGAAGAAATTTATCATAAATGTAAGGCCCAAGTTGGGGTGGATGATAAAGAGCAAATAAATCATGTAAAAGAATTATATGCCCCTTTTACAGATGAAGAAATTTCAGATAAAATTGCAGAGTTGATTAGTGAGGAAAATATCTCTGCAGACGTGAAAGTAATATTTCAAACAGTTGATGATCTTCATAAAGCTTGCCCTAAAGATTTAGGAGATTGGTATTTTACAGGTGATTATCCAACTCCAGGCGGAAACAGAGTAGTAAACAAAGCATATATCAACTTTTTTGAAGGAAACCCAGAAAGAGCTTATTAAAATATTTAAGAGTCTACAACAATAAAGGTTAACATTTTACGTCTACTAATAAAGAGCTTCATGAAAAACGTAAAAGACCCTACCTATTACCCTCCCTTAGAAGAAAAAATTAACGTTCTAACCCATGCACTTGGTTTTTTCTTAAGTATTGCTGCTTTGGTTTTGTTAACGGTAAAGTCTTCTCTATATGGAACCGCTTGGCATATTGTAAGTTTTAGCATTTTTGGGGCAAGCTTAATTATTCTTTATGCAGCTTCTACCTTTTTTCATAATGCAAAGGACATTAAAATAAGAAAACGTTTAAATATTTTTGATCACGCATCAATATATATACTTATTGCAGGCACGTACACTCCATTTACATTAGTGACCCTAAACGGCACTGTTGGTTGGGTTTTATTTGGAATTACTTGGGGAATTGCACTAACAGGGGTTATTTTGAAGATATTCTTTACTGGAAAATATGAGAGAATTTCTACAATTGCATATGTTTTGATGGGTTGGATTATTGTTTTTGCTTTTAAACCTCTACTTAATAATTTCTCTTCCGAAGGCTTGATATGGTTAGCTTTGGGCGGTATTGCATATACAATTGGAGCTGTTTTATATAGCTCTAAAAGGTTGAGTTTTAACCATGCAATCTTTCATGTGTTTGTCTTATTGGGTAGTTTTTGTCACTTTATTTCAATCTACTTCTATGTTTAAGTACTAAAAAAAGAATTAAAAAAATTTAATCATACCTTTTAACGAATATAACATTCACTTCATCCAAAAGTAGGAATTATCTTGCACTCCATTCCAATTTAAATGATATATTTGACCATACCATAAGCATAAGTAGGTTAAGTTCATGGTAGATTTGGGGCAAAAAAGGTAAACACTTGTTTACCTTTTTTATTTTTTACACCAATTCTATAATTAAACCTTAATAATCTTTTCCTGTTTCTAATTTCGTCTTGTTTTTTAACGAATTTAAAAGCGCTTAATCTAAAAGATTATCATAATGAAAAATTAATTCTTTATATTTGGGTATACCATAGCATAAGTAGGTTAAGTTCATGGTAGATTTGGGGCAAAAAAAGGTGAACATCTCTGTTTACCTTTTTTTATGCCTAAAATCTAAATCGGGGTGGCGAGCTACTAAATTTTAAAATCATTTTGTTAATTTTCTTGCGAGCCGTTTCTCTTCCAATAAAAATCTTGTTCTCCCTTTTCATATAAAAATCACAGTAAGCGACTATCATAACGATATAAAATATAAAACCCCGCAAAAGCGGGGTTTTATATTCGTATACTAATTTCTTTTTAATAAAATTTATTTATTAGCAGCATACCTTGCTGATACTTCATCCCAGTTAATAACATTAAAAAATGCGTTAACGTAATCTGGTCTACGGTTTTGATAATTTAAGTAATAAGCGTGTTCCCAAACATCAAGACCTAAAATAGGATATCCATCACATCCTACTCCTGGCATTAATGAATTATCTTGATTTGCAGTTGAACAAACTTCTACTTTACCTCCCTTATGAACACAAAGCCAAGCCCATCCGGATCCAAACCTTGTTTTTGCAGCAGCAGAAAACTTTTCTTTAAATGCTTCAAAACTTCCAAAGGTATTATTTATAGCTTCCGCTAATTCTCCTGTTGGTTCTCCTCCTCCATTTGGAGACATTACTTCCCAAAAAAGACTATGATTAAAAAATCCTCCACCATTATTTCTAACAGCGTTGTTACTCATATCTAAATTAGTTAGTATATTCTCTATAGATTTTCCTTCAAGATCGGTTCCTTCAATAGCTCCATTTAAGTTATTAGTATATCCTTGATGATGCTTTCCATGGTGTATTTCCATAGTACGTGCATCAATATGTGGTTCTAATGCATCAAATGCATATGGTAAAGATGGCAATGTAAATGACATAGTTATATATTTTTATTGATTAATATTTCTTTCTTTTTCAAAAGTACGTAATAATGATATTAAAATTAAAAAGATCTATTATTACTAACTTATACCTGTATAGATTATTCTAATATGTTCTAATCAAAAGTTCTAAATTAGGTATCTTAGCGAAAACACTTTTTTTGAATAAATCCACCCCTTTTACTATATATGACGCTGCGGCTGGAAGCGGGAAAACCTTTACACTCGTAAAAGAATATCTTAAAATAGTTTTACAGGCTAAAACTGAAGGCTATTACAAGTATATATTGGCAATTACTTTTACCAATAAAGCTGTTGCCGAAATGAAGCAACGAATTATTGACAACCTAACTTCTTTTTCTCAAGATAGCTTTATTGAAAACCCTTCAGATATGGCAATTCAGATTGCTGAAGAAACAGAGTTAAGTTTAGTGAAAATTCAAAAACAATCCAGAAAAGTATTAAAGCATATTTTACATAATTATTCAAGTTTTAGTGTTGAAACCATAGATAGTTTTAATCATAGAATTATTAGAACTTTTGCTAGAGATTTAAAACTTTCAGGTAATTTTGAAGTCAGCTTAGATACACCTAAGCTAATCACAGAAGCGGTGGACCAACTCATTTCAAAAGCTGGTGAAAACTCAAAAACCACTCAGGTTTTATTTGATTTTGCTTTAGAAAAAATAGATGATGATAAGTCTTGGGATATTTCAAAAGACATTGTAAAATCATCTGGAATTTTGTTTAATGAAAATGACAGTTTGCATTTTGAAAAGCTAAAAGAGAAATCTTTAGATGATTTTATAAAATTTAGAAAACAGTTAAAATCTAAAAGGAAAGTTTTTGAAAATGAAATTTCAAAAAATGCTGAAGATGTTCTGCAAAAATTAGCTTCTGAAGGAGTATTACCCGAGCACTTTTTAAGAAAAACACTTCCAAACCATTTCCTTAAACTTAAGGAAGGAAATTATGATGTATATAAAAATAAACTGCAAGAAAATATTGAGGTTGGTGGGAATGCTTTGTATAAAATAAAAATAGATGTTGAAATAGCTTCAAAAATCGACACAATTACTCCCTATTTATTAAATCAATATGTTGAAATTAAATCTAAAGTTTTTCAGCTTCAATTATTTGAAACGCTACTAAAAAACATCAACCCTCTTTCAGTAATAAACCTGGTAAGTCAAGAAGTTGAAAACATTAAAGAAGAACAAAATATTTTACCTATTTCAGAATTTAATCATCTTATCAACAATGAGATTAAAAGCCAACCCACTCCTTTTATATATGAAAGATTAGGAGAAAGATATCGTCATTTTTTTATAGATGAATTTCAAGACACTTCACTATTGCAATGGCAAAACATGATTCCGTTAATTGACAATGCAATTTCTCAGCAATATCAAAATGGAAATCAGGGAAGTTTATTATTAGTTGGAGACGCAAAACAATCTATCTATAGGTGGCGAGGTGGTTTGCCAGAACAATTTATTGGTCTTTGTAATTCTGAAAATCCTTTTCAAACAGAAAAAGAACTCCTTCATTTACCAACTAATTACAGGTCTTGTAAAGAAATTATTGATTTTAATAATGAGTTTTTCTCTTTTACATCAGACTATTTTGGAAATGCCAATCATAAAGGGTTATATCTTTCAGGAAACCAACAAAATTCTACCAAGAAAAAGGGGGGCTATGTAAAATTTGAATTTATAGAATCTCAAAATAAAGAAGAGGCTCATAAGGTATATGCTGAAAAAGTACTTGAAACCATTCAAGGTTTGTTGAAAAGTGGGGTTCGAGAAAATGACATTTGTATACTTACTCGCAAAAAAAAGGATGGAATTTCTCTAGGAACTTTTCTGTTAGAAAACGGAGTCACTATTATCTCTTCAGAAACACTTTTATTGCAGCATTCTCCTGTGGTTCAATTTTTAATAGATTGTTTAGTTGTTAGCATATTTCCTGAAAACGAAGAGGTGAAAATTAACCTATTGGAGTTTTTATATCAACATCTTTCTGTTACTGATGAAAAACATACTTTTTTCAATACACTAATTAAAACTTCATTAGATGATTTTTCTAATTATTTTAAAGATTATGAAATAGATTTTTGCTTTAATGAAGTTCAATCATTATCTCTATATGAAAGTTTTGAGTATTGTATCCGAAAATTTAAATTAGACGAATCTGCAGATGCTTACTTGTTTGGACTGATGGATTTGGTATATGAATTTCAACAAAAACCAAAAGCCAGTAAAATATCGTTTTTAGAAGATTGGGAGCTTCAAAAAGAAAAAGCAGGAATCCCAGTAAGTGATAATACCGAAGGCGTTCAATTGATGACCATACATAAGGCAAAAGGGTTAGAGTTTCCTGTCGTTTTATTCCCATATGCAGACCTTAATATATATAATGAGTTAGAACCTAAGTCATGGTTTCCTATAAACGATGAAGAAATTGATTTTGAGGAATCCCTTGTCAATTTCAATAACAACGTACAAGAATATGGTGAAATTGGAAAAGAAATTTACCAGCAAAGGAAGAATACTCTTGAACTCGACAATATTAATTTGTTGTATGTCACCTTAACTCGTGCTGAGGTACAACTTTATATTTTTTCTGAAAAACCATCTAGTATAAAGGAAAATAAACCAACTACTTACAATCAATTATTTTCTGAATTTTTAAAACACAAAAATCTTTGGGATGAGGATAAAACTATTTATGAAATTGGATCTTCTCAATTTTTTATTTCAGTAGAAAAAACAAAAGAAATAAAATCTATAAATCCGGACTTTATTTCAACTCCTCCACAAGATCATAATCTAAACATAATATCTAGAGATGCTCTTTTATGGAATACCGAAAAGGAAGTTGCTATTTCTTCAGGAAATTTATTGCACAATGCAATGGAAAAAATTAAATACGAGAAAGATTTAGATTTGGTTATTGAAGAGCTAAAAAACAACCCTGAAATTACTTCTGAAGAGGTTCTTTCTTTAAGAAACCTAATTACAAATATTGTAACTCACCCTGATTTAAATCGTTTTTTCAAACCTTCTGAAAAAGTAATCAACGAAAGAAAAATTATTACATCCCAAGGAGAAATTTTAATTCCTGATCGATTAAATTTTCATATTAATAACTCCGTCAGTATAATTGATTATAAAACAGGGTCTTCACAAAAAAAACATGAAAATCAAATAAATAGTTACGCGTTTGCTTTAAAAGAAATGGGGTATCAAGTTTTTGAAAAAATACTTATCTATAGCTCTTCTGAAGGTATTTTGGTAAATAAAGTTTAATTTTGTCATAGTCAAAAAAACAAAAAAATGTACGGAAAAATAAAAGATCATCTTTCTAAAGAACTTCAAGAAATAAAAGACAATGGTATTTATAAAAAAGAACGCATTATTACCTCTCCCCAAGGAGCTGTAATTAAAATTTCGACAGGAGAGGAAGTTATCAATTTTTGCGCA
>Ga0164313_10005179_pt1 | contig 11562 bp, 10 predicted proteins | sample GuaBasSedimGuay4_FD_113735 | JGI IMG/M metagenome (GOLD analysis project Ga0164313, IMG submission 113735) | Subseafloor sediment microbial communities from Guaymas Basin, Gulf of California, Mexico - Guay4, Core 4569-4, 0-3 cm | ecosystem: Environmental > Aquatic > Marine > Hydrothermal vents...
TATAATGACGATATTTTATGCTATTTGGAGAGCTTTTGTGGAAGATGAAACCGTTTTAATTATGCTAGTGCAACAATATGCAGCTAAATATGGCATTACATTTAGCTCAAAATATCTAGATGATCCAAATATAAAAATCAAGCTTATCAGCTTAATTCAAGAATCACTCGCAGGTAAACGCGGTCCTGTAACCGATGATGATTTGATATAAACAAAAAAGCCACCTAAATCGGTGGCTTTTTTTAGAAAATCACGTTTTAACTAGTCAGCTAATTTTTCAAATATCAAAGTAGCATTCGTTCCACCAAAACCAAAGCTATTTGACATCACTGTTTTCAAACCAGCATTGTCTTTTCGTTCTCGAATAATAGGTACACCTGCTGCTTCTGGATCTAAATTATCAATATTAGCTGATGCAGCTATAAAGTCATTTTCCATCATTAATAAACAGTAAATAGCTTCTTGAACACCTGCCCCACCCAATGAATGACCAGATAACGATTTAGTTGAACCCACTAATGGAATAGTGCCTGTAAATGCTTTTTTCACCGCACCAAGCTCTGCTAAGTCACCGACTGGTGTACTAGTACCATGTGCATTGATGTAGTCGATTGGGGCTTCAACTGTAGACATCGCAAGTTGCATACAACGAACCGCTCCTTCACCTGATGGTGCGACCATATCGTAACCATCTGATGTTGCGCCATAACCTGTTAGTTCTGCATAAATTTTCGCACCACGAGCTTTAGCATGTTCGTATTCTTCCAACACTAAAACGCCACCGCCACCAGCAATAACAAAACCATCTCGATCAGCATCATATGCGCGTGATGCTTTTTCTGGCGTATCGTTATACTTTGTTGATAAGGCACCCATGGCATCAAATAATGAGCTCATGCTCCAATGTTCTTCTTCAGCGCCACCAGCAAACACAACATCTTGCTTACCCAGTTGGATTTGTTCCATTGCATTACCAATACAGTGCGCACTAGTCGCACAAGCTGATGACATTGAGTAATTAACACCTTTGATCTTAAAAGGCGTTGCCAAACAGGCTGACGTTGTACTACCCATCACTTGAGTAACACGGTAGGGACCAACACGGCGAATACCTTTTTCGCGCAAAATATCTGCAGCTTCAACTTGATTTGCAGATGATGCTCCACCTGACCCCATCACTAAACCAGTACGGGGATTAGAAACTTGATCGTCACTTAAGCCAGAGTCTTCAATCGCTTGTTTCATAGCAATATAGGCATAAGCAGCTGCATCACCCATAAAGCGTAGAACTTTACGATCGATGTGCTCTTTGAAATCAATATCAATACTGCCGGCAACATGGCTACGAAAGCCCATATCGGCATATTCTTGTTTAAAACGAATACCTGAACGCTCTAATCGCAGTGATTCCGTAACTGTTTCTGCATCAAGTCCTAAACAAGATGTGATACCTAAACCTGTGACAACAACTCGTTTCATCGTTATTTCCTAAAAATTCTCTGTCGAAGTAAATAATCCAACCCGCAAATCTTTAGCTATATATATTTCACGGCCATCAACAGATACTGAACCATCCGCAATAGCTAACACCAATTTCCGAGCAATGACACGTTTTATATCAAGCTTATAAACTACTTTCTTTGCAGTTGGCAAAACTTGTCCAGAGAATTTCACTTCACCAGAGCCTAAAGCACGACCACGACCAGGATTTCCATCCCATCCTAAGAAAAACCCGACCAACTGCCACATTGCATCAAGGCCAAGGCATCCTGGCATTACTGGATCACCAGGGAAATGACAGTCAAAAAACCATAAATCGGGTGTGATATCTAATTCAGCAATAATTTCACCCTTGCCGTATTTTCCACCTTCATTTGAAATATGAGTGATGCGATCCATCATCAGCATATTGGGGGTGGGTAATTGTGCATTGCCAGGTCCGAATAGTTCGCCATGACCACATTGCAAAAGCTCTTCATATGTAAACGATGATTGATTGCTCATAAAATTTCTAAAAACACTTCCTGATTGCTAATGTTTCATAATATCACGACCACGTAAAAACAAGAACAAAACGTGAGTTGTTACTTAAATTATAGATATAAAAAAGCCACGGTAATAATACCGTGGCCAATTAGTTTCTCTTTGTAAGAGCCTTATTCAGTTGATGATATTTTTACCGCCTCTTCAGGCAATGCAACACCAAGTCCTTCTAATAAGCCCCCCATGCTGTTCATAATGCGATAAATGGCAAACAATTGATCATATTCACCATTCACTAAATCTTGGCTCGATACAAAGACCTCATTTTCAGAATCTAATAAATCAAGCAGACTACGTTGCCCAAGCACAAACTGTTGTTGATACGCATCACGTGATTCTTCACTTGAATCAACATGTAATTTAAAGTATTCCAATTGGTTATTGACTGTTTGCAGTTCATTCCACGATAGTCGAACACTTTGTTCAACCTGACGATGTGTATTATTTCGGATTTCGGTTGCCTGATTAATTAAATATGCGGTTTCTTCTCGACGGGCTTTATCCTTACCTCCATTTAACAAGTTATAGCGCAAACGCAACATTGCTGTGAGATCATTATTGTAACCACTTATCCCATCGATATTATTATCTGCATTGGTACCTAGTTCAATATCTAGCCGAGGATAAAAGGGAGAGTTAGCCGTATCATGCTGAGCATTTGCAGAAGCAACATCAGCTTCTGCCGATTTTAATGTTGGATGATTATCTAATGCCTGATTTATTGCTTCATCAAGTGTTTCTGGAATACTACTTTGCGGAGATACTGGTTCTGTAAGATTATCAGCAGTCTCTCCAATTACCCGCAAATACGTTGTTTCAGCATCTCGCAAATTACCTTGTTGTGCAATAAGATTCGCCTTAGCTAAAGCGAGGCGACCTCGACTTTGAGCCGTGTCGGCTTTACGCCCCACACCACGATTACTTCGTAATGTAATTTGATCGTGTGTTCTCTCATGGGCTTCATAATTTGTATTTGCCAAATCAAGAAGTCTCTGCTCACGTAATACGTTTATAAAAGCCTCTGTTGCATCCAAAGCCCTATTTTCTGCTGCACCAAACACCCCATAGGATCGAGAATCTGTACGTGCAGTTTGACGGCGTACCTCATTTGAGGTTGCCATCCCATCAAATAGCATTTGTCGTAGCTGTAAACTAGCTTCATTACGATTCAAACTTATGTGGTTTTCCCCTACGGCACGGGATGCAGGACTATCTGTTTTTTCCCAACCCGTTCCTAGCGCCAAATCAACAGTAGGCAAATAACCTGCACGTGCTTGATTAACTTCCTCAGCGACAGCATTTCGTTCACTCATTGCAGCTAAAACATCAGGGTTTGTCTTGATTGTTACACCGATAGCCTCTTGCAGAGTCGTAGCTTGTATTGATGATGCGCCCGAAAACAAGATGGCACTGATTAGTAGAATTCTAAATTTCATACAATAAATCCTGACCTATTAGCCTTAAGCTATATCAATATTTAATATGGCTCATTAACTTTATATACTAAGCTATTGTATTAAGTAGGATATCATAGTGAATTAAAAAAGACTATTCTCGCAAATCACGAAAGAATATTGCTAAAGACAAACGATCAGTGATATTCATTTTATGAAAAATGGTAGTCAAATGTGCTTTAACTGTACGCTCAGTAATCGCCATATTGTGGGCAATCATTTTATTGGTAGCACCATGACTCACATATTTTGAAACTTCTAACTCTTTTGGTGTTAATAAATCTACCGATTCGCGTTGCTCTTGGGTGATTTCAGGAATATGTGATAACTCATCAATCAAACCTGAAATAACATGACGCTCGACCCATACTTCGCCATGTAGTGCTCCCTGTAATGCATCATCTAACTTTGAGATCGGCAGGGAACTATCAAAATAACCACGAGCACCATGTTTTAGAGCATTGATTTGTACATCTATTGGCTGCCTTGGTCCATACACTAAGATTTTACTATCTGGAGTAGCTGTTAAAAGTGTTTCTAGAGCCGTAGACTGTTCAGCCTCAATCAAGCATTGGTGGCATAAAATTAAATCTGGTTGCTCCTGCTCAGCAGCTATTAATAATTCATCCATAGTGTCGTAAAATGATGGTGCATAATTATCAGACAAAGCAAGACTAATTAAATTACGAAATTTCTCATATGGATTTGCCACATAAAGTATCGTTTTAGCCATGTCTGTCGTTAATGCCATTTAATATTATCTTTCTCTTAAAGCCTGGTGTTTAGCTTTTAATACTGGTTTTAACAAGTAATCTAACACTGTTTTCTTACCTGTTAAAATATCTACACTAGTAGTCATTCCAGGAATGATAACCAATCTACCTTTATTACTATCAATATAGTTCTTTTCCGTACGAAGATAAATCAAATAAAAACTTTCATCCTTATCATTAGTAATTGTGTCAGCACTTATACGCTCTAATTTTGCTGGCAAGCCACCATAAATTGAAAAGTCATAGGCCGTCAATTTAACCACGGCTTCCTGGCCTGGATGTAAAAAGGCAATATCAGCAGGTCTTATTTTTGCCTCAATTAACAAGTTGTCCTCTATCGGTATAATCTCAATCAAATCCATACCAGGCTGAATAATACCACCAACTGTGTTAATTTTTAATTGATTAATTGTCCCGTCAACAGGAGACCGAACGTGAGTTCGTGTGACTCTATCCTTTAATGAAAATATCATCTCTTTCGTCCTAGCTAACTCAGCATCTACCTCACTATACTGACCTGCCGCATCAGTCTTAAATCTAATAATATATTCCTCAATTTTCTGTTTGACTTCCTTTAATGCCGATCGAATCCGCGGAATAGCAAGTTGGTTGGCCACCATTTCACCATATAAATCATTGACAGTCCGTTTCAAGCGCAATAATTCCACCTCAGACATCACACCTGCATCAACTAATGGTGCAGACATCTGTAGTTCTTCATCACTCAACTCATAACTCTGTTTTAACTGTGACTGCCGTGCCTGTCGTTCAATAAGCTCTTGCTGACGTTGTGCCTCTTGTTGTTTGAGTACTCGAATTGATGATTTCAACTCTAATTGGCGAGATGCATACAAAGCCTGTTCATTAGCAGCTAATTTTGGTTGCGCATCAATGATTTCCTGAGGTACTTTATATTGACCACCTTCACTTTCTGCTTTAAGGCGAGCACTCCGTGCGAGCAATTCATAATATTTAAGCTGAGTTTCTCTATATGATGAGGCAAAACGCGTATCGTCAATTTTGAGTAGCACCTGATTTTTTCTAACAATCTGACCTTCTCGAACAGCCACTTCTGCTAGAATTCCACCTTCCAAATTTTGGATAACTTGGACTTTACTGGATGGTATGACCTTACCATTACCTCTAGTCACCTCATCAAGTGTTGTTTCATAGGCCCACCATCCTGCAACCAAAAAGAATATCAGCGTTATCAGCAATAAAGAATGGCCTCCACGATGCGCTGCTTCCAAAGTAGCAGCACTAACTTCAGACATAAATTCAGAATCATCCGGATGAACACGTTTCGTATGTGCCATAAAACTATCCTTTTGACACTTTAATATGCCCTTTCTTAAGGGCTTCTAAGACTTGTTCTCGAGGACCATCGGCTACTAATTGACCTTGATCTAAGACAATGAGCCTATCTACCAAACTTAACAAAGATGCTTTATGAGTCACTAATAGTAGTGTCTTGTCAGCCAAAGTCTCTACTAAATTTTCTTTAAATACTTCCTCAGTACTATTGTCCATTGCATTTGTAGGTTCATCTAACACTAATACGGATGGTTCAAGCAGCAAAGCTCTAGCGACTGCAACACTCTGGCGTTGCCCACCCGACAAACCTTCTCCACGCTCACCCACAGGCATATCAAAACCTGAAGGATGACGATTAACAAACTCCGTAACACCAGCTATTTTTGCTGCATGTAGTACATCATCATCAGCAGCAAAAGGTTTCCCTAAAGCAATATTGTCACGAATACTGCCGAAGAACAGTACGACATCTTGTGGTGCATAACCAATATTTTTACGTAAGTCCACCGGGTCAATCTGCCTTATATCAGTACCATCAAGCAATATTGCACCATCACTTGGTTCATAAAGTCCTAATATCAATTTTTCAACCGAACTCTTTCCTGAACCAATTCTGCCAATAAATCCGACCTTTTCACCAGACTGAATAGTAAATGAAATATTGGAAAGTGCATCCATTTGTTGATCGGGGTAACGGAATGTCACATCTTTAAATTCTATCGCTCCATTAAAGTTTGGTCGATGAAGAAATTCCCGTCCTGAAGGCCTCTCAACAGGGAGATTCATTAAGTGATTTAACGAAGATAATGCTGCTTTTGATTGATGATATCGAGTCAAAATACCAGCCACTTGACCAAGAGGTGCCAATGACCGACTGGTTAAGATTGTGCACGCGATCAAGGCACCCATTGTAAGATCGCCTTGAGCTATTTTGTATACACCAAATACAACAATACTCACTGATGCCATATGTTGTAAGAAAACAGTAAAATTCACTGCCATCGATGATAAAATTCGTGCACGTTGTCCATATCTGGAAATAAAACCAATTGTCTGTTCCCATTTTCTTTGAACTGGAGATTCCGCAGCTAAACTTTTTATAGTCTCTAGCCCCGTCAGTGTCTCGATCAAGGTCGCACTTCTCTGCCCTGAATGCCTAAATAAATTTTTAATCGTTCGACCTAATGGAATTTGAATAATCAAACTTACAACAACCGCTAAAGGTATCACTGCCAAAGGTACATATGCCAATTCCCCACCAATAGACCAAATAACAAATATAAACAACAAAGCAAACGGTAAGTCTACAAATGTAGTCAAGGTTGTTGAGGTAAAAAATTCTCGGAATGTTTCAAATTCATGCAAGTTATTTGCAAATGAGCCTACCGAATTTGAACGTGATGACATTTTAATCCCCATCACTTTTTCAAAAATTGTAGCCGATAATATGACATCAGCCTTTTTCCCAGCCATATCAATAAAATATCCGCGTAATACTCTCAGTAACAAATCGAATACAAAAACTGTTGCAACACCAATTGCCAGCACCCATAAGGTTTCTATCGCATGATTGGGTACTACACGGTCATAGACATTCATGATAAATAATGGTGATGCTAATGCAAAGATATTTACTAGAATTGAAGCAATAAATACTTCAGCATAAATTGGCCAAAACCGAGCAATTGTTCCCCAGAACCAGTAATTTGTTCGAGGAAGTTCACTATTTTCAGTGCGTCGATCAAAATGATGTACAGGTTTAATGAAAATTGCAAAACCAGTATATCGTTTATCTAAATCCTGCAATGATACTTCTGCTTCACCATCGCCAGTTTCGGGAAAAATGAGCCGAGCCATTCCACTTTTTATTTCTAAAACAATGCACGCAGTACTATTTTCCAGTAGTAATACTGCTGGCATGACTAAATTAGAAATTTTACGTAACGGCCGTTTGACTACTTTGGAAGATAAACCTGCTCGCTCGGCAGCACGGATAAATAATTTTGGAGTTAACTTATTATCAACCAGTGGTAAGCCAGCAACTAGTGACTCTGCACTATGTGGTTTATTAAGAATTTTAGTGAGGACAGTCAAACAACCCAACAAAGAATCATCGAGTGTATTTCTACTGTCTGCAGTATTCCATTCTGATCTTTGCTCTTGACTTGCCACTCAATCTAATTCCATGCAGTATTAGTCATTTAATACATAAGTTTCACAGTTTTTTTAATTACTGTAAACCCTGATTAATTTAAATTATGATACTTCTAATTAATACATCAGTCTTGGACACTACATTATGGCATATATCCAACGAAATGAAGCTGGCAAAATTATAGCTGTTTTTGAGGCACCACAAGCTGATAATCAAGAATATTTATCTTTAGATTCTCCTGAGCTTATCGAATATTTGGTCAAATCATCCAATAGTGAAGATGTACTGGCAGCTTTATCAATATCAGACATAACTCTCATCCGTGTCTTAGACGATCTAATCAACACCTTGATCGAGAATAAGGTCATTTTATTTACTGACTTACCAATTGCTGCACAAGAAAAATTAGCTGGTCGCGAAAAGATACGTGGTCATCTTAATAATCTTGATAATTTATTAGATGATGATGATGGGATTTTATAGCCATCTTTTTTAAACTATTTATGTTTATGCCGAACCATCCGCTGGCGCTTTGTACCTTGGTGGTCCGTTAACTTGTTCTTTCGACCCTTAAATGGGTTATCCCCACTTCTGAACTCGATCACTACCGGTGTTCCATGTAATTTAAGGACATCTCGAAATGTGTTTTCTAAGTAGCGGCGATAACTATTTGGGGTTGAATCAGTTTGATTCCCATGAATGATGATGCGTGGTGGGTTTTTACCACCAAGATGCGCATAACGAAACTTGATTCGTCGACCATGGACTAAAGGAGGTGGATGATCAGATACTGCATCTTCAAGTACACGCGTTAATCTTGGTGTTGGAATTTGTGCCATCGCAGATTCATAGGCTTGTTTAACTGACTTAAATAATAATCCCACTCCACTACCATGAAGTGCTGAAATAAAATGTGTCTTGGCAAAATTTAAAAAGGGCAATCGACGTTCAATATTAGCCTCAACCCATTCACGTTCTGCTTTTTCTAGACCATCCCATTTATTAACAGCAATAACTACCGCTCGGCCACTTTCAATAATCAGTCCGGCTAAATGAAGGTCTTGCTCAACAATTCCTTCATGTGCATCCAATACTAATAACACCACATTAGCATCTTCCAATGCCTGCAATGTTTTTACAATACTGAATTTTTCTAACATTTCTGAAACTTTTGAACGCCTACGCACACCGGCAGTATCGATCAAAGTATATTCAGTACCATCTTTCTCGAATGGGATACGAATACTGTCACGCGTTGTACCCGGTTCATCAAATGCTACTACACGTTCCTCGCCCATAATACGATTAATTAATGTAGATTTTCCTACATTGGGACGACCTAGTACTGCGAGTCGAATACCTTTATCTTGCCCACTATCTTCGTCTTGGTCATCCCTGTCAGATCTTAAAACAGCAGGCACCGTATCTTGAAGTGTTGACAATAAGTTAGCCATCCCTCTTCCCTGTGATGCCGAAATAACTTGAGGCTCGCCTAGCCCTATAGAATAGAACTCCGCAGCCATAATTTCTTTCAGCTCGCCTTCCGCTTTATTCACAATCAGAATCGTAGGTTTACCTAGATTACGTAGCTTTTGAGCAATAATCTGATCTGCAGCAACTAAGCCTGCACGCCCATCAACCAAGAAGAAAACCAAATCAGCTTCTTCGATGGCTAACTCAGCCTGCTTACGCATCAAATCTGCCATATCATCACGTTGATCCAACAAACCGCCCGTATCAATCAGAATAAAACTACAGTCATCACTCTCCACAGTGCCATAGATTCTATCTCGGGTAAGGCCAGAAAAATCAGCTACCAGAGCATCACGAGTTTGAGTTAAACGATTAAATAAAGTTGATTTACCAACGTTTGGACGACCAACAAGTGCAATAATAGGTTTCATCAATTACTGCACTTGAATTGCTGTTAATGTGCCGTCAACACCAGTAATAAATACTAGATCATCTTTCAACACAGGTTTACTGCGAATAGCACCATCAGCAATTTCTTTACGAGCTACAAAACGGCCATCTTCACGAGAGATCCAGTGTATATAACCTTCAAAATCACCAACAAGGATATAATTACCTGCAATAATTGGCGCAGAAACCTTACGTCTTAATAATCGCGTTTGTCGCCATAAAGCATCACCTGTACCATCATGTAAGGCCCAGACATAACCATCTTCATCAGTTACATAAATAGCATTATCAGGATCAACATCCAGACCTGTACGTGATGACATATCACGAGACCAAAGTTTTTCGCCAGTATCTAGATCCATAGCTACAAGCTGGCCATGATAAGAAACTGCATATACTCTGTTATTACGAATAACAGGTTCTGAATCGACATCTACCAATCTATCCATTTCAGTCCGACCACGCGCTACAGCGACATTTGTCTCCCAAATAACCTTGCCATCACTAATCGATAGTGCTGCTAATTTACCATTAGCAAAACCAGCAATCACTTTGTCATCGACTAACACTGGTGTGCCAGCACCACGTAAACTTAGTAAAGGAACCGCGCGCTGATAGTTCCACATAATATGACCATCTGTCGTTGACATTCCATATAACCGGCCATCAGATGTTCGTGCGACAACAACACCCATTGCTGCTTTTGGTGGTGCAAGCACTTCACTACTCAGCTGAACCCGCCAATTCAGCATACCATTTGTTTGATCCAATGCCAGAATTTCTCCTTTCTGGGTACCAATTAGAATCAATCCCTCTCCGCCACCAGCACCTGTTGTGACATCAACATCTAGATCCACTTTCCACAGTCGACGTCCAGTCTGCACATCATAACTAGAGACTTCTCCTTCATAGTCAACAGCAACAATCATATCCCCTAGTATCCACACTGCAAGATCCGTGTAATCATTGTCAGCACCACCGGTATTAACAGACCAAACAATCTTGGGATCAAATTCAGGGGTGAACTCAATCAGCTCAGCTGGTGGCAATTCATAGACAGTGTCATCAAAAAATTCATGAACAGTAGCGCAAGCTGTCAATGTAAATATAATTGCCAGTGCTGCAGTAGTTCGTAGTAGCACCTTAACCATCCTGAGATCCAGCCATATCATCAAGTTTTAGCTGTAATAACACCTGACGCGGTTCACCTGGACTCAACTTTAACAACGCACTTTGATAAGCTGCTCGAGCTTGTGCTACTTGGCCCTGTGCAGCATAAATATCACCACGTAATTCAGTAAATAATGAGTCAAAAGCAGCCGTTTCCGACTGTTCTGCGAACTCTAAAGCTTGTTGGTATTGCGCCTCATTGAGTAGTAACTGCGTTAAACGTAAACGTGCAATCTCAGTCTGACCAGCTAGCTTGGCATTAGTCATGACCCATTCCAGATATGTTTTTGTTGTAGCCAAGTCATCATTACGCATTGACTGTTGTGCCATTTCGAATGCGGCAAATACAGCATAAGGTGTATTGGCAAACTCACTCAATAATTGTTGTGCGGAGTTTTCAGCTTCTGAAAAATCATCATTAACGAGATTGCTAATTACTTTTTGATAAATATTAGATGCATTTTCAGCATTAGTTTGTTGGTACGTCATCCAATATCGACCACCAAAAAGAACGGCTACACCCAATATACATCCCACGATGACTGAGGTGCCATTATCACGCCACCATTGCTTTATCTCTTCGCCTTTTTCTTCATCCGATGCATATATATCCACACCTATTCTCCTCAAATCACTGTTTACACACCTACTAAAGTGCTCAAAACTTAAAGCGGAAATTATACGTTAAAGTGCTAATCAATGGGGAGTTGATCACATAACATAAATAAAA
>Ga0164313_10005182_pt1 | contig 11560 bp, 13 predicted proteins | sample GuaBasSedimGuay4_FD_113735 | JGI IMG/M metagenome (GOLD analysis project Ga0164313, IMG submission 113735) | Subseafloor sediment microbial communities from Guaymas Basin, Gulf of California, Mexico - Guay4, Core 4569-4, 0-3 cm | ecosystem: Environmental > Aquatic > Marine > Hydrothermal vents...
ACATCGCCGAAGACGCGCTCTGGTGCAGTGACTTCGTGTCGTGGGTATACCGCGTAGCCGGGGTGCCGCTCACCGGCGGCTACGAAGGGGGCTGGCTGGTCACGAACAACAACGCGATGCGCGGGTGGTTCGAGCGCCGCCGCCGCTGGGTCCCCGCGACGTCACCGCGCTTCCGGACCTTCGATCCGGTCCCCGGAGACTACGTGCGCATCCAGACTCCCACCTGGGGCCACAGTGCGATCGTCGAACGGGTCGAAGGCGATACCCTCTACATCATCGAGGGCAACGCCCGGGGGCGAGTTCGGGCCAATCGCTATCGCGATTTCCGCCATCATCCGAAGGTCGGCGGATTCGGCATCATGACCCGGGCGCTCGCCCGCCGGGTCTGGCGCCCCTTGCTGCCGTCCTACTGGATGCCGTGGCTCCGGGGCCGTTGACGCCCAGCACCGGAGCGGTCAGCCCGGCATGCTCTTGGCACCATCCGGCACGCCTTCTTTTTCTAGCTTCTCGGCAACGGAAGAAGCGTCGTACCCGCACTCGGAGCACGCGGCCTCTCCGTCAAAGCGCGGGCTCTCGTCCGCCGCCGCTCCGACGGCGCGCATCGAGACCATCGACGCGGGCAAGAGGGCGTCGATCTCGGACCGCGTCGGATGCTGACGAACGCGAACGACTCCCTCTTCGCAGGAAGGGCAGGGTACGTGCCAAACCAAATCGGGCATGGCGCGGATACTAGCGCATCGTAGGCGGCGGGTCCCGGGGCAAGGCCCGGGGTCGAACTCAAATCTCGAGGTCTTCGCCGAGAGCCTCGCCGTCGCCGGACTCTTCGCCTGCCTCTTCGCCGTCACCCGACTCTTCGATATCGGCCGGCGCTCCCTCGGCGGGACCTACCTGCCCGAAATCCGCGCCGCCGCTCGTGGCACCCTCTCCGGAGTCGTCGGGGCACCGGTAGGCACGAGCACGCCCTACCCAGTGCTTCTCGACCTCACCGCGCTCTTCCTTCGAATCGACGACGACGTAGTTCGCGCCGTGGTCCGCGGCCTTGTTGCGCATCAGGAGCACGAGGTCTTCCTGGGTCGGCGGCCGGGCCGCGTCCGGCGGATGGCCAATGGCCACATCGCCGATGAGAGTGCAGCCAGCGGGCAAGTCGGCGTCGGCCGCGGTGTGCACGAGGCGCCCCCCGTCGGTGAGCGTGATGGCGGTGTTGCAACCGAGGGCAGCTACGACGGCGGCCGCGGCGATGACGAGGTTCGTGATGGTCTTCATTCTTCCTGCTAGCTAGTTGGGCGGGCCCACAGCTGCCCGGTCAGAACGCGACCGGAGCATACACCGGGTCGGTCGCTTCCCGCGATAGTCACTCACCCCGAAAGGTGGCTTCGCGGCGCTCGAGGAACGAAGCAAGGCCCTCGGCGGCGTCCTTCGAGGCCATCAAGCGCCGGGCCTGGTCGAGGAGCGCTGGCACCGCGGCGGCTGGGCCCTCGGTTTCGCTGAGGCGGGCAGACTCGAGGGTCGCCCGGACCCCGAGGGGGGCGCGCTTGGCGATGGTCTCGGCGATGGCGATCGCCGCGTCGACGTGCCCGCCGGCGGGCGTCACCTCTTGAACCAGGCCGAGGCGGTGGGCCTCGGCGGCATCGAAGATGTCTCCGGTGAGCAGCCAACGCATCGCGTTACCCCAGCCGGCAATCGCCGGCATGCGGATCGTCGCGCCGCCGAAGGGGAAGATCCCGCGATTGATCTCGATCTGCCCGAAGCGCGCGTCCTCGGCCGCGACCCGCACGTCGGCCGCGAGCAAGAGCTCGATGCCGATCGTGAGGCACCACCCGGAGACCGCCATCACGAAGGGCTTCTTGCGCAGGCGTCCATGAAGACCGAGGGGGTCGACCGTCCCATCGGGGAAGAGCGCCTCCCCAGCGGCGACGGCCGGCCCCACTTCCCCGAGGTCGAGGCCCGCGGTGAAGTGCTCGCCGTGACCGTAGAGCACGAGGCACCGCGCGTCGTCGTCGTCCTCATAAGCGGTGAACGCTTCGGCGAGCTCGCGGAGCATCGCGCGGTCGAAGGCGTTGCGTTTGTCGCTGCGATTCAGGCCGACGAGGTGAAGATGATCGCGGACTTCGATGCTGAGGCGGTCGGGCATAGGCCACAGCCTACGCTTCCCCGTTCTCTTTCAGGCGGCGTTTTCGGCGAGGAGCTGGTCGCGGATCCAGGTGACTGTTTCGGTGACGGCGACGTCCATCGGTGTGGCGCGCACTCCGAAGGTCTCGACGAAGCGTTGGTCGTCGACGTGGAAGGGCCCATCCCACTGGTAGGTCATCTCGGCGACCGCGGCGAGGAGCGGGACGAAGGTGCCGGCGGCACCGAGGAACCAGTTGGGAAGGCGGCGAATCTTCGCCGCGGGGTGACCGAGAGCCACCGCAACCAAGTCGAGGAGGTCGCGGGTCGTGCCCTGCCACGCCACCGGCAGATGGAAGATGCCGCCGTCGGGCTGCGGTTCGGTTCCGAGGGTGGCGAGGCCCCGGGCGACGTCGGGGAGGTAGCTGTAGCTATGGACCTGGTCCGGGTCGCCCATGACCTCGACGGCTTTGCCCGCAGCGAGTCGCTCGTAGCTTCGCTCCGAGAAGATCGCGCTCACGTTCGCCTCGGGCCCGAAGAAGTCGCTGGCGCGCCCGGTAGTAAAATGAAAATCACCGCGGTCGGCTCGGTCCTGGAGCTCTCGATAGAGCCGCGCCCGGAGCACGCCCTTCTTGGTGGTGGCATTCATCGGGGTGGCTTCGGTCATCGAAGTCCCTTCGGAGTCGCCGTACATGTAGACGTTGTCGAGGGTCACCAGGCGCGCACCAGAGAAGGCGGCGGCGTCGGCGATGGCCCCGTAGAGGGGCGGGAGGAGCTCTTCCCACTTGTGGTAGGCGGCGGGGTTCGTGCAGTTGTAGATGACCTCGGCACCCTCGGCGGCGCCCCGGGCGACAGCTGGGTCCGTGACGTCTCCTCGCAGCCAGGTGAGGCGAGGTTCGGTGGGCCCAGCCTCTCCGCGGCGAACAATACGGACCTCGGCGCCCCGACCAAGAAGCTCACGAGCGAGGAGCCGTCCCACCTGCCCCGCCCCAAAGATCGTGTGAATTGGCCTTTTTTTGCTCGTATTCGTCATATCTCTTCCCTCTCCTCCGCTAACTTGGAGCTTGCACAAAGAAGGCTCAACGGCGGTTTTTGGGATACGTGGTTGCAATGATGCAACCGGCGACCTGACGTGCTAGCGTTTGATCATGATCAAGCTTAGTTCCTGCAATCAGTGCTCGAGTTTCCTGCCGACCGGTATTTCCACGTGTCCCAACTGCGCCACGCGCATCGGCACGAAGGTGCGCCGCGTGGCCCGTCCCCTCGTCGCCCTCACCGGCGGAGTGCTCGCCATGACCCTGTCGGCTTGCTACGGCGGCGGCGTCGAGAGCTACGACAGTGGCTCGACGCCTGACTCCGCGATGGACAGCAGCGCCGACACCGGCGGTGGTGATTCGGCCACCGGCGACAGCGGCAGCGACGACGCGGCCACCGACGCCAGCGATGACGCGGCAGCCGACGCAGCGTCCGACGCCAGCGGTGACGCCAGCGGCGACGCGACGACGGGCGACGGCGGCGGCGACTCGTCGACGTGACTCGACGCGGCTCACTCCCCAAGGACCCTGGCGGCTCGAGGCGACGGCGCCTCGACGTCGTCGCCACGGACTACCACCCACGCTACGTGGTGTGGGAGCTGACCCTCACCTGCGATCACGCGTGCACCCACTGCGGCTCCCGGGCCGGAGTGGCTCGCGAGAACGAACTAACGACGGCGGAGGCCCTCGACGTAGTCGAGGAGCTCGCAGACCTCGGCACCGGTGAGGTCGTGCTCATCGGCGGCGAGGCCTACCTGCACCCCGGGTTCCTCGAGGTGGCGCGGGCCCTGACCGCCGCCGACGTGAACGTGATCGTCACCACTGGAGGCCGCGGGGTGACGGCGGAGCTCGCCGTGGCCATGGCCGACGCCGGCGTCCGGCGAGTCTCGGTGAGCATCGACGGCCTCGAAGAGGCCCACGACCAAATGCGCGCCCGGAAGGGGTCGTACCAGGACTGCCTGACCGCCCTCGCCAACGTGCGCGCCGCGGGCATCACCGCGACCGCCAACACGGTCTTGAACCGCTCGAACATGGGCGACCTCGAGGGCCTCTACGAGGTCCTCCGGGACGCGGGCGTGCGGTCCTGGCAGGTGCAGATCACCTCCCCCCTCGGGCGCGCCGCGGACCGTACGGCGATGCTGCTCCAGCCCTACGACTTTCTGGACCTCGTGCCGCGCATCGCCGCCGTCAAAGAACGCGGCCTCGCAGAAGGCCTCTTGCTGATGCCGGGGAACAACCTCGGATACTTCGGCCCCGAGGAAGGTCTACTGCGTTCGCAGCGCCCCGAACACGGCGACCACTGGGGCGGGTGCCAGGCGGGCAAGTTCGTCATGGGCATCGAGTCCGACGGAGCGGTCAAGGGGTGCCCTTCGCTGCAGACGTCGGCGTACGTCGGGGGCACGACGCGGGAATCATCCATCGCCAAGATCTGGGACGAGAGCCCAGAGCTCGCGTTTGCCCGAGCCCGAACCCGCGCCGACCTGCACGGCTTCTGCGCCGAGTGCGTGTATGCAGACGCATGTCTCGGTGGGTGCACCTTCACCGCCCACGCGTTCTTCGGTCGCCCCGGCAACAACCCTTACTGCCATTTCCGTGCCCTCGACCACGCGCGCCGCGGCCTCCGGGAGCGACTCGTCGCCCTCGATGCCGCACCGGGTTCGCCCTTCGATTGCGGCCTCTTCGAGATCGTCGTCGAGGCCGCGGACGCCGAGGAACCGGAGACGGTTTCCGACAGCGAGCTGCTGCAGATCACCCGGCAACCCCTGCGCGCCGTCCCCGGCCGCGAGTGAGCTCGTGGGTGGGCCCAAGAAACGAGGCGCGAGGCAAGAGACGCCGAGCTTCGCCAACCTGCGTTGGGACGACCTGCGGATCCTCGTCGCCTTGGCACGAGAGAAACACCTGAAGAGCGCCGGTGAATTACTCGGGGTGAACGCGTCGACGGTGAGCCGCCGCCTCGAGGCCCTCGAAGAGGCCATCGGCGCGCGACTCTTCGACCGCACTCCCTCGGGCCTGGTGGGGACCGTGGCCCTCGAGGAGCTCATGCCCCACGCCGAAGCTGTGGAGAGCGCCGTCGAGGCCTTCGTGCGCCAGGTCGCCGGCTTCGAGCGCGAACCGGAAGGCACCGTGCGCATCACCGCGCCCCCGGGCGTCGCCGAGCACTTCCTCGCACCCATCACCCGCGAGATCCGTGAGCAGTACCCGGGGCTTCGTCTCGAGCTCGAGGGCAGCGTCGCCTACGCCAACCTGACTCGCCGTGAGGCGGACATCGCGCTCCGGGCCTTCCGCCCGGACCGGGGAGACCTGGTGTCGGTGAAGATCGGCGAGAGCCGCGACTTCATCTTTGGTTCGGCCGAGTACGTCGAAGAGCTGGGCACGTTGTCGAGCCTCGACGACGCCCGGTGGATCCAGTGGGACCACGACCTCGCCCACTTCAGCACTGCCGAGTGGCTCGAGAAGCAGGTCCACCCAGACTCTATCTGGCTGCGTACGAACCGCATCGGCGCCCAGGTCGAGGCCGCGGAGCGGGGGCTGGGCTTGGTGGTGCTTCCGGAGATCTACGAAGGCGTGCACGGCCTGGTCCGGGCAGAGCTCAGCCCCGAGCTCACGGCGTCCCTCACGCCCTTCGCGAACCAAGAGCTCTGGCTCGTCGGCCACCGAGCCCTGCGTCATGTGCCGCGCATCACCGCCGTCTGGGACTTCCTGGTGACCCGCATGGCGGGCCTCCCAGGGGGCAAGCGCTAGACGCGCTAGAAGCACTAGAGCGGCGGTAGCATTTGGGCCGTCGCCGCGGCTAACCTTCGCGCCATGGCGAAGATGAAACGCAGCATGGTGGCCGCTCTGGCCCTCGCGGTGGTGGTCTTCGGGGCGTGGTTCGCCCTGTCGAACGGAGAGACCCCCGTGGCCGAGGCCCAGGGGGTCGAGTGGCAGGACCTCACCATGCGTCAGGCCCTCGACCGGGCCGCCGCCGAGGACCGCCGGGTCTTCGTGAAGTTCGACGCCGAGTGGTGCAGCTACTGCCGGAAGCTCGAAGATGAAGTGCTCTCGACCGCCGAGGGGGCTTCCATCACGGAAGACATGATCGCCGTGACCTTCGACTTCGACGACGAGGAGAACCGCGCCCTCGTCGAGCAGTACGTCGTCCTCGGTCTGCCTACGTCTCTCGTGCTCACCGCCGACGGAACCCAGGTGGGCCGCATCCAGGGTTACCACGGGCGCGAGGAGTGGGTGTCCGAGCTCGTCGCGGCGACGTCCGCGATCGACCCCGTTCCTGCCCTCCGAGCCGCCCATGAAGCGGCGCCGGACGACCCCGAAAAGACCCTGCGCCTCGGCGAGGCCCTGCTCGTCCGCGGGACCCCCGACGAAGGGGAGGCCCTCATCGAGCGTGCCTCCTGGGCGGCCCAGGACGAAGAAGCCCCCGACGTCGGCGCCGAGGCTCTCTTCGTATTGGGCCGGTACTACCACCGCGTGCGCCGGGACCCCCGGACCGCGCGCCACGTCTGGCGCGAGCTCGCTGCGCGCTACCCGGAGAGCGACTGGGCCGGCGGCGCCTGGTGGTGGTACGCGAAGGCCGAAGCCGAGATCGGACAGGTCGGCCTCGGCGCGGCGATCCTGCGCCGGCGAGCCGAGGACAACCCGAGGGCCACGGGCATCGTCATGCAGTGGGGCGAGTACGTGGACGAACGAAGCTACGACGAAGACCGCGAAGCGGTCGTCGAGGCGCTCACGGGCGTCGTGGGGTCGGCGGAAGACGCCGACGAACGCACGGAGGTCGAGGAGCTGATCGCCAAGCTACAAAACCCGAACGGCCAAGAGGCACCCGAGCTATAGTCACGCCATGCATAAATTCTTCATCTTGATCTCCATGGTCTCCCTCGTGTCCATCTTGTCCCTCGCCGCCTGCGGCGACGATTCAAGCACGACCGACTCGGGCACCGCGACCGACTCCGGCACCGCGACCGATACCGGCACCGCCGGCGACACCGGCACCGCGACTGACACCGGCACCGCCGGCGACACCGGCACCGCGACCGACACCGGCACCGCGACCGACACCGGCACCGCGACCGACACCGGCACCGACGCCATGGCCGGCGGCGAATGTGTCTTCAACTCCGACTGCATCCCCGCCGAGCGCTGCGAGTGTGACGAGGCCACGGGCTGCTTCTGTGCTCCGGGCACCCGGGGAACGGGGCAGAACGGGACCGACGTTTGCACCGATGGCAACGACTGTGAGAGTGCGATGTGCGTCGAAGGGCCCCCGGCGAGCACCACGGTCTTCTACTGCTCCGACGAGTGCGTGGACGACGACGACTGCACCGGCATGCTCCCGCGCTGCCTGGACATCGCCTTCGTCGGGCGGATCTGCGCGCGCATCCCGCCGGAGTGAGACCATCCGAGTTCCCCTGTGACCGACAAGCGCCTCATCCTCGATGCTCTTCTGAACAGGCTCGAGGCTGAGGCCACCGAGTTGCTCTCGGCAGCCGAGACGACGCGCAGCGGCGCGACCCACGCAGAGGCGCGGCCGGAGAACTCCAAGGACACCCGGGCCCTCGAGGCGTCTTACCTCGCCCGGGGCCAGGCCCAGCGCGTCGAAGAGGTGAACGAGCTGATCACCCGGCTGCGTTTCCTCGACCTGCCGAGCTACGGAGAAGACGATGTGGTTGGCCCGGCAGCGTTGGTCGAGGTCGAGATCGATGGAGAGCGCCTCGAGCGCCTCTTCCTCGTGCCGGCCGGCGGCGGCCACACCGTCGAGGTCGACGGGCTCACCATTCGGGCCATCACGATCGCCTCGCCGGTCGGCCGGGGGCTCCTGGGCAAAGAGGTCGGGGACGACTTCAAGCTCACCATTCGCGGGAAATCACGCGAATACGTCATCGAATCCCTCAGCTGACCCGGGCGGACCGGGAGCCATGCTTGTCTCTCGCCGAGAGGCCGCGTACGAAGCGTCATGCCCGAGACGACCAACCGCCAAATCACCGTGCTCTCTTCGCTCACCGCCCTGGCTGCCCTGGCCACGATCATGGCAGCAGCCTGCTCCTCACCGCCGGGGCGCGGCCCCGAGGCGGCATCGGCCGGCGACGAAGGCGGCGGGGATGAAGAAGAGGCGACGTCGACCGGGGGCCCTGTGGATGTCGCTTGCGCGACGGTCTCCGCCGACCCGGGATGGTCGTGTCCTGACGATCCCTCGCTTCGCGGCCGCGCCGGCGGCTCCTGCCCATCCGGCGAGTCGATGGTCGAGACCCCCGGTGTCTACGCCTTCCCGGAGACCCCGGTCCCGGCCAACGCGATGCCCGAGGGCGTGCACATCACCGCGTCGGGCCTCGGGACCTGCGTCGTGCGTCCCGGCACCGGCGGGGCGAAGCCGGGCGGAACGGACACCGTCGAGGTGCACTACCTCGGTTGGAACGTCGGTGACGGGGTCTTCGACGCGAGCGTCAATCGCCAGACGTCGATTAGCTTCGGCCTGGACCAAGTCATCGCGGGTTGGACCGAAGGCCTGCAGCTGATGAGCGAGGGCGAGGTTCGACGCTTCTTCATCCCCGAGTACCTCGCCTACCAGGGCCGCCCCGGCCGCCCCGGCGGCATGCTGCTCTTCGACGTCGAGCTCTTGAACGTCGAGTAGCCCTCTTCAGAGCCGCGGCGATGGCTGGGCAACAGCCGGCTGCTACACTCCGTCCATGGCTTCATGGAAGTGGGCGGTCGGCGCCTTGGTTAGCCTCTCCCTTTCGGGCTGCTTTCTTTCGCACAGCACCGACACCGACGCCGCCACCGACTCGGGCGTGCCCACCCGGAGCGACTCCGGGTGCGTGGACCTCGTTTACGAGGATGGGGGCACCGCCGCCGCGGAGTCCGTCGACCTGCTCATCATGGTCGACAACTCGAACTCGATGTCGGAAGAGCAGGCCTCCCTCGCCGTGGCGCTGCCAAATCTCGTCCGGGGGATCATCTCTGGCGACGTGGACCTCGACGGTGACATCGACTTCGCGCCCGCCGGCAGCCTGCACCTCGGGGTGGTGACCTCCGACATGGGCACCGGCGGCTTCGCCGTGCCCACGTGTAGCGAGTCGAACTTCGGGGACGACGGCGTATTGCGCACGGGGAGCGGCTCGTCGGACCGAGATTGTGCCGGGAGGTTCCCGACGTTCTTGGAGTTTGACCCCGACGGCGACGTGACGGTCGAAGAGTTCGCCACCCGCGCGGCCTGCGTGACCACCGCGGGGACCGGGGGCTGCGGCTTCGAACAGCAGCTCGACGCCGTGCTCAAGGCGGTGACGCCTTCCCGGTCGGCTGTCGACTTCGTCATGGGGACCTCCGGTCACGCCGACGGGGCGAACGTCGGCTTCCTGCGAGACGACTCGATCCTCGTCATCTTGGTCGTCACCGACGAGAACGATTGCTCGGCCCTCGATCCCGAGCTCTTCAACCCCGGGTCGAGGGTCTACACCGGCGACCTGAACCTGCGGTGCTTTCAGTTCCCCGGCGCCGTACACCCGGTCGAGCGCTACATCGACGGGCTCCTCGCCCTGCGCAGCGATCAGCCCGACCGCCTGGTCTTCGCCACCATCGTGGGCATCCCGCCGGACCTCTCGGGTGCGAGCGCCGATGCCATCCTGGCCGACCCCCGGACGACCGAGCACATCGACCCCGCGATGCCATTTCGCCTCGCGCCCTCGTGCGACGTGCCCGGCCGCGGCGTTGCTTTTCCACCGACACGCATCGTGCAGGTCGCCCAGGGCATCTCGCGGCGCGGCGGCCGCTCGCTGAACCTCTCCATCTGCCAGGAGGACTTCAGCCCCGCCGTCGGACTCATCCTCGAAGAGGTGGGCGCCGCGGCACGCCCAATCTGCCTCGACCCCTGACGCCTCTGGCGCTTCTCTTTCAGTCCCAGCGAGACGTGACGGTGAGCGTCCACTCGCGGACGACGCCGGTGCCACGGCCGCCGACGTTCTGGATGAGCAGGCGGTAGACGCCGTTGACGGCGTCGTCGCGGTAGATGGCCCGGTCGATGTAACGCTGGGGCAAGGGCCCGGTCATGGTGGCCCCGTCCCACAGCACGACGGGGTCCTGTCCGGTGGGCGGGTCGAGGCCGATCCAGAGGCTCGACGGGTCGGTATGCTCGATGTCGATGTCGACGATGATGTCCTCGGGGACTGTCGCCTGGCCAAAGACAGTCACCCGGGAGGCCGTGGGCTGACTCATGGCGATGGACGGAATGGAGGCGATGCCGCCGACGGTGAAGCTCTCACGCATCCACCCCGACGCACAGTAGCCCTGCCCGTAGACGGTCTCGGCGATGCAGATGTTCATCGAGTGGCAGTCCGTGTCGACGTCGCAGTCGTCCTGGGTGCCGGGGTAGTTCGTCGTATCCCGGCACTTGCCGTAGCCCATGCCGCCGGGGCGCCCGGTGCAGCGCAGAGTTCCTGGGCAGTCGTCGGTGGTTTCACAAACCTCTCCGCCTACGGGCAGCGCCACGGCGTCGAGCAGGTACTGCAGCGTGCGCGGGCCGACCCAGTAGAGGTCGACGAGGTGGGCCATCGTCACGACCGGACGGGCGGCGAGGATCGAGGTGGTCGACCGGGAGGGCACGCTCGCGTCGCGCAGTTCTTCTTCGGTGGCGGTGTTCGCGAAGGCGAGGACCCGGTCGGCGTCGGCGTAGGTGAGCTCGATGCCCTCGAACGTGCCCAGCACGTCGTCGTCGGCCGGCAGGTAGTCATTGTAGTAAGCGAACTCCGCGAGGGCCTCGAGGGCTGCGGGGCCAACCCAGCGGACGCCGTCGACCTCCTCGATGCTGTCGAAGAGGTCGTCGTCGCGCGTACCGTGCACCGCGTCGGGGCCGTCGCGGTGGGCGATGAGGTTTCCGGCGGCCCGGCGGTCGAGGGCGACGTCAACGTCGAGGAAGAGGAAGTCCGTGCCCTCACCGTCGTTCAGAAGACGCAAGACGCCGTAGCCCGCGCGGGTGCCTTCGAGGGCCGCGGTGGCGCCATCGGCCTTGCCGTCGATGGAGTCGGGGTCGCCCTCATCGAGGACGGCGGTGCAGCCGCCGACGGACAAGAGGACCGAGAGGACGGAGATGAAGAGCAGTGCCCAGAGGGGAAGACGGAGTCGCATGGGGGCAGGTAGTGCAAGACCGGGACCAGAGGTCGACACGAGAACCACGCCAGATTCGCTCTAGATTTGGAGGTTCCCGGTGGCCACCGTCCTAGCCGCCGCCGTCGAGCTCGGGTGCTAAGATTCGAAGGTGTTCACGCGGACAATCGCCGCCCTCGGCCTGACGTCCCTCCTCGCCTGCACGAGCGGGCCCTCGGTGGCGGAGGACAGCTCAGTGCATTGCGCCATCGTCGACGGAGGATGCTCTGTGGGTTGTGATCCCATCGAAGGGCAGTTGATGGACAGGGCGGCGATGTGCCGCGAACTACCGC
>Ga0164313_10005183_pt1 | contig 11556 bp, 12 predicted proteins | sample GuaBasSedimGuay4_FD_113735 | JGI IMG/M metagenome (GOLD analysis project Ga0164313, IMG submission 113735) | Subseafloor sediment microbial communities from Guaymas Basin, Gulf of California, Mexico - Guay4, Core 4569-4, 0-3 cm | ecosystem: Environmental > Aquatic > Marine > Hydrothermal vents...
TCACCGCGCCAGTCTGTGCACGTGAGCCGCTAAATAGTAGAACATAATCCTGCCTGCATCATCCGGTGGCCTGTTGCCATGGATTCAACGGGGCAGCGCTAACACTCTAACGGCAGTTATTTCAGTATATTTAGTTGCTTATGGCAGCTATCACGGGGCTGGAGTCCAGCCCCGAATCGTCAATATTTTGTCGGCCTGGTGCGGACAACCGGAGGGGTACTGATACGGCATCAATCTGAATAAATACAAATTTAATAGCGTGACGGCGGATTGCGGCGGTGCATCTTGCGGAACATGTTCCGGTAATACATCACGGCGCTGTTGCCGGCGGCTTTCACATCGAAGATCTTCCAGCCATCCTCGCTGCGGTAGAAACGGAAATCCAGCTTGGTGGGGATGCCGCTGGGTTGCATGATCCAGGCACTGACACTGACATCATTGCTGCCCTGCCCGCGCGGGGTGAAATAGCGAATCGGCTGGTTGCTGTAGTTGGTCAGCTTTTGTACCAGTGTCTTCATGAAGGCATTGGTCAGCTGGCTCTGCATACGGGCGCGCTGTTCGGGCGACATGTCGCGCCATACTGGACCGGCTGCCCAGCGAGTCATGTATTCAAAATCAAAATAGGGTGCAACTTCTGTCTCCAGGAAGGTCATGGCCTGTGCCTTGTCCCGGGCCTGTCCACTGCGAATAAAGCGGGTGAGCTTGCCAACGCCGGTTCTGACAATGGCGCCAGGTTCAGATATGCCTGCAGGCGTTGCAGTGTTCGGATAGTTGTTCGGAAAGTAGGGTGTTGCGGTGGCGGTATGTGGAAGTGCGAAAGCGAGAAGTAGAAATACAGCCAGGAGATTAGCTTTCATTGAGGCCTCTGCATGCTGGTTCTGACTTGGAAAAAACAAGCCGGTTTGCACCCGCTTGGGGAATACGTTTTATACAACAGATGACCGCAGGTTGCCAGCGCATACACGTCCCTGTGTATACACTGAACCTTTTCTAAACTTTACTGAGCAGCTGGTGCGGCCGGTGCGGCTGCAGGAGCCGGCGGTGCATAGCCGTAAGGAGCTCCATAACCACCACCGTAACCCGGGCCATAACCACCACCGTAGCCAGGACCGTAGCCACCATAACCAGGACCGCCGCCGTAGCCGCCGCCGTAACCACGATTGTAGCCGCGATAGTCGTTATAACCACTACCGTAACCGCTACCACGTCCACTACCGCTACCACTCATGTTAAAGCCGAAGTTGCCGTCCATGTTACCGTCACCCATGCCATCGCCCCAACCGCTGTTGTTGTTACCCCAGCCATTGTTGTTGCCATAGCCATTATTGTTACCCCAGGGACCCCAGTTACCCCATGCATGGGCAGAGGTCAAGGGCAGTGCGGCCAGTCCAGCGATAAAAGCAGCAGTAATTGTTATCTTTAAAGTCTTCATTGTGAATTCCTCTCTAGATTTTCAGGATGAAAAAAATAAACAAACCGTGTGTTCATTCAAGTCACGGTCTATTCTCGGGGTATGTCACCACAAGTTAATTGACCTGCGTCAAATTACGAGCGTATTTTTAATATATTCTTGTGAGCATCAAGTGGTCAAGTTTGTTATGAGGTGTATGTTGCTGGCGGGCGTTGCCAAATAGTATTGCAATTAACAGGGTAAATTATATGCGGTTGCTTTTTCTGGTTTTTTTAGGGCTGGTATTTTGCAATGTGGCGCAGAGTGCACCGCGGGGTGACGAGCTCTATGCAGCGCATTGTGCGGCTTGTCATGGTGATACCGGTGCCGGTGGTGTGGGCGTGCCACTGTCACTGCCTTCCTTTTTGAGCAGCGTAGATGACAATTTTCTTCGCGAGACTATTCGCCATGGCAGACCTGGACGGGTGATGCCGGCATTCCGGGCGCTGAGCAATGCGCAGGTCAATGCCATTGTTCATTATATTCGTGGCTGGTCCGACAAGCCGGCGCCTGACTTTTCAGACCAGCCGGTTGTTGGTGATGCGAAGCATGGCAAGCAGTTGTTTGCCAGTTACTGTGCGGCTTGTCATGGTGCAAACGGTGAAGGTGGCAAGGGCACCGGCGTGACTTTTTCACGCAAGCGGGATTTGCCGATTATTGCCCCGGCACTGAACAACGCCGGTTTTCTGGCCGCGGCCTCCGACAGCATGATACTACATACCCTGGAATTCGGGCGTGAGAACACCCCGATGCGTTCCTTTCTGGTGCAGGGTCTTAAAGAGCAGGACCTTGATGACCTGGTGAGTTACATCCGCTCTTTTGCCAGCATCACGACAGCGCCCGAGACACCGGCACGGACAGCGACTGAAACGACTATCACTCTGGAGTCGTCATACAGTCTGGAAGAAACCGTTGAGAACCTGGAAGGCGCCATTGTCAGCCAGAACTTTATTCTGATCAGGACCGATACCCTGGAACACGGGTTGACGGTCGAGGGAGAAGAAGACAGCAAAGAAGTCATTCTGCACTTCTGCAATTTCAGCTTTCTCTACGAGGCACTCAAGGTCGACCCGCGGGTCGGGATGTTCCTGCCGTGTCGGGTGACGGTGACCGAGCGGGATGGCAAGGTGATGGTAACAACCATTAACCCGCTGTATTTAAGCCATCTGTTTAACAACAACGAGCTGGATGAGTTTTGCAGGCAGATGCACGAGGTCTACACTGCTATTCTGGAGGATGCAACGTTATGATGAATCGACTGGCTGGCATATTGCTGCTTTGTTCTTTGTTGCAGCTTCCCTCCTTTGCGTTTGCGGATGATATTATTATGACACGCTCCGTGCTGGCCTTCCCGGAAGCCATGCTGGCGTTGCAGGAGTCGATACGTGAACATGGATACACGGTTTCCCGGGTGCAGCGGATTGATGTCGGATTGACCGGGATGGGTTACAAAACAGACAAGTACCGGGTGGTATTTGCCGGCAAACTGGATGAAATCCAGTATCTCACAGAAAATGCGCCGGCGCTGACAGCCTATCTACCACCAAAGATATCGATCTTTGCCGAGGGCGGGCAGACGGTGCTGGTGACCATAAACCCGCTGTTGTACGGGGAGATTGCCGGTGGTGACGTCGATCCGATTATTTTTACTCACTGGGAAAGTGATCTGCGATCCATCTTTCGCGATGTCAATGATGCCCGGTAGTGTTTTGTCGGATTACGCTGCGCTAATCCGACGCAGTCAGAAAAATAACAACAATCGCTTTAGTTGAGTGTCATTCCGGTTAGCCGCGATCCGCGGGATATCGGTTCCTGATGAATGCTGGATGATGACGTTTTTCGGACAAAAAAATGCGGGCAAAATGCCCGCAGAAGTGGGAGTCATACACTAGAAACAGAGCCAGCAGAAAATATAGTCGCCGCTCTTATATGTATTGAACAACAAAGTACCGATAATGTTTTTGACCCAGATCAAGTATTACGTCAAATAATAACTACGGGAATAACCTCCCCGGTCATTGCTGATGCTGGCAGTATTATTTCCGCCTGAGCCGGTAACTGTGCTCGACCAGTGCGGTGATTCCTTTCTCTCTGAAACGGGCATTGGCTTCAAGTGCATCGAAATGAAGCAGGTGCTCGATGCTGCAGCTGGATTCAAACAGTCCTGATACCTCTTGTTGTGATACCGCAAACGGCGGGCCGCTCATTTCCAGCTGATTGTAATCCAGGGTGATTAACAGGCCGGGTGTGCCCCTGCCTGTCAGCTTTGCAAGCTGGCAGGTATAAGCGGGTCGCTGTGCGGCGGGCAGTGCAATCAGTGCTGCACGGTCGTAGAAGGCATCCACCGGACCGACATCCGCCGCGCTGAGCCTGAAAAAATCACCACAGATCAGCTCTGTTTTTTCATGCACAAAGCGGGTGTAATGCGGTTCTTCATGAATTTCCGGTGTCAGTCCGTTTTCACTGAAAAACGACTCGGCCGCGAGGCGGCTGAGTTCGATACCGATGACGCGGTAACCCTGTGCCCCCAGCCACAACATATCGAGACTCTTTCCACACAGCGGCACCAGCACCCGGCTGCCCGGTTCCAGGCCCAGCGTTGGCCAGTAGCGTCGCAGGTAGTCATTGACCACACCCTGGTGGAAACCGGTTTGACCGGCCTCCCAGCGTTCCAGCCAGAATTGTGTATCCAATTAAGAATCCTTCACGGGGGTAGACTTACCTTTAGGTGATTTGTCGAATTACGCTGCACTAATCCGACCTACAGGGTAAATCTGGTATCAGTGTTTCGCAGCTTGGGTTAGCGCAGCGTAACCCAACGATGTCGCAAAAATAACAAGATTCGCTAAAGTTTAAGTACCATTCCTTCACAGTGAATGTTTGCTGCGGCCAAATTACCGGAAAATCATCTGCGGTATTTCTGCGGTATTATAATTGGATTCCAATAGCGGGGGGCAGTAATGAGCGAACAGCTGGATGACCATTTCAGGCAGGCTTGCAAGGGACGCTTCGAAAGCGTGCTGCGCTGGGAACAACTGGACGCCGTCTGGGAGGTGCTGCGCCAGGATGCTGCCGGTGACTGGTATATCTATGCCATTGGCGAACCGCCACCGCAGCAACCAGCCAGTGCCGAACTGGTACGCACCTTTTTGTCAGAGATCGAGCGCCTGTTACGCAAGGAACATGACGAAGACTATTGCGGTGTGGTGTTTGCTGATTCGATGCAGGCACCGCAATTCGTAAAAATATTTGACCCTAATAACCTGGGTGTCTCCTGCGGTTACAGTGACAACCCGCCGCTGCCGGGCTGGATATTGTCGAAGCTGCCACCCGCTGATCTGAATGCCCCGGTCCCGCTACCAGGCAACCGCCATCGCTGGTGGCAGCGTTTGCTGGGCGCCTGAGTGTAAGTAACCCTATGAATAGTATATAAATACCATTTACGAGTTGATGCAAATTAACTGTTTCTAATATACTAGCCTGCCGGACGCGCTGACGGCGGTCAGTGTGCAGTCCCCGAATTCTTGTGTTTTACAAAATGGAGTTATTGAAATGAAAAAATTAACAAACGTAGTGGTTGCAAGCATGCTGTTGGCTGTCAGTGGTTCTGTGTTGGCAGATGGTCAGAAAACCTACCAGGCCACTTGCCAGGCCTGTCACAACAGCGGCGCCGCCGGTGCCCCCAAGCTGGGTGATAAGGAAGCCTGGGCACCGCGGATTGCTACCGGTATCGATGCCATGCTGGCCATTGCTATCAAGGGCAAGGGTGCCATGCCGCCGAAGGGTGCCTGTGCAGCTTGTACCGATGATGACCTGAAAGCAGCCATTGAGTACATGGTTAGCAAGAGTCAGTAACGACCGGCCTGCCAGGCTGTAGTGTGTTATCGAATGGCGTGCATTTTTGCACGCCATTTTTTTTACCCGCAGAGGAATTGTCATGGATAAAAAAACTACTATTGTGTTTATGGCCGGTGTACTGCTGTTATTTGGTAGTGCATTACATGCTGGCGATATCGTCGCTGGCAAGAAAAAGTCAGCCTCCTGTGCCGGTTGTCATGGCGCGCAGGGAATAAGCAGTAATCCGTTGTGGCCAAACCTGGCTGGCCAGCAGGCAGGTTACCTGGTGAAACAGCTGATTGCCTTCCGGGACGGTAGCCGTACTGATCCGATGATGACGCCGATGGCAAAGCCGCTGAGCGATACCGATATACAGAACCTGGCTGCCTGGTATAACAGCCTCTAGTCGAGGTCAGCCTTTCTGCCGGTTGTGTGCGTAGATGGCGGCTGTCAGTAACAGCAGAGCACCACCCTGGTGTGCGGCGGCAAGTGCAATCGGGACATGCAATAACAGCGTAGAGATACCCAATGTGACCTGCAGCAATGCCGTGGCCAGCAGCATATGCAGACCGTTGCGTGCCGCGGTGGACAGTGATCGGCGTATGCCGGTAACCCATAGTGCGATAACACTGAAGAATACCAGCGTGGCGAGAACGCGATGATCAAATTGTACGGTGGCGATATTTTCGAAAAAATTACGCCATAGCGGTTGCTGTATAAAAATAACTTCCGGTATCCAGTGGCCATCCATCAACGGAAACGTGTTGTAGGCAAAACCGGCTTTCAGGCCGGCAACGAAACCGCCTGACAGAATGGTGATGAAGACTGCGATGCCCAGCAGACCGGTTGCCCGCTGTATCCCGGCCGTGGTGCTTGTTGCTTGCTGGTTGCCGTACCAGAGTCCGAACGCCACCTGCAACATGTAGGCATAGATGACCACCGCCAGTCCGAGATGCGCGGTCAGGCGATACTGGCTGACATGCGGGTTATCGACCAGGCCACTCTTGACCATGTACCAGCCAAGCAAGCCCTGCAGGCCGCCGAGGATAAACATGGTTGCCAGTTTTGGAATCAGCGGGCGTTGTACCCAGCCTTTTATCAGAAAGAATAAAAACGGTAACAGGAACACGGTACCAATAGTCCGGCCCAGCACGCGGTGTGAAAATTCATACCAGTAAATACGTTTGAAACCGTCCAGCTCCATGCCGATATTGATTTTCCGGTATTCCGGTGACGCTTTATAAAGTGCGAACGTCTCATCCCAGGTCTGTTGGTCAAGCGGCGGGATGATGCCGAAGATGGGGTCCCATTCAACCATGGACAGGCCGGAACCTGTCAGGCGTGTGGCGCCGCCGAGTATTACCATGGCATATACCATCAGGCAGCAGACGAACAGCCAGATGGCAATGCGTCGGTTATGCGTACGTTCGATCTGGTCTGTGTCGCAGTTACTCATCAATCCGGCCCTGCTGGCGTATGCTGGTTTCGACGGGCATTGTACCCGAATTCAGCGGCTCGATCTGTGACTGGCTGGGTGAATTCGGCCCCGCAAGGCAGGGTGTTACCGGGCGGAATATATTCTGCCAGACTGGAGTTACCCTGTGCCGGATTGCGGGGTAAAATGCAGCCAGTGTTGATGAATAACTACAAGGATAGCGAGTGAGATGAAACAGGGGATCGGTTGGGTGCTGGTTGGTGGTCTGCTGCTGGTTGCAATAGCTGTACTTGTATCGCCGACAGATGAGCCACAGGTCGTTGTCGTGACTCCGGTGGCAGTGGTTGATGAGATTGTTGTGCCCGTCGAGGCGCTGCCTGCGACCGACGAGTTGCCGGAGAAGATAGTGCTGGATGTCAGTGTCCATACTATTGAAGGACTCAGGGTGTTGTTTGACCGGGCAGAAGCACTGGCGATGACACCGCGTCCCGAGGGTGAAGATGTCAGTCTGGTACTGGTACTGCACGGGCCTGAAGTGGAGTATTTCTCAATAAAAAACTATGACCAGTACAAGGATATCGTTGACCAGGCCGCGCGGCTGGATGCCTTTGATATCGTCGATGTCAGGGTCTGCCAGACCATGATCGGCATGCGTGGTATCGAGCGCACGGATATACCGTCATTTATCGAACAGGTTCCGTATGGGCCTGGTGAGGTCGAACGTTTGCAGCAAGAGGGCTACGTGGCTTTCTAGCGTGTACCAGATGAGCCTGTGGAACTCCGTCAGCTGGTGAAAAGCAGGGGTGCCGGAATTTTACTTTTTATCACGCAGTAACTGAATAAACGCTTCAGAGGCTATGTTGTTCAAATTGGCACGGGTACGTGCAATCCAAAGCGTGCGATTGATGCGCAGTCCCTGGATCTTGATGTGAAAAAGGCCGCCGGCGTTCAGTGCTTCCTTGACCACAAAGCGAGGCAGGAAGCTGACATGCTTGCCACGCTGGAGTATCTCCACGATGGTATCCGTAGAACCTACTTCCATGGCGATCGGTATATTATTAATGCCGATATCAGCAAGGGCCTTCTTGAGAGTGGCACGCATGGAAGAACGTGGCTCGCGTAGTACGTAACGCAACCGCTGTAGTTCCTCAACAGGTAGCAGGCTGTTGTCCCAGAGTGAGTGCCCTGGACCGCAGACCAGCACTAACTCATCCTCGATCCATTTTTGTACCAGGATGTCAGTATGGTCCGGCGCCTGTTCCAGTAGAGCAAGGTCAGACAGGCCGGTTGCCAGACGTGTCTGGATGCGACGCGAGTAGCCCATTCGGCTCTCCATGCGGTACTCGGGATAGGTATCGGCAAAGCGAAGCAACAGCTCCGGCAGCATGTGCTCGCCAATATCAGAGGTGACTTCAAGGCGTAACCGGTTCTGCCCCGTTTGCAGTGATTCCAGGTCGTCGAGCAATAATGTCTGGTGATCAAGCACCAGGCGAGAGTAGGCATACACCTTTTCCCCTGCCGGGGTCAGCTCCAGACGCCGGCCTTTTCGCTGCATCAGGGCGACACCATAACAGTTGTCCAGCGCGCGTAATCGTTTGGTTACTGCGGGTTGCCCTATGCACAGCGTGAGGCCGGCCTCGGCGACACCGCCCAGTTCAACTACTGCCTTCAGAGCTGCCAGTCCGCTCAGGTCCGGCAAGTTTCTATATTCCATAGAGGAATATTAACATATTATAAATTATTTGAATTCGACGCTGTTGTTAAGCAATATATGCAGCTGTTTAGCGGGTTATCCTGAATCTGGGCCACTATAGATATGTTGTATCGGCCTAGTAAGTTTCCTTATGGGAATGATACGTCTGTGCGTTGTGTCCAGCCTGGGCCACACAAGCGCATGGGTTTGCCTGTTTCTGTGCTCTGGCCCAATGATTAAAAGGAGTTTTTGCAGTGAACGCACTGGCAGACGAAGAACAGACCATTATTCAATCCGGAAAACTATCGGTCAAACAGTTGGTTGCGGCCGGTGTCTTTCTGGCGCTGGCCGTGTGGCTATCAACCGTCGTACCCAGCGTAGAGATTGCATGGGTTACCTGCTTCCTGGTGTTAACCATTTACCTGTTTGCCTTTGAGATAGTCAGTGTGGATGTTGCCGCCATCAGCATTATGGTACTGCTGGGTTTGACGACGCTGCTTGCGCCTTTCATGGGGCTGGAGCAGGGGCTGGTTGATAATAAACATTTGTTCGACGGGTTTGCCTCCAATGCCGTTATGTCCATCATCGCCGTGATGATTATCGGTGCGGGTCTCGACAAGACCGGCATCATGAGCAAGGTGGCTGCCTTTATTCTGAAAACCGGTGGCACCACTGAAAAGCGCATCATCCCGATTATTTCTGCCACTGTCGGCACCATATCCTCATTCATGCAGAATGTGGGTGCAGCTGCGCTGTTCCTGCCGGTTGTTTCGCGTATTTCGGCGCGTTCCGGTTTGCCCATGTCACGTTTGTTGATGCCCATGGGTTTTACTGCAATCCTGGGTGGCACCATGACCATGGTGGGATCCAGCCCGCTGATCTTGCTCAATGACCTGATCCATACATCTAATTCTGCCTTGCCTGCAGAGCAGCAAATGGAGCCCTGGGGCTTGTTCTCGGTGACTCCGATCGGACTGGCGCTGGTGATGACGGGGATACTCTATTTTGTGCTGGCAGGTCGTTTCGTATTGCCCAAAACAAAAAGTGAAAGTGCCACCGTCGGTTCTGATTCCATGCAGTATTTTCAGGATGTATATGGCGTCAATTTTTCGCTCTCCGAACTGGTGGTAAAAGAGGGCAGCGAACTGATTGGTCGGCAATTCGATGATGTAGAAACAAGGTACAAGATTCGTATTATCGCCACCAAACGTCCCGGGGATGCTAACCGGATCGGCCCGGGAGCGTTGGCGCGTGACGTTGATATAGAGGCCGGCATGGTGCTGGGCGTGGTCGCCGACCCGGATAATCTTGATCATTTTGTCGAGCGTTTCGGGCTCAAGAAACGTCAGCAGTTACGTTCTTTTTCGGATGACCTTTCATCAAACAAGGCAGGTATCGCAGAGGTCGTTATACCCCCGGGTTCCAGCCTCATCGGCAAGAGCGCGCGCGATGTCTGGATGCGCAAGTCCTACGGCATGGCGATGATTGGTTTGCATCGCAACGGCGAGACGCTGCGTGAAGGCGAAGATATTCGCAATATGCCTTTTCAGGCAGGTGACACGCTGGTGGTGCATACACCCTGGGATGTATTACCCCGGATCGAGAAAGACAAGAATTTCGTGGTGGTCACCACCGAGTATCCACGCGAAGAATCGCGTCCGCACAAGGTAGGCTGGGCGGCGTTGTTTTTTTGTATTGCCATATTCATGGTGCTGTTCACCGACATCCGTCTCTCGGTTGCCTTGCTGACCGGTGCCATTGGCATGGTGTTATCAGGCGTCATGAATATCGAGGAGGCCTACGAGGCGGTGAGCTGGAAAACCGTCTTCCTGCTGGCATCCCTTATTCCCCTGGGGCTGGCGGTGGAGACCAGCGGCACGGCCAAGTGGATTGCAGACCAGGTATTGCTCGTTGTTGGCGGTATGCCTATCTGGGTTATACAGCTGGCGGTGGCCGGGCTGGCTACCTTTTTCACGCTGGTGATGTCGAATGTGGGTGCAACCGTGTTGCTGGTTCCGCTGGCGGTCAACATTGCCATTGGTGCCGGTGCCAACCCGGCGGTGTTTGCCCTGACCGTTGCCATTGCCACATCCAATTCATTCCTCATTCCGACGCACCAGGTCAATGCACTCATTATGGGGCCGGCCGGCTACCGCGTGGTGGACTTCATTCGCGCAGGCAGCATTATGACGGTGTTGTTCCTTGTGGTCATGATGCTGATGATGAACCTGGTGTTCTAGGGATGCTTACTATAACGAAGTTTGTGGTGGTCATGTTCATGACCATGTTGCCGGGGTTTGTACTGGCTGGTGAGCCGCTTGATCTGACCGGCCAGAAAAAAGCCAGAATACTGAAATCCACCAGTGCAGGTAAAATTCGGGACGGGAAAGAGGTAGTTGCTGTATCCGAACGTAAAGCCTGACTCCTGACTCCTGGCTACTGCAACTGCACCTTGTAGATATCTGCCTCCGGATAGAAAGCCAGCCACGCAAAAGCAAAATGAATGCCGCTGTCTGCCGGGGTGAGAGCCTGACCGGCCAGTGGTCCACTGACGGCCTTGCCGAATATATTCCACACGGATCCCGTCATGGTATCAACGATGCGATCGCCATCCAGCATGAAGGTCAGCGTTTTGCCGTTTAATTCCCGACTGAAAGCGGCGGCCATCAGGGTTTCCTGCGAGCGCTTTATCATTGTCGCATCAACTGCAGAGAGTACATCATCCTTGCTGAAAACAGTGATTGCCGAACCATTCAGATGGTCGTTGATAACCGGCTGCTCGCGCAATACTGCGAAGGGATAAATGCGTTGCCGGTCCTTTACCTGCAGCGCGAGTACCCGTTCCATGGGTGGCAGGCGTGGATCAAGTGGTTCGTCAAACAGGTACGGGGTGGCGGTAATATCATCGTAGCGACGGTAAGGGTTGTTACCATAAGGCCTGTTGGCACCGGTGGCTTTTGATAAAACCTTGCCGCCGGGCCAGCTGGTGCGAAAGGCATCGAAGCTGGTGATCATGGACGGCAGTTGCGCATAGCCGGGCAGAAAAAAGGTCTTCAGCAACCACCAGCCCAGCGTCGAAAGGATTGCAATGCGGGCAACGCGGTATGGCCAGGCGGTTGAGGAGACTAGCGGGATCGGGGA
>Ga0164313_10005184_pt1 | contig 11555 bp, 10 predicted proteins | sample GuaBasSedimGuay4_FD_113735 | JGI IMG/M metagenome (GOLD analysis project Ga0164313, IMG submission 113735) | Subseafloor sediment microbial communities from Guaymas Basin, Gulf of California, Mexico - Guay4, Core 4569-4, 0-3 cm | ecosystem: Environmental > Aquatic > Marine > Hydrothermal vents...
ATTTGTTTTGTACGCAAGGTGAAGGCCTCAAACATTACAAGTAACGAACCTGGAACTGATAGAAGACTACGCTCTCGTGTAAGACAAAACTATCGGTTTGGCGTTCACTATTTTTCTGGGTCTGCTCCGCCGGCGGGATTGATAAGTGCCCAGAGAGCACACACCTTACACCCGGCGCGAACAGCAGTCGGAATAACCACTAACCTATAGCCACAGGAAATATAAGCAGATCGAAAAACTCTAGCCCCGTGGTTGTGCCACAACCATCCGGTGGTATCATGGCCCCCTCAAAATCAAACGAACAGCAACCGCACAGATCAATTGGAGAACATCATGAGTGACAAAATCGTACACGTCAGCGATGCTACATTTGACGCAGAAGTACTAAATAGCGATATCCCCGTACTGGTAGACTTCTGGGCCGAGTGGTGCGGACCCTGCAAAATGATTGCACCAGTGCTGGATGAAATTGCCGGCGAATACGCCGGCAAATTGAAAATTTGCAAAGTAGACGTGGACGCCAATCCGGAGATTCCGCCCAAGTTCGGCATCCGCGGCATCCCACCCTTATCGTTTTCAAGGGCGGCAACGCCGAGGCTACCAAAGTAGGTGCGCTTTCCAAGACCCAGCTGACAGAATTTATCCAGGAAGTGGTCTGACCCTTGTTGTGAGTGTTGAGAGCCCGGGGGCATCGGGCTCGCCATGCCATCATCAGATCAAATTTTTTGCCTGAAAAAGCTGTAGACGACACCATCCGGGCATGCTACATTGCGAACCGTTGCACATTCCCGTGCCACAATAAAAAACCAGTCACCCCAATTTAAAGCGATACTAGTTGGCAGCGCCAATCGGCGTTCACTTACTCTTTTTCTTCCTCTCAAAAAGCGCACACCTCTATTTTATATGAATCTTACTGATCTAAAGACCAAATCCACCCAGGAACTCATCGATATTGCCAAAGGCATAAACCTGGACAATATGGCCCGCTCCCGCAAACAGGATATTATTTTTGCCATCCTGAAGCGCCACGCCAAAAGCGGCGAAGACATTTACGGGGACGGCGTACTGGAGATCCTGCAGGATGGCTTCGGCTTCCTGCGCTCCTCTGACAGCTCCTATCTGGCCGGGCCGGACGACATTTATGTGTCGCCCAGCCAGATCCGAAGGTTCAACCTGCGCACAGGGGATTCCATATCCGGGAAGATTCGCCCACCCAAAGACAGTGAGCGCTATTTCGCCCTGTTAAAAGTAGGTGAGGTCAACTACAACAAACCGGAGAACTCCAGGCACAAGATCCTGTTCGAAAACCTCACGCCACTGTTCCCGGACGAGCGCATGACACTGGAGGTTGGCAACGGTAGCTCAGAGGATCTGACCGGTCGGATCATCGACCTGGTTGCGCCCATAGGCAAGGGCCTGCGAGGCCTGTTGGTGGCACCGCCCAAGGCCGGCAAGACCATCATGATGCAGAATATCGCCCAGGCGATCATCACCAACAACCCCGAGTGCTATGTCATCGTATTGTTGATCGACGAGCGCCCGGAGGAAGTCACCGAGATGCAGCGTTCAGTGGGCATCCGTGGCGCAGAGGTGGTGGCCTCCACCTTTGACGAACCACCCTCGCGCCACGTGCAGGTTGCCGACATGGTGATCGAGAAAGCCAAACGTCTGGTAGAACACAAAAAGGACGTTGTTATCCTGCTGGACTCTATCACCCGCCTGGCCCGCGCCCACAACACGGTGATCCCCAGCTCCGGCAAGGTACTGACCGGTGGTGTCGACGCCCACGCACTGGAACGCCCCAAGCGCTTCTTCGGCGCGGCGCGCAACATCGAGGAAGGCGGCAGCCTGTCAATTATTGCCACCGCCCTGATCGATACCGGCTCCAAGATGGATGAAGTGATCTACGAGGAGTTCAAGGGCACCGGCAATATGGAATTGCACCTGGATCGCAAAGTGGCCGAGAAGCGGGTCTATCCGGCTATCAATATCCGCCGCAGCGGTACTCGCCGGGAGGAATTACTCACCGCCGAGGACGAACTGCAGCGCATGTGGATCCTGCGCAAACTGCTGCACGGCATGGAAGACCTTGCCGCCATTGAGTTCCTGTCGGATAGACTCAAGGGCACCAAGACCAATGAAGAGTTTTTCATGTCCATGAAGCGCAAGTAGCTCCGACCGGCAACAGGGTATACTGTCCACCTGAAACCAGCGGCGGACGAGTTACCACAGCGTGAAATACACAGACCTCAGAGACTTCATCGCCGCGCTGGAACAGCGCGGCGAATTGGTACGTATTCAGACCGAGGTCGACCCGAAACTGGAAATGACAGAAATCGCCGATCGCACCCTGCGTGCCGGCGGACCGGCGCTGCTGTTCGAAAACCCCAAAGGCTTTAGCACACCCGTACTGGCCAATCTGTTCGGCACCGAGCGACGCGTCGCACTGGGTATGGGGGCTGAAGACCTGGGCGCCCTGCGCGAGATCGGTGAAATTCTGGCCTACCTGCGCCAACCGGACCCACCCAAAGGCATACGCGAATTGTGGGACAAGGCACCCATACTGAAGCAAGTCCTGAACATGGGCCCCAAAATAGTGCGCAACCCGGCCTGCCAATACCATGTCAAGCAGGACCAGGATGTAGACCTCAGGCAGCTGCCTATCCAGACCTGCTGGCCCGGCGACGTCGCACCCCTGGTCACCTGGCCCCTGGTTATCACCCGCGGCCCCAGCAAAGAGCGACAGAACCTGGGTATTTATCGCCTGCAACTGCTGGGGCGCAATAAACTGATTATGCGCTGGCTGTCGCACCGGGGCGGCGCGCTGGATTTTCGTGAGTGGCAACTGCAACACCCGGGCGAACGCTACCCGGTAGCCGTCGCACTGGGAGCCGACCCGGCGACGACGCTGGCGGCGGTCACTCCCATCCCGGACGCGATCTCTGAATACGCCTTTGCCGGACTGCTGCGCGGCAGCAAGACTGAACTGGCTGAGAGTTTTACGCCGCTGTGTCGGGAGCACGGACTACTGGTGCCCGCCCGGGCCGAATTCATTCTGGAGGGCTATCTGGAACCCGATGAACTCGCGGACGAGGGCCCCTTTGGCGATCACACCGGTTACTACAATGAGGTGGAACGCTTCCCGGTATTCACCGTCGAGGCGATCACCCACCGCGAATCACCTGTTTACCACAGCACTTACACCGGCCGCCCGCCAGACGAACCGGCAATACTGGGCGTGGCCCTGAACGAAGTGTTTATCCCCATTTTGCAAAAACAGTTCCCGGAGATTGTCGATTTCTACCTGCCCCCCGAGGGCTGCTCCTATCGCGTAGCGGTGGTCACCATACGCAAGGAATACCCGGGGCATGCCAAACGGGTGATGCTTGGCGTGTGGTCTTTCCTGCGCCAGTTTATGTACACCAAGTTTGTCATCGTCACCGATGAGGATATCAATGCCAGGGACTGGAAGGACGTAATCTGGGCCATGACTACCCGTATGGATCCACAGCGCGACTCCGTATTTATCGACAATACGCCCATCGATTATCTGGACTTCGCATCTCCGGTAGCCGGGCTGGGCTCAAAAGTGGGTTTTGATGCCACCAACAAGTGGCCCGGGGAAACTCAACGCGAATGGGGCCGGCCCATCGCCATGTCTGGTGATGTAAAACAGCATATCGATGATATCTGGGACGAACTGGGCATAAACCTGTAAAAGTTCGGGCTTTAATCCGGTGTACTTAAAGCGAAAGTGACCGCATCCCGGTTTTTTCCGGCATCGGCAGCTCTGGCAGACCGCTTTCGCGCATCAACAATCCCTCACGAAAATAGGCGGCGGCCACTTTGGGCTCTCCCAAACCGAGCAGCAAGCGCCCCAGTTCCGCACAGGTCTCACCGCTGTGTTGCAGGCGATAACTGCTCTCGAAATAATCCCGCGCCTTGCCCCATAGTTTGTCCCGCGCCGACAGGCGACCGAGGCACAGCAGCAGCTGCGCATCATCAGAATGGGTCGCCAGCCAGGCCTCTGCCGTGGCCAGCTGGCGGGGCACATTATCGCTCTGGACGTAGCCGTATTGACGCACCAGGTTTGCGTCCCACTGGTGCTTGATGGCGCGCAGGATAACTTTTTCCGCCGCACCATGGTCACCGTGATCGATCAGCAAGCGCACATAGCCCTGCAGCATTTGCGGATCATGTTTCAGGTCAGCCGGCATCTTCTGCCAGCCACTGCGCAAACTATCCAGGGGCCGGCCGTCATTGCCCGCGACACACTGTGTCAGCAGTTGGCCATAAACTTCACGCTCCAACTGCTGCAATTCTTCGTTTGCAAGCAGCTTGTGTTTCCTCAAGTCCGGCAGTAGGGCTGCGAGTTTGCCCCAGTCCGCCAAGCCATAGTACGCCTCGCGCAACAGTTCCAGCACGCGAGGATGTCGGGCGACGTCGTTTGCGGCCTGCTCCAGCGTAGCCAGCGCCGGCTCATAGTCTCCACTACGCAATTGCATCTCGGCCCTGGTAAGCGCCACTGCGGTAGCGGCCGCTGCTTCCAAGTCCCTGGCCGCGCCCAGATACTCACTGACTTTGTCAGGGTCGTGCAAACGATGGCTGGCACGTGCTGCCAGCAAATAATTGATAAGTGGCGCATCGTTATTGTTGGCGCCGCGCAGCAGTTGGCGCCTGGCCCTGGTCCAGTTCCCCTCGACAAAATTAATCAGGCCGCGCGTGGTCAGGCGCGAAGCGTGGTAAAACTTACGTGTTCCCAGCCAACTGACCAGGGAACGCTGTCCACCGATCAGCCTGTAGACCAGACGCAGGACCATGTATATCAACAGGGTAAACAGGGCCAGCAACACCAGACCAACCCACAGACTTGTCTCCAACGTGTAATTGCCATAGGCCAACAAAATGTAACCCGGGTCAGTCTCTATCAGGGCCACAACACCGACGCCAAGCAACAACGCAACCAGAATAATAGCGAATATTTTGCGCATGGCTTACTCATTGCCTCCCTGTTGCAGGCGCTGCTCTATGGCATCGTCCAGGGCCCGCAACGACCTGGAAATATCGGGCATGGTCACGGCGACGTTCAAATCCGTCAGCTGTGTGATTTCCCTGGCCATAGCGCGGGCGGCGGCCTCATCAGACTCAAAAAACTCCACCACCCAGTGCTGCGCACGCTGCAGACTCTCACTGTACAGTGACTGATTAGCGGACAGTAGAGCCACCTGGGCCTGCTCCAGTAACATACGCAAGTTTTGTCGCACCAATCTTTCCCACTGGGGATCCATCAGCGCCTGCATGGGCACATCCCGCCGGCGTATGATGATGTAGTCAGAAAGCTTGATAAGTGCATCCTCATAGCCCTGTTGCAAACGAGCCTGCCAGTCTTCGGCGGCATCCGGACGCGGCTGCGAGGCACGCTCCGGCAACTGGAAAATCACCAGTTTGCCCGCTTGCTCGACCAGCGCCGCCAGGCGTAGGTAAATACCCTCTACGTCTACTACAGGTACCGCACGCACCGCCGCCAGGTCGGCGGCGACCGCGCCGCGTACATCGTGCAGGCCCACGTCATCCAGTTCCCGCAGAACACCATCTGCACTGCTGAGTAGGGCCCGGGCGGCGACGGTGTCACCCGCCATGATCAAACGCTGATTAGCCAGGCGCAGCAGGTATTCCGCTTCAGCCAGTAGCCAGCTCTCCCTGTCGTTGGCACTGAAACGGGCCAATTCCTCGCCCTGTTTGGCCAACCGGGCTGCAACCGACTCCAGCGCCAGTGCCTGGCGTGATGAAACCTCCGCCAGTTCGTCCTTTAATTCGCCCAGGCCCGCCCGCAGCTGATGCTGCCAGCGGTCGCCAAGCTCTTGCAGATTGACCTCTTTCTGCCCGACTGCACTTTCCAACTCGTGCACCCGGCCAACCAGGGCGGCTTCCCTACGCTGCATTTCCAGTACGGACCAGGCGGCCCCACCGGCCAACGCCAATACCAGCAACAGTGCCAGCCAGGCAATAGCGGAAGACGCCTTGCGCGGTGCGACGGTGCGTTTGGCCTTCGACCCGGCCCGGGCGGGATTGGCTGCTGCGGGCGATTTGGGTTCTTGCGCGCCAGCGACAGGTTCATCCAAAGTCGCAGCGGACTTCCTCGCCGCCTCAACTGCGTATTCAATATTCTTTTTTTCTTTATCGCTCACTCGTCATTCTCCAGAGCCGGGTTTCCATTCCTTCAGGGCGTGGAGCATCGCCACATCCGAGGCATTTTCAGCGGTCACGACCTGCCCGAAGCCGGCCTTTTGCGCCATACGAGCAATTCGTTCCGACGGCACGATTACGCATATATCTCTAAACTTAGTTGTTTCTGGCCGGCGAAGCAATGTCTTCAGATTGGCAAGGCCCTCCCCACTACTGATCATCACCAGGTTTATACGCCACTCACTCATCCTCGCGGCCAGTTCTCCCGCGGGAAGATCGGGGCAGACGCGCCGGTAACAGGCCAGTTCGTCCACTTTCGCACCGCGGTGCACCAACTCCTCGCGCAGAGTAGTTCTACCGCCCTCGCCCTTGATGATCAGGATACGCTGACCCGCCACCCGCTGTAACTGTGGCACCGCCAACAAACCCTCACTGGTCATAGGGGTGCCGGGGATGACGGCCTCAATACCAAAGTCGTACAGTAACGCGGCGGTGGCGTCTCCTATGGCGTACCAGGTCAGGCCCACCGGCACTTGTGGCCAGTAATCCTCAATACACGCCATACCAAAGTGCACGGCATTGCCGCTGACGAAAATGACGTGCTGATAGCGCTCCAGGTCCAGCAGCAACTGGCGCTGCGATGGCGGAAGTTCGGACAGCGCCTGCAACTCCAATAACGGCTGGCTGTGCGCCGTATACCCCGCCGCTTCGACAGCGCTACAAAGAGCGACGGTCTGGCCCGCGGGACGCGTCACCAATACACTGCCTTTGCTGCCAACCGTTGCGTCGGCCATACCCGGGGTGACCGCACCTCGGCCGGCCGCGCCTTTACGCGTCATAGACCGCAGCCAGGATATCTGCCGCACCCTGCGCCAGCAGATCATCCGCCACACGGATGCCCAGCTGCTCGGCCTGTGCTACCGGAGCCCGGGCCTCGGCTCGCAACAACAGCGAGCCGTCGGGGTTACCGACCAACCCGCGCAACCACAGTTGATCACCACCCGGGACGTATTGCGCGTAACAGGCGATGGGCACCTGGCAACCGCCCTGCAAGCGCTGGTTCATTGCTCGCTCGGCTCTAACCCTTTGCGCCGTGGGCTCGTCATGCACTACCTGTAACAGTGCCAGGGTGGCATCGTCATCACTGCGCAGCTCAATGCCCACGGCGCCCTGCCCGCCTGCGGGCAGGGAATCGGTCACATCAATTTGCTGGGCAATACGAGCGGAAAAACCCAGGCGAATCAAACCAGCGCTGGCCAGAATAATGGCGTCATATTCACCTTCATCCAGTTTACGCAGCCGGGTATTGACGTTACCACGCAAGAATTTCACCTGCAGGTCGGGGCGGCGAGCCCGCAGCTGACACTCCCGCCGCAGGCTGGAAGTGCCCACCACACTACCGGTGGGCAGGTCTGCCAACGCCGGGTAGCGATTACTGACGAAAGCATCGGAGGGGTCCTCCCGCTGGCATATCGCCCCCAGATGAAGACCGGCGGGAAACTCCATCGGTACATCCTTCATGGAATGCACCGCGATATCGGCGCTGCCATTGAGCAGGGCGTTTTCCAGTTCCTTCACGAACAGGCCCTTACCGCCCACCTTGGCCAGGGGCACATCCAGCAGCTGGTCGCCGCGCGACGTTATACCCAACAACCGCACCTCGAGATCGGGGTGGGCCCGCATCAGGGCAGACTGGACGAATCGAGCCTGCCACAGAGCCAGGGGACTTTCCCGGGTGGCGATGGTGAGTTGGCGCGACATATTTGGGCTTCCTTTTGCTGGCCGGCAATCATACCAGCCAGGCGGCGTGGCAGCGATATACTTGCAGTAAGTTGAAAAAGTCTCAGGCGAGTGCGCGACAAGGCAAAAACACCCGAAAAAGCGGAGTGTACGCGACAGTACATGAGCATTTTGAGGGTGTTTTCAACGCCGTATCGTGCCGACTGAGGGTTTTTCAGCAGCGCTCTACCAGCCGCTGCTTGACCTGGGCCAAATGGCGGCGGCTGACCGCCGGGCGTTCTTCCACCCCGTCCAACACCACTTGCCAGGCGCCGCTGTCATCTCGCTGCAAGCGGACAATGTGCTCCAGGGCGACCAGGGCGTTGCGATGCACCCGCAGAAACTGTTGATCGAATTCCCGCTCCAGATCCTTGAGGGTATCGGGGATCAGCAACTGCGCTGTCGGGCTGCATGCGGTAACGTACTTCTGTTCGGCCAGGAAAAAGCGGATATCGGCGATCGCCATGGTTTCCAGCCCCCGGTGCGTCTGGCTGCTCACCTGGCTGCGACTCTGCCCGGTTTCGGAGCTATCCGGTCGCAGGCTGGCCAACTGCAGGCGGTTAACCCTGCCAGCATTGGCCAGAGCGCGAGACAGCTCCTGTTCCCGCACCGGCTTCAGTAAATAAGCCACGGCCTGGTGCTGCAGCGCCTCCAGGGCGTATTGGTCGTAGGCCGTGCAGAAGATCACCGCCGGCGGTCGCTCCAGGGTATCCAGGTGGGCAGCGACATCGATGCCATCCATGCCCGGCATGCGGATATCGAGCAACAGCAGATCGGGCGCATGCTGCCCCGCCAGGGCCAGGGCCTCCTCGCCACTCTCCGCCTCCAGGCACTGCGCATCCGGCTGCAGTTTGCGCAACAGACGCAGCAGGCGTTCCCGCCCCAGCACCTCGTCATCGACCACCAGAATCTTCACAGGGCAGCCCCCGGCGGGTAGCTTAATTCGACCCGGTAGGTACCGCCCAATGGCGTTGCCTGCAGCCGGCCACTGGATCCATACAATACCTGCAGACGCTGCTTGATATTGGCCAGGGCCATGTGGTGCCCCCTGGTGTGGGTCGATTCCCCGGGCACCGGATTTTCTACACTCACCTGTACCTCACCGCCAGTCAGGCGCACAGTCACAGTGATAGTACCCCCCCGAGGGAGTTGGGAGATACCGTGGTATACCGCGTTCTCCATCAGCGGTTGCAGCACCAGACTGGGCATGGGTTCATCGCAGGCGGCCGTATCCACCTGCCAGTCCACCCGCAGGCGCTCACCCAGGCGCAATTGTTCGATACCCAGGTACAACTCACACAGGTGCAGTTCGTCCGCTACCGTGGTGGGACGTATGTTTTCCCGCAAGCTGGCCCGGAACAGTTCCGACAGATCCTCCACCGCCTGCTCAGCGGCCTCGGGCCGGGACATGACCAGGCTGGCGATGCTATTCAAGGTGTTAAACAGAAAGTGAGGCCTGATCCTGGCCTGCAGGGAATCCAGGCGAGCCTGCAGTTCCAGCTTTTCCTGCAGGCGCAATTGTTGCTGTAAATAAAAATACCGCAGAACAATCCCCGCCAGCACCGACGCCACCAGCAGATTGCGCAACAACCACCAGACACCGACGGCGCCACGGGTCAGCTGTGGGTAGAGCTGCAGGGCGAGATAGCTGCTGGCAGCGGTAACCGCCAGCACCAACAGCAGACTACCGCCGGTTGCCAGTGGCAAACTGAGGCGGCTGAAGGGGCGGCGCAACTGGCACAGCAGCGCGGCGCTCAGCAGCACCACCCATTGCACAAACAGGGAACAGGTCGCCAGTAAATCCCAGTTGAAACGCGGCAGGCCGCTATTGGCCAGCACGTAGACGATGACCATCAACTCCGCCAGCAGGACCATAATAAAAACCGACCGGGGCGCACACAGATCGGGAATGAAAAACTCGCCCGAATCCCTATCGCCCCCAGTCCCTGTCACCTGCCCCGGTTCAGGCTCCATATATACGCTCCCCATGCCCGTTACTGATATACTTGCATCCTTGTTTGGCGGTAACAAGCCCAATGTTTGGCAAGAACAACGCCGAACTGTTACAACAGGCAAATTCCAATCGGCAAACTCCAACCGACAAAGCAGTGGCAACAGCAGGATTTCCAGCAAAATGAGCAAGCAGCAAGACACCAGCAAATTGTGGGGTGGACGTTTCAGCGAAGCGACCGACGCCTTCGTTCAGCGTTTTACCGCCTCGGTTGAATTCGACCAGCGCATGGCCGGCGAGGATATAGCGGGGTCACTGGCGCACGCTGAAATGCTTTGCGCTGTTGGCGTACTAAACAATGAAGAACTGGCGGAGATTCGCCAGGGCCTGGCCCGGGTGCAGCAAGAAATTGACGATGGCAGCTTCAACTGGTCGATAGCGCTGGAAGATGTGCATATGAATATTGAGGCCAGACTTACCGAGTTGATCGGCAGCACCGGTAAAAAATTACATACCGGCCGCTCCCGCAACGACCAGGTGGCCACCGACATCCGCTTGTACCTGCGCGCGGCGATTGATGGCATCGGCGCTGAACTGACCCGCCTGCAGCAGGGTACGATCGAGCTGGCGGCCCGCAACACCGACACCATCATGCCCGGCTTTACCCATTTGCAAACCGCCCAGCCGGTGGCCTTCGGTCACCACTTACTGGCCTGGAATGAAATGCTGCAGCGCGATTATGGCCGGCTGATGGACTGCCGGGGGCGGCTCAATCAGTCACCACTGGGAGCCGCTGCGCTGGCGGGCACCACCTACCCCATTGATCGCGCGCAGACCGCACAGGCCCTGGGTTTCGACAAACCCACAGAGAACTCCCTGGATTCGGTATCCGACCGGGACTTCGCTATCGAGTTCTGCTCTTTTGCCGCCCTGTTGATGACCCACCTGTCTCGCATGTCGGAGGAACTGGTGCTGTGGACCTCGGCTCAATTCGATTTCATCGAACTCCCGGACCGATTCTGCACCGGCTCTTCCATCATGCCCCAGAAAAAGAACCCGGATGTCCCGGAGCTGGTCAGAGGCAAGGTGGGGCGCGTCAACGGGCACCTGATCAGCCTGCTGACCCTGATGAAGAGCCAGCCCCTGGCCTACAACAAGGACAACCAGGAAGACAAGGAGCCCCTGTTCGACACGGTCGACACGGTACTGGACTCCCTGCGCGCCTTCGCCGACATGATACCGGCCATCCAGCCCAAAACGCAGCAAATGCGCGAGGCCGCCCGACGCGGTTTCTCTACCGCCACGGATCTGGCGGATTACCTGGTAGGCCTGGGGCTACCCTTTCGCGACGCCCATGAAGTGGTGGGCAAGGCCGTCGCCCACGGCATTGACTCCGGCCTGGACCTGGCCGAGATGGAGCTGGTGACACTGCAGAGTTTCTGTGAGGATATCCGCGAGGATGTGTTTGAGGTGCTGACTCTGGAGGGCTCCATCGCAGCGCGCAACCATCTGGGGGGCACCGCGCCGCAGCAGGTCGCCGCCGCCGCGGTGCGGGCTCGCGACCGCTTGGACAGACGCTAATCAAAGGGGTAGGTACCCGCTGCACGGCACGAATGTATCCGCTGTCGCCTTGAGCAAC
>Ga0164313_10005185_pt1 | contig 11550 bp, 8 predicted proteins | sample GuaBasSedimGuay4_FD_113735 | JGI IMG/M metagenome (GOLD analysis project Ga0164313, IMG submission 113735) | Subseafloor sediment microbial communities from Guaymas Basin, Gulf of California, Mexico - Guay4, Core 4569-4, 0-3 cm | ecosystem: Environmental > Aquatic > Marine > Hydrothermal vents >...
AAGGTACGGCTCGGTCGGCCCCTGCGGGCGCGCTCGCCAGCTGACGCACGTGAGCCCCATTAAAACGAGCTGCGGGTGACGAGGGCTCTCCGGGCCTTCTGACCGGGGGACTTGGGGACGCGTGGTTGCTTAATTGTCTTGTGGGTTGGCGTCTCCGGGGCCGGCTTCATTCCGGGGGCAGTTCCGGCTCTGGCTCGGGAACGGAGGGGTCTTCCTGGTCCTCCAAGTCGTCCTCGGGCATGGGTGCTCCCCCGTAGGCGGTGGCCGGTGCAACGTCGTCGATCGGTGTTTCGTCCGGCGACGCCTCGCCCGGGGTCCCCTCTTCGTGGGTCTCGGGTTCTGCTTCGCTCGTCGACCCGGCTGGAGTGCATGCCGCCGTGATCGAGGCCAACGCCGCGCCCCACGCGACCAGCGCGGACCGGCTGAGGCGCCTCGGTGGCGATGGTCGAGGGGCCGTCGGCGGGACGGCCTCGTCGCAGAACGGGCACGTGGAGTCGGTAGATCGGACGTGACGGTCGCAGTGACTACAGGGGATCAGGTGCATGGCGTGGCTCCTCGAGTATGCGGTCTCGTTGCGTTCGACCGATGGTGAGCACCCTACACCCTTGCTCTTCATCAACAAGATCACGGGCGTATGCCCGCGCCTTCGGCGGCCTCCTTCGGAGGCTCAGGGCCGGGTCTCTTCGGCTTCTACCCTCATGAACCCGGGGTCCGTGAGGTTGTCGTGTTCTACGGCGACTTCATCCGCGGTCAGTGCTCGCCTGTGTAGCCGCACTTCGTCGACCCGGCCGAGCAGGGGGTACACCTCTCGGCCGATGTACGCCGTACTGTCGTTGTCGACGGAGCCGAGCCCCGTGATGTCGATGCGGTCGACCTCGGCGCCATCGGCGTAGAGCACGAAAGCGTTGGCTGGGCGGTCGACGACGGTGACGAGGTGGGCCCACCGTCCGTCGAGGTCGGGGTCGGCACCGAATTGGCCGGTGCGGATCATCGACCCGTCGCTGATGCCCCCCCGCCAAGTGCTCGTGCCGAGCTCCATGTCGTAGCCGGGGTCGCCTGCGCTCGCGCCGCCCTTGTACCAGGGCATGTCCCAGCTCCCGACCGCGGCGTCGATGTGCACCCACACCGAGTAGGTGAACGACTGAGTCCCGAAATCGAGGCTGCCGTCACCGGGATCTCCGAGGATGATCGAGTCGTCGCTTCCGTCAAAGGCGCGGGAACGGCCGGCTACGCCGCCGGCGTCCCTCGGCTCTTGCCCGCGGCTCGCGCGCGCGCCGTGATTGCCCGCCCGGGTGCTGTCGTCGTAGGCGCCCCGGGTGGTCCCCGCGGTCAGGTGCCAGACGCCGACCGCGTAGTCATCCCAGGTCGCGTAGGGGTCGGCCATCGAGGCCGTGCCCGGATGGTCGTAGTAGAGGTAGAGCACGGTCTCGGCGGCGGCCTCGAGGCGCGGCAGCTTCACCCAGGCCGTCAGATAGCCGTCCCTCGAGATGTACTTCTCGATTTCGTACGGGAGCAGGGAGAGACCGTCCGCGCCCGTGAACGCGATGTCGGCGCCGTCGGCTTCGGCGTGGTCCCGGAGGTCGTCGTCGGTGCGGAGCTTCACGGCGACGGGATATCCGGCGATCGGCCCTGCCAAGCCCCGCCCTGGAATCACGATGCGCTTGCGACGCCCATAACCCATGAGCCAGGAGACACCGGGAGGGGCGTCCAGCGCAGTATCGGCCGGAGGCACCGCGCTGTCCCGCGCATCGCTCGGCGGGGCATCCGGGATCGGGCTCGAATCCATCGGCTCGACTCGCGCGTCCGTCGTCGTCCCGCCGTCCCCGCCGTCCCCCTGGGGGCCCGGGGGCAGAGCCGACGTTTCCAGGCTACACGCGGACAGCAAGAGCGTGAAAGGAACGACGAACCAAGCGGGCACCCGTTCACTCTAGCAGAAGGGGATGGTCACCGTTCATTTCGTCTCCGCCTTCAGGAGGTCTCGAGAGGGGCGCCCGCATTGCGCGAGGTGCGCCAATCGTCGTAGGTCGCGAGGACCATCGGGAACCAAATCGACGTGGAGATGTAGGTCAGGCCGACGCCGATCATCGCCAGGAAAGCGACCGAACGCAGGCCCGCGTGGTGGGTCAGCGCGAGGGCCGTGAAGCCCAGGAGGTTGGTGGTCGACGATAACGCATTGGCCACGGTGGTCTGCCGGAGCACGACCGGGATGGACCCCGGGCCCCCGTCTCGCCACCGATGGTAGACGTGGATCGCGTTGTCCAAACTGATGGCGACGCAGACCGGCAGGATGGCGATGTTCATGAAGTTGAGGCGCAGCCCCGTGAGCCAGAGCGCGCCGGCGATGGAGACCACGCCGAGGGCCACTGCGCCGAGCACGGCGAGGGCCGGGCGAAGGCCGCGAAAGTCGATCAGGAGGACCAAGAAGACCGCGAAGAAGGTACCAAAGAGCAGGAACCGACCGTCGCGGGCGACGCGTTCGAAGATCTCCCCGGCGACCCAGTTCTCGCTGAGCATCGGTGCATGGAGGTCGGCGCCATCGAGGGCGCTCGCCACGGCGCGTGCCTGGGCGGCCCAGGAGGTCAACGCTTCGGTGCCCGTGTCATCGCGGCTCTCCACCATGAGGCGCACCATGGACCCGGTGCCGTCGGAGGTGAGCATGTGACCCACCGCGGAGTAGGGCACGTCGTCGATGGAAAACGGCTGAGCTGCCTCGATCATCCGGCGTGCGTCGGCCAGGCGGGATTCTCCAGCCTCGTCGAGCATGCCCGGGCGGATGCGGTCCAGTTGGGCTCCGAGGCGCTCTGCTAGCGCGGCGCGCGCTCGCTGTCTTTCGACGGGGGGGTAGACCTTGTCGATGGTCCCGATGGCCACCACATCCCAGTCTTCTCCGGCGGCTTCGCGCGCTTCACCCACCCCTTGGACGACGTCGCGCAACTCCCCGAGGTCCACCCCGTCCCGGACCCAAAGCATCGCGGCGGTGTGCCGCCCGCCGAGGTGATGACGCAGGTACTCGCCGAAGTTGCTCGCGTCCGTATCGCCCGCGAGCAGGCGCCAGCTCCCGTCGAAGCTCGCCCCACCCGTCGCCAGGACCAAGGCCGAAGCCGCCGCGAGGACCGGGACGAAGACGAGGATTCCGCGGCGCACCCCGGCCGGCACGTTCACGCCGCGAGTCTGGTCCTTTTCGGCCGGGAAATGCATCGGTCGCCACCGCTCCATGATCACCAGGAGCGCGGGCAACCCCACCATCGTCGTCACCAGCGTGATCAAGAGGCCCGCCGCGGCGATGATCCCGAACTCGCTGAAGCCGCGGAACTGGGCCAGGGCGATGATGCCGAAGACGCTGGCGTTGGTGAGCGCTCCGGAGACGAGAGCGCGTCCAGTCGAGGGCAGGAGCCGTTCGATCGCCGCCTCGAGGTCGAGCCCTTCTTCGCGGAGGGTGCGGTAGCGGTGCAATAGGTGGATGCCGTACTCGATACCGAGGCCCGATAGGATCGAGAAGAGGAAGCCGCTGATGATGTTGAGGTGGCCGACGGCGAGCTCTGCGAAGCCAAAGGTCCACGCGAGGCCCGACAAGAGCGGGACCGAGAGCAGCACCAGCGCCCGCGGCGTGCGCAGCGCCACGACGATGAAGAGCACGACGGCGCTGAAACCGACGATCCCGGCGAGGGTGAGGTCCTCACGCATCGCCGTATCCCCCTCGATTCGCGTGGGGATCCCGCCGGCGTAGCGGACCGCGAGGCCCTCATAGGGGCCTTCGGCGCGGACACCATCGACGGTCTCTCGAATCGCCGCATAGGTGACCCGGGCCGCATCGAGGTCGCTGCTCGGCGTCGCGACGAAGGCCCAGATGCAGAGGTAGCGGTCATCGGTCGTGATTATCCACTCTGGGAGATCGAGGGGACCGTTGGCCTCGTCGACGTCCGCGAGCAGCGCGGCCGTCGTTTCGCCGTCTTCACCATCGGCACCGTCGTCTTCGAAGTCGATGTAGAGCCCGGTCCGGAGCAGGAGCTCCCGGTCGATGGCCTGCTCCGCGCGGTCGACCAGCTCTTCGAGCTCGGACTCGTCGACGTAGAGAAGCTGTCGGTCCTCGAAGAACCCGACGTCGACCCAGCCGCCCGTCGCCAAGACCTCGGGGCGCGTTTCGAGGGCGGGGATGAGCTCCCGGGCGAATCGCTCTGCGAGTTCGGGGTCGTCGCGGGGAATGGCAACGAGCACATTGCTCGGCGCCCGGGCGTGCTCGATTACCTGCCGAAGTTCTCGGACCGGCCGTTCGTCCTCGGGCAGCAAGTCCAAGAAAGACGCCCGGAGCTCGAGCTGCGATGCCAAGAGCGCCGCTGGTACCATCGAGAGCACCACCACCGCGATGAGCAGGCCCGCGCGGCGATGGATCAGCCGCCCGAGGCGGGCCAGGGCGCGTTCGATGAGGCCGTCCTGCCGGTCCGTCTCGCTCACGGGCGCGAACGTGTCACGCCCTCCCGGGGGAGTCGAGGGGCCGTATCGTGGGCGCGGTGGATCGGATCGCAGCCGCCCTTCGATCGTGCTATCAGCGCGGGCCGTCCCACGGGTCCGAGCCTTGGCACCAGAAACCAAAAGCACGTCGCCGAGCCTCTCGTACGCGTTGATAGCAGCCCTTCCACTCGCGGCGGTGCTCACCAGCCTCGGCGAGGTGGTCAGCGTGGTCCGCCGGGTTCCGGTCGTTCACGCCTCGCTTGTCTTCGGCGTCGTGGGCCAGGTCGCCGAGGCGTTCTTCGTTCGTGCATGGCCGGTCCTCGCTTTGGTCCTCGCCCAAGGGGCCCTCGTCGCCGTCGCCGAACGTCAGCCCACGCGGCGGCGTTGGCTTGCCGTTGCGGTGTTCCTGCTCTCCCTCGGCCACGGCCTCTTCACCCATCACCTCTTGACCGTCGACACCCACATGGGCCCCTTCGCGACCTTCTGGGTCTTGATGCTCGGTTTCGGTGGCCTTCATGGTCTGGTGCTCGTCTGCTGCATGGTCCGCGAGGCGCCGCGGGTTCGTCTGGTTTTCGGGGTGTTCTTCACCGCGGCCGCGCCGATCGTCTGGGCCGTCCACTACGACTGGCTACCGGACGTCTATCTGCCCGCCGAGTCGTTCGCGGTCCTGACCCTCATCTGTCTCGCGCTGGGCCTCGCGCTTCTGACACGCACCGATAGGGCACGGCGCGGTCTTTCGATCGCAGGGGGGGGCGGGGTTCTGGTCATGGTGGTCGCCGCGCTGGTGCCGCAAACGGGTGAGGCCCGTTCGGCTTCTTACTTCTACAGCGCCCTCTGCCGAGGGCGGGTCGCCGCCGCCGCCATCGCCGCCGAGGGGCCGGCGCTGTGGCCTACCGAGCTCAGCGAACGAACTCTCCGGCCCGACCCCGATGCGCGCGAGCGTTTCGCCGAGCACTCTGGGCTTCCCCCGCTCCCGGAAGGCTTCGCCCTCGAGGACTACGACGTGCTGCTCATGATCAGCGAGGCCCTTCGTTATCCCGAGACCCGCCTCGCAGACCCGGCCCTCGAGACGATGCCCAACCTGGCTGCCTTCGCCGAGGGGGCGCTCAGCTTCACCGAAGCGAGTTCACCTTCGGTGGCCACGTTCCCTTCGACGACATCCGTCCTGTCGATGACCACGCTCTCGTCGGCCGAGGTCGAGATCCTCCCGCACTTCACGACGGGCCGCCTGCGCTCGGGTGCCCTCATCGTCCCGGAGCTCTTGTCGGCCTCCGGCTATTCGACGTTCTGGGCCGGCCACAATGGAGGCCTCGCCTTCACCTCCTACATGCTCGGCCTCGACCAGGGCTTCGATGAAACGCACCTCTACCAGATGGGCAGCACCGGCACCGACGACCACGATGTCGTTCGGTCCGCCGTACAGGAGATCCGCAGCCATCACGAGGCGAACGAGCGCTTCTTCGGCATGGTCTTCTTTCAGGCTCCTCACCATCCGTATCGCGTGCACGACACGGACCGGCCGTCAGATACGGCGCGCGACCGCTACCGACAGGAGCTGCGTTTCGTAGACGAGCGCATGGCGGAGGTCCTCGCCGAGGTCGACCGGGACGGGGGCGCCGAGCGCACGGTGGTGATCGTGATGGGTGACCACGGCGAGGCCTTCGGCGAGCATCGGGTGAACTACCACTCGTCGAACGTTCACCGAGAGCAGGCCCATGTGCCGATGGTGATCCGCGTGCCCGGTGTCGAGGCCGCCGAGCTCTCGGCCCCGACCTCCACCGGCTACGTATTCCCGTGGCTGCTCCTCCACGGCCCGCCGCCGTGCCGGGTGGCGGCCGAGCGCGTCCTCCGCGACGACCTCGGGCCGCTCTTTCGCGAGACCGAGGGGGCGGTGCTGGTGGAGCTGATCGGCCATCGCCACCTCAGAACCGCCCTCCGGTACCCGACCCACACCGTGCTTTACGATTTGCTCGGCGACGCCATGCGCATCTACGACGTCGAGGCCGACCCGGACGAGCACCACGACCTCGCGCCCATCGACGAAGAGCTCCGGCAACTGTTTCGCCCGCGGGTCGACGCCTACCGGCGCGCGCGCTTCGCCGGTCAACGCTTCACGTTCATCGACGAGCTCTGACTCAATCGCCGCCGGCTTTTGGTCAGTCGCCGCCAGCGGCTTGGACCTGGGCGTTGACGGACTCGGCGGTCGCCGGGGGCCGACGGAGCTCAGCGATGGCCTTCGCTCCGCCCACTTCACGGGCCCAGACCCCGAGGGCCTCCATGCCATCGTCGAGGCCGACGCGGGGCTCCCACTCGAGGTCGTTGAGGCCCCGGCTGATGTCGAAGGTCACTCCGCGTCCGCGGATGACGACATCTTCGCGCATGAGCCCGTCGCTCGTCGGGCTGCGGAGCCGCGCCATGGCGAAGGCGAGGGTGAGGCCCGGCCCTCGCCGCGGCGTAGCCAAGCCCAACGCTTCGGAAAGCGGCCCGAGGAACTCGCGCAGGCTCAAGAACTCGTTGTCGGCGATGTAATAGGCGCCGCCGACGGCGCCCTCGGCTCGAGTCGCCGCGACGACGGCGTCGATGAGGTTGTCGATGTAGGTGATCGCGACGAGGTTGTCGCCGCGGCCGACCATGCGAATGCCGCCAGAGAGGCCCTCGGCGCAGAGCTCCGGGAGCCGTGAGGTGTCACCCGGGCCCCAGACCCACGCCGGCCGGAGGGCGACGACCTCGAGGCCGTCGCCGGACGCCGTGACCGCGACCTCTTCGGCGAGGCTCTTGCTCCAGGCATGGGCCCCGAGGGGCGGCTCCATGAGCACCTGCCGCTCACTGCAGTTGAGGCGCTCCCAGTTCGTCAGAGTCACGTCGGCGCAGGACATGTGCACCAGGCGGCGCACCTCGGCGTGGCGCGCGGCGTTGACGACGTTTTCGGTGCCCGCGACGTTGACCCAAGAGTAGGCCCGCTTTGCAGAGCGGTACCCCGTGACGGCTGCGCAGTGGATGATCGTGTCGCAGCCGGCTGCGGCGTCGGCTACGGCATTCGGGTCCCCGAGGGACCCCACGCAGATTTCGACCCCTTCGGTGACGAGCTCGGCGGTGCGTTCCCGGGAGCGCACGTAGGCGACGACTTCGTGGCCGTCTCGGATGAGGCGGCGGGCCGCCTGGCCACCGATGAACCCGGTGGCCCCGGTGATCAGGGCGCGCATGAGGCCCGCAGCATAACAGGCCTCTTGCCGCGGACCTGCTAACCTTAGGCCGTGCTCCGCGGGCTCGCGGCCTTGGCTTTTGTCGTTTTCGCCGTCTTTGGATGTGGCGCGGAGCCGGACTGCATCGACGAGGACGGCGACGGCTACGGTACCGGCTGTGCTCTCGGCGACGACTGCGATGACACCAACGCCGGCCGGGAGACCGATTGCGAGACCGTGCCGCCGCCGGATTGCACCCTGGACCCCTTCGGGACGGGGTGCCCATGCCTGGTCGGCTCGGTCACCGGCTGCTACGCGGGGCCCGAAGAAACCCGCGACGTGGGCTCTTGCCGAGCCGGCCGGGCCACCTGCATCAACGGGCATTGGGGGCTCTGCGAGGGCGCGGTGCTTCCCCGGGGCGAAATCTGCGACACCTTCGACCAGGACTGCGACGGCCTCGTCGACGAAGGCGTGACCAGCCCCTGCGGCGGGTGCGCTTCGAGCTGCCGCGGGGGCGTTTGGGGTGAGGTCGACGCGCCCTTCGTCCCGGGCCCCGGCGCGGTGGTCGGTGACACCGGGGCTCTCACCCTCGCCTACGCCGAGGACGTCGCCGGGAGCTTCGTTTGGATCGCGAACAGCGGCGAAGGCACGCTCTCCAAGATCGACGCGGCCCGGGCGGTCGAGGTCGCGCGCTACGAGACGGGCGGCACCGAGCCGAGCCGCGTCGCCGTCGACTACCGCGGTGACGTTTGGGTCACCAACCGCGAGTTCGACGGAGTCTCCTCCGTGACCAAGGTAGCTGGCGACGCGAGTCGGTGCATCGACCGGGACGGGGACGGCCTGGTCACCTCCCTCGGCCCGGACCACGTGCTCTCCTTCGGGGTGGACGAGTGCGTGCTCTTCCGCGTCCCCGTCGGCGCCGCCGGTGAGGTGGCCCGGTCCCTCGCCATCGACGGCGAGCGAGGCCTCGACGACGCCTCCGGCGGAAACGCCTGGGTCGGTTTGCACGACGGCCAGGCCGTCGTCGTCCTCGACGGGATCACCGGGGACGTCATCGAACGCATCGAGACCCCGGGCTTCTCGCCCTACGCCGCGGCCTTCGACGCCTGGGGCACGCTCTTCATGTCGTCCCGGGACGGCTTCCTCGCCCGCATCGACCGGGGGGAGATGCCCCGGCAGGTGACGCTCATCGAGGTCCCCCTCAGCTGCTATCTGCTCTATGGCCTGAGCATCGACGGTGCCGGGCGGGTCCTCGCGACCGGCTTCTCCTGCGACGACGTCGTCTCCTACGACCCCCTCCGCGACCACTTCACCGAGCTCCAGACCCCGCCGAGCACCCGGGGCATCGCCGTCAGCGGCGGCGACGTCTTCGTCGCTCACACGGCGGGCATGGTCTCGCGCATCGATCCCTCCCTGACCGCGGTCCTCGACACCGCCCCCCTCACGGACGAAGAGGCCATGGACGGCTTCGAGCCCTTCGAGTCCATCGGCGTGGGCATCGACGCAGCCGGCGATGTCTGGGTGGCTTCGAGCCAAGGCGGTCCAGACGGCGGCGGGGTGGCGACGCGGCTCCGCGGGGACGACCTCACGATCACGGCCCAGGTGCCCCTCGGATTTGCTCCCCACACCCAGGGCGACTTCACCGGCGCCGAGCTCCGCGGCGGCTTTGGCCCCGAGGGCGACGCCGCCCACGTCTTTTCGGGGTGCCTCGGGGGCGGGGCGACGGAGTGGATTGCCCTTCACCTCTCGGCCTTCGCGGGCTCGAATGGCTCGGTCGAGGTCAGCGTGCGCCAGGCCTCGACGGCCCCGGCGCTCTCCGCCCAGCCCTGGACCGTGCTCGGTACTTTCCCGGGGGACGCGGCGCCCTACGCCCTCGATTTGCCCCTCGGCGGTTTCGTCGAGGTGCGCCTGGTCCTGCGCACCGACGCCCGGGACGGGGCCCCCCGGGTAACCCGGGTGGGCCTCGAGTGGCGCTGTCCTGGCCCCATTTGAGGGGGAATCGATCCGAGGCCGGCGGTGCCTCGTGGGCCATGAACAGGTGTTTTCTTTTCGCGCATTTTCTGCGGTAGCATCCCGCCCGTGACCCAGGCTTTGCCCAGATTATCCGCGGCGTTTGCGCTGCTCCTCGCTCTTGCCCTCGTCCTCGGGGCGCCGGCGATGGTTCAGGCGCAAGACGCCAGTGAAGAGGCCGGTACCGAGGCGAGCGGCGGCGACGAAGCCGCCGAAGACGCCCAGGCGATGATGACCGACGAGTCGGCCATCGACGACCAAGCCGCCCGGGAGTTCTTCACCTCGGGCTCCAACCTCTACTCCCTCGGGCGCTACCACGACGCGGCCCTCCAGTTTCAGCAGGCCTACGACCTCTCCGAGCGACCCGCCCTGCTCTACAACATCTACCTCGCCCACCGCGATGCGTCTGAACATGCCGAAGCCGCCGTCGCCCTCCGGCTCTACCTCGAGGCGACGCCCGACGCCGACAACCATGCCGCCCTCACGGTCCGCCTCGAGAACCTCGAGCGCGGCCTCGCCGAACAAGAGGCATCCCGCGTCTCCGCTGCTACTGCAGCCGAAGAGGCGGTGCGCCAGGAACAGGCCGAGCGCGAGCGCCGTGAAGCCGAGGAGCGCGCCCTCGCTGAGGACGACAAGAACATCATTCCCTGGATCATCGCCGCCTCCGGTGGTGCCGTGATGGCGGTTGGGGTCGTGACGGGGATCATCGCTTTGGGGCTTGCGTCGAGCTTGGACGAGAACTGCGAACCCGCCGTGGATGGAGTCCGCTTTTGCCCTTCGGACCCGAGCCTGGAACTCGAAAACAAACAATCGGCGCTCTCGACCTTCGCCGTCATGACCGACATTTTTCTCATTGGCGGCGGCGTCATCGCTGCCGTCGGCCTCACCTGGGGCCTGGTTCGGCTCGGCGGCGCCGAGGATGACGAAGACGCGCCGACAGTTTCGGCGATGTGCGGACCGACGGGCTGCGGCGCTTCGATGCGGATGGGATTCTGATGTTGGCTATCAAACGACTCGCGGGTGCGGCTGCCCTGATGTTGCCGGCGCTACTGGCGGCGTCTTGCTCGGCGATCACAAATCCCGGTCAGTATGTATTCTTCGAAGGGGGGTGTCCCCTCGGCTCGGATGAGAGTGACCTGCAGGTCGAACTCTTCAACTTCGAGGCGCACGAGGACAAGCGTATCGAGGTGCGTCTCATCCGAGATGGTGAGTTCGTTCTGCGAGCTGTCCTCGAAGGCATCGACCCGATCGGGACCGAAGAGGGGAACGCAGACACCTCGCTCGACCTCTGCCTCACCTTTTCCGATGCCCTCGATTTCGCGGGATCGTATCAGGTGCACACTTTTGTCGATTGTGCGGAAGAAGAGTCCGTTCCCTGTGGAAACGGGGACTTCGAGCCACCCGGGGAGGATGGATGGTTGTCCGGGGTCCAGGACGGGTACGCCGAGGTTGATGGCTCCATTGCGCCGACAGGCTTCGACGACCCCGCGAGTTTTCCTCCCGGAGATTTTCAGCTCGATGTGCGTGGTATGCACGTGCACGCGGTGGGGACCCAACACTTCGCGCTCAACGTCATCGACCCACTCGGGAACGTAGTGGGCTTCGCCCGTGTCCCGAAGATCGTTGAGCCTGATTTTACCGTCTTCATCCAAGAGGTTCTCCAGCCGGATACGGACTACACGGTGGAGATGTATGCGGATTTCGTAAAAAACGGGATCTACGACCCGATCATTGCCGGCGGTGGTTCGGGCGATCATTCGTGGATCAAGTCCTTCCGATCGAACGGGGAAGGCATGATCATCGAGTCTTGGGATCACGACACCAACTTCGAAGACCTGGACTCTTTCACATTCTAGCCCCCCCTCTTTCTCAAGCCGCCTCGGCGACCTCCTTCTCCTTCTCCTTCTCC
>Ga0164313_10005186_pt1 | contig 11548 bp, 12 predicted proteins | sample GuaBasSedimGuay4_FD_113735 | JGI IMG/M metagenome (GOLD analysis project Ga0164313, IMG submission 113735) | Subseafloor sediment microbial communities from Guaymas Basin, Gulf of California, Mexico - Guay4, Core 4569-4, 0-3 cm | ecosystem: Environmental > Aquatic > Marine > Hydrothermal vents...
ATGTAACAAAATAGTATCTGCCTCGTCGTAAAGGTGTATTAGATAATGCATTTCATATTGTTTAGCTTAGAATGAATCAAAAAGAGTTTTTAGAACAAGTTTTACCGTTTAAGGACAAGGTATACAGATTAGCAAAAAGGTTGCTGGTGTCTTCTGATGAAGCTGAAGATGCAATTCAAGAACTCTATTTTAAACTTTGGAAAAATAAGACAAAATTGGAGAGCTATGACAATGTGGAAGCTTATGCAATGATGATGACAAAAAATTATTGTCTGGACCAGCTAAAATCGAAAAGAGCATCTAATTTAACACTGGTGCACAGCAATTATAAAGATGAAAGTAGTTCTTTACAGAATCAGGTTGAAGTTGAAGATAGTACAGATATCATAAAAAATATGATAGACGAACTTCCGGAAAAGCAAAGAATGATCGTTCAACTTAGAGATATTGAGAATTATGAATACCACGAAATAGCAAAAGTGATGGATATGGAACCTACTGCAATTCGAGTAGCTTTATCCCGAGCAAGAAAAACATTAAGAAAGAAATTTATAAAACAACAGAATCATGGAATTATCCAAAATTAAAAAACTAATAGAAAAATACCTGGAGGCAGAAACCACTTTGGAGGAAGAAATGTTTTTGAAGAAATATTTTTCTGAAAATGAAGTTCCATCGCATTTAGAAGAGTATAAGAAATTATTTAGTTATTTCACTAACAATTCTTTAGATAAGTCCAGTAGAACTATCTCTTTACCTAGAAACAGATCGATAATGAGCTGGTTGGCGGTTGCTGCAATAGCCGTATTGTTTGTTAGTATTTTTTCAATTAATCAGAACAATCTAAACGAGAGAAAACAAGCAGAGTTGGCTTATATGGAAACGCAAAGAGCTTTAGAACTTATATCACATAGTTTAAATAAGGGTACTAATGCCATAGCACAATTACAAACATTTGAGAATTCCCAGAATAAAATTTTTAAAAATAAATAATAACCATTTAAATAGAAATCATGAAAATAAATAAATTAATAATAGCCGTAGTTTTAGTGATAGCGCCTGTTTTTAGCTATGCACAATCACAATTTGATAAATTTGAGGATATTGAAGGCGTAACTTCAGTGATCGTAACCCAAAAAGCCTTCTCTTTGATGAGCACCATAGGAGCAGAGTCTGATGATGAATACATGAACTTAATTAAGAACATTACTTCATTGAGAGTATTCGCTACGGAGAATAGTTCAGTCGCAACTCAAATGAGGGCTGAAGCGGAAAAATATCTTGATAAGGCAAATTTAGAAGAATTAATGCGAATTAAAGAAGATGGAAGCAATGTGAGGATTTATATAAGAGAGGGTAGTAGTGAAGATTATGTGAATGAATTATTCATGTTTGTCACAGAAACTAATATGAATAAAAATGATGCGACCGAAACCGTAATTATTTCCTTACTTGGTAATATTGATCTAAAACAAATTGCCAAATTAACAGAGAAAATGAACTTACCCGGTGGAGAGCACTTAGAAAAAGCAAATAAATAAAACTAGAAACATGAAAAACCTGAACTTAATATTTGTTTACACATTGATCTTAACTGTTGTGTTAACATCCTGTAATAGCGAAAAAAGCCTGCAAAAATACTATGTAGAAAAACAAAGCAGCGATAATTTTATAGCCATTGACTTACCGGCCAGTTTAATTAACTTGAATGATAACGTTTCTGAAGAATCGCAAAAAACGATAAAGACCTTAAAAAAACTAAATATTTTAGCCTTTAAACTCAATGAAAATAATGAAGCGGACTATGTACGTGAATCCAAGGAGATCAAGGAGGTTCTAAGTAATAAGAAATTTAATGATCTGATGCGAGGAAAGCATGAGAATATTAGTTTCGCAATTAAATATTTAGGAGATGAAGACAAAATAGATGAAGTAGTTCTATTTGCATCAGAGAATAGTAAAGGATTTATAGTGGCAAGAATTTTAGGAGATGGTATGAACCTTACCGATATGATGAAGCTCATGAAAGATGTTGAAAAATTTGACACCGACAATCCCGCTTTTGCACAAATAGGAGATCTTCTGGGAGGTTTAAAATAATACCGTAAACAGACTATATAACCAGTACAATAGCCGTTTTAGATTATTCTAAAACGGCTATTTTTTAACCATTTTTTAACGCATCCATCTATATAGAATGCATTATATTTGCTTTTTTTATCAATTTATTATTTAATAATTCACTATGAAATTACGGATATTTATTCTCTTATTTGTTTTTGGTCTAATGGTCTCGTACGGGCAAGAAGCGCCAGCATTAAACACAACCTATAGATCGGAAAATGAAAAAGTTAACGATTTGGTCCATACCAAATTAGATGTCAAATTTGACTTTGAAAACAGATATTTGCTAGGAGAGGCATGGATTACCCTGGAGCCTCATTTTTATAATGTTCAAGACTTGACTTTAGATGCAAAAGCGATGTTGATCCATAAAGTTTCACGGGATGGCAAAGATCTGAAGTATGAATATGACGGAAATAAATTGACAATTGATCTGGCCAATATATATGCCAAGGGAGATAAGTACACAATATATATAAAATACACGGCTCGTCCTGAAGAGGTAGAACAAGAAGGGAGTGCAGCAATTAATGATGCCAAAGGCTTATATTTTATAGACCATGATGGTTCGGATCCGGATAAACCAACGCAAATATGGACGCAGGGAGAAACAGAATCAAGCAGTTGCTGGTTTCCAACAATTGATTCCCCAAATCAAAAATCTACTCAGGAAATATCTATTACTGTTCCTGACAAGTATGTAACCCTTTCCAATGGTCTCCTTGAAACGCAAACGGAAAATAAGGATGGTACAAGAACGGATTATTGGAAAATGGATCAGAAGCACGCTCCATATTTGTTTTTTATGGGGATAGGTGAGTTTAGTATCGTAAAAGATAAATGGAAAGATATTGAAGTTGATTATTATGTAGAAGAGGAATACGAACCGTATGCTATGGATATTTTCGGCTTAACTCCTGAGATGATTCAATTCTTTTCAGACTATACCGGCGTTGAATATGTTTGGCAAAAATATGCCCAAATGGTTGGAAGAGATTATATAAGTGGAGCAATGGAAAATACAACTGCAGTACTCCATGGTGAAATGGCTTATCAACTTCCGGGAGATCTGATAGATGAAAATACTTGGGAGAGTGTAATTGCTCATGAATTATTTCATCATTGGTTTGGTGATTTAGTGACTACGGAGAGCTGGAGCAATATAACTGTTAATGAATCTTTTGCTAATTATAGTGAATATTTGTGGTTTGAATATAAATACGGAAAGGATTTTGCCGATGATCATTGGTATGATCAGGTCCAGGGTTATTTTAACAGTGGAAGTGAAACAAAAGATTTAGTTCGGTTTTATTATGAAACCAGAGAAGATATGTTTGATCAAGTGTCTTATAACAAAGGAGGCGCTATTTTGCATATGTTGAGGAATTTCATTGGAGATGAGGCCTTTAAAGCTGGTTTGGAATTGTATTTAAAGGATAATATGTTTGGTACCGGAGAAGCGCATGAATTGCGAATTGCTTTTGAAGAAGTAAGCGGAAAGGACCTCAACTGGTTTTTTAATCAATGGTATTTCGGCAGTGGTCATCCAAATTTAGATATAAGTTATATTTACAGTGGGGAAGCAAATATGGTGACCGTAAAAGTAAAGCAATCTCAAGAGAACGTTTTTGAGTTCCCATTGGAGATTGAAGTTTACGAAGGGGAATCCCCAAAAATATATAATGTTTGGGTTAGTAAAAAAGAAGAGGCATTTTCGTTTAAGTATACTAAAAAACCAAAGTGGGTCAATGTCGGTGCAGGCAAAACGTTGTTAGCCGAAATTACAGATCATAAGTCGACAGAGAATTATGTTTATCAATATACACATGGGAAGAAGTATTTAGATCGCAGAGAGGCAATTGAGGGCTTAGCAGGTGATCAGGAGAATGAAGTAGCATTTGAGACCCTGACAGCGGCTTTAAGTGATCCATTTTATGGTTTAAGGATACTGGCGATCGATAAGATCGATATTTCTATGGCAAATGCAAAAAATGCAATAAAAATTATTGAAAAAATAGCAGAAAATGACGAAAAAACCCTGGTTCAGGCTAAGGCAATTTCAAAATTAGCTATTTTACAGAATACTAAATATGTGTCTGTTTTCAAGCAGGCACTTCAGAGTAAATCTAATTCCGTTAAAGGAAATGCTTTATCCGCACTTTATGAAATTGATAAAGAAGCAGCAATGTCTTATGTGAATTCCATAACGAACGAAGAGGAGATCGAAGGCATGAAGATTGCTTTAATACCTATTTATATAAAAGATAAGACCGAAACCCAGATGCCCTTTGTTGCAGATAATTTGATTATGGGGATGTTTTTTACCGAAGACAAAGAAACACAGAATATATACAAGGAAGGATTTCAATGGGTTGCTCCGAGTGATAACGAAGAAGCGACTCAAAATTTGGTAGATTCTTTCGTGCAAGTAGGAAAACAGTATAAACAGTTCGGGGCAGATAAGATGGCTCGTCAGGTGCTACAACAGATCTTAACCTTAAAAGAAGAGTCTAGTTATGGCAATAAGGACATATTAATAAAAATAGTGCAGGACGGACTGCAAGAGATGAATTAGAATTAAGTAAAGGTTCTTTCAAATCCTCAAGGTTTCCTTGGGGATTTTTTATTGAATTTACTTATGTTTTATAGCATCATAACGAGTGTTTCAGTGCCCGAATAGATTTTCTCGTGAATAATCAGGGCTGCACATACTCTCGAAAAGTGCCATCTGAATAAAATAATACAATTCGCTCAATTTTTTTATTTATGGAAGAGCTGGGCTTTGTTTCATCTGCTATTTTAATCACTTTATCCGGATCATTATTTTTTAATGTCTCCTGGAGGGTAGAGGTGAGGATGTTTTTTGGAAAGGTCCCTTTACCGTTTAGTAACCAATACAAATCTACCGTGTCAAATTCCTTTACAACCTTCAATACGAAATCTAGACTAGGTTTATTTCTTCCGGAAAGTAGATGAGAAATACTCGACCTTTGTACTTTGATTCTGTCGGCGAAAGCAGAGGAGGATAACTGATAGTAATCCATAATTTTATTCACTCGAAACACAAATTCATCACTGTTTACCATTGTAATCAACATTATAGTTTACAAATGTAATTAAAGATTGTCAAATCACAAAATTAGACCAAGTACTATTTGTTATTTTGAATATATTATGCATGTATAACTTCAAGTAAGATTTATTAATATACTGATATATAGTTTTATATATATAATAAATTGTTTAGTATAAAATTTCCTTATAAGATATTCATTATCTTTTTATTTTTTTGCGGAATTAATTTACAATTGTGATTAAAATGAATAAATTTATTGTTTACAAATGTAAAAAAACAATTTTTTACATTTGTAAAATGAATTAGCTCAGATCAAGATCTTTTCAAGCATGCCTGCAGACAATAAGGGTACATATTGCGACCGGTGAAAATAAATTATAAATACATGAATCGAATTAAAATTGAAAATTTGGAAAGATGGTATTCCAAAAATTATCAAAGTAAAATTTATGGGAGATGGATAACACTCAAACAAATTCTTCCATTAATTGAAGCTATGAAATCTGTTTTTGAGGTTGAACACATCGGGTTGTCATTTCAAAATAGAGACATTTATAATCTGCAAGTGGGAAATGGGAAGAATAAAATAGTGATATGGACGCAAATGCACGGAAATGAGAGTACAGGGACAAAGGCATTGTTTGATCTTTTTAGTTTTTTGGATAATCCGGGTGATCTGCATGATCTGAGAGATCAAATACTTGGTAATTGTACCATAAAATGTATTCCGATGCTAAATCCTGATGGAGCTGAGGTTTATACCAGGTTAAATGCACAAAAAATTGATCTGAACAGAGATTTTATTGATAAGAAGGCTTTGGAGAGTAAGTTATTGCAGAAAACAGTAATTGATTTTCAACCGGATTATTGCTTTAATATGCATGATCAAAGGACTATTTTTAGTGTTGGTAAAAAGAATGATCCTGCGACTATGTCATTTTTGGCGCCATCTGAGGGGAAAAGCAGGAAGATAACAAAAGGAAGGAAAAAAACTATGGCTGTGATAGTTTCAATAAATAATTTCCTTAAAAATGTTATTCCCAATCAAGTGGGAAGATATACAGATGAATTCTATCCTACGGCAACTGGTGATAATTTTCAAAAAATGGGCTACAATACGATCTTGGTTGAGTCAGGTCATTATAAAAATGATTATCAAAGAGAAATTTCACGAAAATTTACTTTTTTCGCATTGTTACAAGGGATTCTCTTCATTGCAGGTAAGAGTAAAAAAGATGATTACAAAGCCTATTTTGAGATACCGGACAATGAAAAAAAATATTTGGATATCATTTTGAGAAATGTTGACTATCAGGGTAACAAAACAGATATAGGTATTCTATTAGATGAAAAATTAAGAGAAAATGAATTGCATTTTACACCGAGGGTAGAAAAAATTGAGGACTTATCTACATATAGCGCCAATAAAATTATAAACAGATCAAATCTTATTTTTAAAAATAAAGATGACATTAATGCCTATTTAAAAAAACACCTATAATTAGTGAAAATATATTTTTTGACATTATAAATTGCAGAAAACACTATTTAATCCGATTTTATTTAAGATATTTGCAAAAAATATATATTATATTAATATGGCAAAATTCAAATTAGATGAACTGGACCATCAAATCTTGGAAACATTAATAGAAAACGCGCGTACCCCTTTTACTGATATTGCGAAAAATCTACTGGTATCTGCTGGCACAATTCATGTTAGGGTTAAAAAGATGGAAGAAGAAGGAGTGATAAAAGGTTCCACTTTAAGTGTGGATTACAATAAAATGGACTATACTTTTATTGCTTATGTAGGAATTTTTTTAGAAAATTCTTCAACCACAATTAGCACTATTGAAGAAATAAAAAAAATTCCAGAGGTAACTGTTGCCCATCTCACAACTGGCAAATTTTCAATATTTTGTAAAATAAGAGCAAAAGATACAAGGCATGCTAAGGAGATTATTTTCGATCTCGATAAAATTCCTGGTATTAAAAGAACAGAGACATCTATTTCGCTGGAAGAAGTGATTAATGATAAGAAGAGATTAATGCATAAAATTTTCAAGGAAATATCTTTTTAAGTAGTTCAACATTTATTGAAAAGATCCTCAAACTGCCAAAACATTTGGTGTTGAGGACTTTTTTTTAATAAAAATTTTGAAATTAATTTTATGGATCTTGAATTCAATATAGATAAAATTAGTGGGGAGATACTGTTGACACTATATAAATCAATGCTTAGATCAAGATTGATTGAAGAAAAGATGTTATTACTGCTAAGACAAGGAAAAATTTCAAAATGGTTTTCCGGAATAGGTCAGGAGGCGATCTCAGTTGGTATTACCTTAGCTCTTGAAGAGGATGAATATATTTTACCGATGCACAGAAATCTTGGGGTATTCACCACAAGAAAAATCCCCTTAGATAAATTATTTTTGCAATGGCAAGGTAAACGCAACGGTTTTACCAAAGGCAGAGATCGATCTTTTCATTTCGGCACAAATAAATACCATATCGTAGGTATGATCTCTCATTTGGGTCCTCAATTAGGAGTTGCCAATGGTTTAGCACTTTCCAATATACTGAAAAATAAAAATAAAGTAACGGCAGTTTTTTCCGGAGAAGGTGGGACCAGTGAAGGAGACTTTCATGAAGCACTAAATGTTGCATCAGTATGGAATTTACCGGTATTGTTTTGTATTGAGAACAATGGATTTGGACTGTCCACACCATCCAGTGCTCAATTTAACTGTAAGGATATTGCAGATAAAGCGGTAGGATATGGCATGGAGAGCGTTATCGTCGATGGAAATAATATTATCGAAGTGTATTCCACCGTGAATAAGATTGCGCGTGATATTAGAAAAAATCCACGGCCTGTTCTTATAGAATTCAAAACTTTTAGAATGAGAGGTCACGAGGAGGCCAGTGGAACAAAATATGTTCCCAAAGAGTTACTCGAATATTGGGCATCAAAAGATCCAATAGAAAATTTTCAAGAATTCCTAAGAGTTGAAAATGTCCTCACCGAGGAAATGGAGGTAAAGTATAAGTCAAGGATTGTAAGTGAAATTAATGACAATTTAAAAAAGGCATTCGATGAATCAGAAGTTTCATTTGATCTCAATTCAGAATTGGGAGATGTGTACAAAAATTTTCATTTTCAAAAAATAACTCCTGGCAAGAAAACATCAAGAATCAGATTCATTGATGCTATTTCAGACGGTTTACGACAAGCCATGGAAAAACACGAGGATCTCATTATTATGGGACAGGATATTGCCGAATATGGGGGCGTGTTTAAAATAACCGATGGATTTTTTAAAAAATTTGGTGAGAAAAGAGTGAGAAATACACCAGTTTGTGAGTCATCAATTATTGAAACTGCTTTCGGATTGTCAATCGGAGGACAGAAATCGGTTGTGGAATTACAATTTTCAGATTTTGCTGCCACAGGTTTCAATCCAATCGTTAACCTGTTGGCAAAATCAAATTATAGATGGGGGCAAAATAGTGATGTTGTACTAAGAATGCCGTGTGGCGCAGGTGTAGGAGCAGGGCCGTTCCATAGTCAAACAAATGAGGCATGGTTTACCAAAACACCCGGACTAAAAGTAGTCTATCCCGCTTTTCCATACGACGCCAAGGGGCTGTTGACAACCGCGATCCAAGACCCTAATCCGGTTTTGTTTTTTGAGCATAAACAATTGTATCGTTCGATCTATCAGGAGGTTCCTGAAGACTACTATACGCTGCCTTTTGGAAAGGCATCTCTACTGTCTAAAGGCGAAATGGTTACAGTTATCAGTTATGGGGCGGGAGTACATTGGGCCTTAAAGATCATTAAAGAAATTGATATCGATGCAGACATAATTGACTTACGTAGCCTACAGCCCCTGGACACGGAGACAATATTTACTTCTGTAAAAAAAACAGGGAGAGCCATTATACTGCAAGAAGATAGTTTATTTGGTGGAATTGCTTCCGATATCTCATCTTTATTAATGGAAAATTGTTTTGAATATTTAGATGCCCCGGTAAAGAGAGTAGCGAGTTTGGAAATGCCAATTCCTTTTGCCAGTGCACTAGAATCTAATTACCTGCCACAAAGTAGATTTGAAATAGAATTGCAAGACCTATTAAAATATTGATTCATCGATCTTATTTTTCTACATTTTTAAATGTCTGATTTTATTGATTTTACAATATAGTCGACCGCGAGAATTTCATTGGGCCATTCTTCATTGACCCTTGATTGTTCCTTAATTTTAAAGAGATAACTAAAGTGCATGTTAGATTGTGGATCTTTAAAGCGGGTTAAATTCCCAATAGCACCCTTCATGGGGCAGCATTTGCCCTTTAGCGAATTATTATGATCGATATATTAATTTTTCTCTAATTTTATCGAAATAATTTGAATACTATTTTTTAATGACCTGATGATTCAAGTTGTTCTACATAATTAATTGGAATTTATGAATAAAAATAAGAAATTTAGTATTGGATGTGATATAGGTGGTAGTCATATTAGCTGTGGAATAATAAATGTAGCATCTGGAAGTGTAGAGAAAAATTCGCTTGTTAGCGTAAAAGTTGATAACTCGTCCAGGAGTGAGGTTATTATAAAGGCGTGGACACAAGCAATAAATAAATGTAAACAGCATCTTCCGGAGAAAGGAGAATTTGTTGGAATAGGAATAGCCATACCCGGGCCATTTGATTATGAAAATGGAATTGGTTTGTTCGATAATTCTAATCAGAAATTTGTGCATTTAAAAGATATAGATCTAAGAAATGAATTATCTGAAAGCTTAAAACTACCCGGTAAAAAGATTAAGTTCATTAATGATGCTACTGCATTCGCTTTAGGGTCTTTTTGGTATGGGAGTGGTAAGGGGTATAAGAAAATGGTAACAATTACATTGGGAACAGGTTTTGGTTCATCATTTATAAACGAAGGAAGGGCTATTGATGAAGGTCATACGGTACCTGACAATGGCTGCCTGTGGCATATTCCCTACAGAGATGGAATTGCCGATGATTATTTTTCAACACGTTGGTTTATAAATAAATATGATGATTTATATAATATAAAGGTAGAAGGAGTAAAGGCGATTGCAGATATGGCGAAAGAGGATGATATCAGGGCATTGGATTTATTCAAATTGTTTGGAGAGAACCTGGCAGATTGTTTAGCGCCACATTTGAAGAACTTTGATGCTGAAGTTGTTATTTTAGGTGGGAATATAGCAGAAGCCTCTGTATTTTTTAAACCAAGTTTACTCAAAAGTTTGACAAGTAAAGAAGTAAGAGTTGATATTAAGGTCTCCAAATTAAAAGAAAGCGCCGCTATGTTGGGCGCGGCGGCATTGTTCAAAGGTTAAATAAGCCTGCAGCCGTTATGCTTTTCGTTTTCATTCTTATTGAAATAATTCATTTTTAAGTGATTAAAGAATTAGCTAAGGCTAAAATTCTTTAAAAGGTAAGTAGGCTTTGATCTATTTATTGAGCTGTCAATGGCTTTCCAATAATTCAATTAATTTTTTATTATTGCCTTTTTTTGCATGCGCTAAGGCATCAACTCCATCTTTGTCTTTAATATTCAATTTTGCTCCATGATCTAATAAAAGTTTCGCCATTTTTACCTGCATACCCTTATCTTTAGATAAAATAACAACTTCAAGCAAAGCTGTCCATCCTAAAAAATTAATAAAATCTACATCAATATCTGTTTTTTCCAATAAAATTTTTGCAATCGCATAGTGCCCTTTTTCAGCTGCAGGAATTAAGGCGTTTCCTCCATAGTGATTTCTAATTTCTAAATTTGGATTTTCCTCTATAAGGCGTTCTACAATCTTGGTTTGCCCATGCGCACTTGCATATAAAAGAGGTGTAGGGTCGAGAACATCAGTATTTTTTTGTTCAGAGGATCTATTTTCTTTATCAAAAGGAAAATCTACTGAAGCGCCCTTTTTCAACAACAGATCAACCAATTCCAAATTTCCTCGTTCTGTGGCTAAATATAAAAGGGATTTTTTCTTGTCATTTTGGGTATTAGGATCAACGCCATGATCAAGCATATCACGCACATCTTTCTTGTTGCCTTCATAAACCGCATTAATGATTTTAACAACGTCATTTTGCTGGGAATAGATCACAAAGACAATCATATATAATGAAAAAGATAAAATGAATCTGCTCATGTCACTTCTGTTTTAATTTATAGAGGTCAGTATATAAATACCTATCTTTAGATTCAATAAAAATAAGGATTTTATGGATATATTTAAAGGTCAAAACCTTCTAGAGTTCTCTGATCGGTTCAAAACTGATAGTAAATGTAAA
>Ga0164313_10005187_pt1 | contig 11548 bp, 2 predicted proteins | sample GuaBasSedimGuay4_FD_113735 | JGI IMG/M metagenome (GOLD analysis project Ga0164313, IMG submission 113735) | Subseafloor sediment microbial communities from Guaymas Basin, Gulf of California, Mexico - Guay4, Core 4569-4, 0-3 cm | ecosystem: Environmental > Aquatic > Marine > Hydrothermal vents >...
CCAAGCTCGGTCTCGTAGATCGATGCGGCCTCGATGAGCAACCGCGCGCGCTCACCGTCGGAGTCGGCGAGACGGATGCGCACGTCATAGAGGTCGGCAACCTTCTCGGTGGCGCCAGTCTGCCGATAGACCGAGTCCAAGGTCTCGACGACCTCTGCGGCGAGGCTCTCGTCGTCGGCGAGGCGCTCCATCGATTGCAGCGCGAGGAGGTCCGTGGGCTCGGACTCGAGCACCTCCTGATAAGCGTTGAACGCGCCACGGAGGTCTCCGTGGTGCTCTTCCTTCACGGCGCCGAGACGCACCAGGAATCCGTTTCGCTCCGCGGGATCGTTGGACAAGCCAACCCGCCGTTCGAGCACCCCAGCGAGTTCGCTGAAGGCTTCGGTCTTGGCGTAGAGCCGGTCGAGGGCCGCGAGGAGCGCATCGTCGTCACCGACCTGCTCCGAGGCCCGAGCGTATGCTTCGATCGCGCGCTGGTCGTCGCCCAGGTTCTCCTCGGCGATGCGAGCCAGGCGCGTGTAGAGCACCGAGGCCGCCGTGGGGTCGAGGACCGACGAGGCCCGCGCCGACAGCGCGTCGGCGACCCGGTCGTGGGCTCCGAGCATCACGCCCACGCGCTCGAGCTCGTCTGCGGTCCCGGGGTCCGCGGGGTCCTCGGCGAGAGCACGGGAAAGCGCCTCGAACGCTGCGTCGAGATCGGACCTGCCCTGCTCGTGAACTCCAGCGATGCGCCGGAGACGGTCGCGACGTCCAACGGGATCACTGTCGGCCTCTACGAGGAGGGAGAGCAGCGCCGCGAGGTCGTCCCAGCGCTCCTGGATTTCGAGGCGCGGTTCGAGAATCTCGGCCGCACGCTCGAGGTAGTCGGCGAGGTTGGCGATACGCAGGAGCGCGTCGAAGGTCGGCGGGTAGTGACCGTCGAGAGAGAGGGCCTCCTCGTACATCGCCAGCGCCTCGTGCACGTCGTCGAGCTCTCGTTCGAGAACCTCACCGGCACGATGGGTCAGCTCGACCCGGACCGAGTTATCCTCGGCCAGCCCAGCTCGGAGGCGAATGTTTTCGAGCAAGTCGGACCACATCGCCTGGCGCTCATAGAGCCGCGCGAGGGAGACGATGGCATCCATGTTCTGGGCGTCATCATCCAGAACACGGTTGAAGGCGTCGATGGCGTCCTCGGGACGCGAGAGCTGGGTATCGAGGAGCGTGCCCAGGCGCATGGCCACCTCGACGCGCAGTTCCGAGTCGGTCTCGACCGCCATCCGTCGGGCGAGGATCTCCCCGAGCTTCTCGAAGTTACCGGCCGCCGTGTAGAGGCGGTCGAGGCCTTCGAGGGCGATCTCGTCCGAGTCGTTCTCGACAGTTGCCTTTTCGTACGCCTCGATGGCGCCATCGCGGTCTCCGAGGAGTTCCTCCAGGACCGACGCTTCTCGACGCAGGAGCTCACCGCGCTCTTCCGCGTCGTAGACCCTCTCGACGCGGCGGCCGAGCACGTCGACTAGGCCGCGCCAGTCCCCGACCATCGTATGCAGCTGCTCGAGCTGCGAGAGCGGCTCCACCACCTCGGCGTCGTGGACGAGGATGCGCTCGTAGGTCTCGATGGCAGAGCGGGGATCACCGCGCCGCTTGTCGTGGGTGTCTGCGACGACGGTGAGCAACTCGGTGATCAAGGTCGGGTCGTCCGCCCCCTTGGCGGCGGCCTCGTACGCGGCGACCTGTTGGTCCCACGCCTCCAGAAGCGTCGCCAGGCGGTCGAGCTCGGCGCGGGTCACTTCGTCGTGGGGGTCCAGGACGAACGCCCGCGACCATGCGTTGAAAGCAAGCACTCCGTCGCGCCCACGCTCTTCGTGCAAACGGCCGATCTCGCCGAGCAAGCGAACTAGCTCGGTGGGATCGTCGCCGAGTTCGACCTGCGCCTCGAAGATGGCCACCAGCTTTCGCCACTCGTCGGCGCCGCGGTAGATCGGCTCGAGGAGCTGGGTGATGCGCAGCCGGTTTTCGACGGAGGTGACCATCTGCTCGAGCTTGGCCACCGTGGGCGAGAAGCTCGGCGCGGCCTCGGTGATCTCTTCGAAGACATCGAGGGCAGAGCTACGATCATCGAGACGGTCGACGAGCAGCTCTCCGAGGCGGTGCTTGAGGGGCACCTCGTCCTCGGTGCCCATGACGATGTCGATACGGTGCCGAATGTGTTCGGCCAGGTCTCCCCAGCGCTCTCCTTGCGTGAGCAACCGGTCGAGTTCGTCGATGGCCCGGGGGTCTTCCCGGTCGAGCTCGAGGACCTCGCGGTAGAGGTCGACCGCGGCATCCGCCTCGCTCTTTTCCCCTTCGGTCACCTGGGCCATGACGTGGAGCAGCTCGCGACGCTCGTCGTCGCTTTCCGCAACCTCGACCCGACCTCGGTGCAAAGCCACCAAAGAGTCCCACTGCTCTTGGCGCCGATAAACGCCGGCGAGGGCCTCGAAGACCGGAAGGTCGGCCGGGTCGAACTCGAGGGCGCTTCGATAGAACTGCGCCGCCAGGGCGAGGTCCCCGGTCTTCTCCTCGTGGAGCCGTCCGGTGATCGCCGCCAGCTTCGCGGTGACCGGTTCATCGACGCCGGTCTCCGCCAGAGCCTCGCCGTAGACCTCGGCCAAGCGGTCGTGCTTGTCGAGGTTCTTCGCGAGGCGGGTGAGGGTATCCCAACTGGACTCGTCGACGGGGTCGGCCTTGAAGAGCCGAGCGTAGACCTCGAGGGCCCCCTCGAGGTCCTCCAGATAGTCCTCGTGAATCTGGCCGAGGCGGCCGAGGAGGACCTTCTTTTCGTCCGGAATGTCCTCGCCGGCGACTCGCGCTTCGAGGGTGGCCGTGACCTTGGGCCAGTCCATCTGCTGGAGGAAGACCGGTTCGAGAAGCTCCGCCGCCGTCGCGCGGTGCTCCTCGTCGTCCATCAGGCCTTCGAGGGCCGCGATGGTGTCGGCGTGACCGACGTCGCTGCCGAGCACCTCGCGATAACACTCGATCGCTCGGAAGGTGTCTTCCAGCTGGAGCTGGCACACCCGTCCGAGGCGATAGCGCACATCCGGGGCGCTGCCCTCGGCGCCGCCGAGGATGGCGTCGAGGCGTCGCTCGAGAGCCGACGCGAGGTCGTCGAAGCGCTCAGCCCGACGATAGAGACGCTCGAGGCCGTCGAAGGCGGCCGGCCGCACTTCTTCATTGAGCACCTGTTCGTAGGCGTCGATCGCGGCGTCGACGTCCTCGAGGGAGGTCTCCGAGAGCTCGGCCTGGCGCAACAGGAGGGCAACCCGCGCGGGGGTGTCCTCGGCGAGCTCGGTCTTGCGCCGAAGCACGTCGAGGAGGCCGCGGTGATCATTCTGGCGAAGCTTCAGGGCCTCGAGGGAATCGAGGGCGTCCGTGTGCTCGGGCGACTCCTCGAGCACCTTGTCGTAGTACTCGGCGGCGAGTTCGTCGTCCTCGAGGCGCGAGACCGCCGCATCGGCGATCTTGAGCAGGATCTCGAGGGAGATGTCTCCGTCGTAGACGTCGGCAGCGATCTCCCGCAAGAACGTGACGTAGTCGGTGAACCGCTCGGAGGCAACCGAGTGGCGCTCGAGATCCGCCAGCATATGGGCGAGGTCGGGGTCGCCGAGCGCGACCTTGATGGCTTCCCCGGTGAGCTCGAAGGCGCGGCTCGGCGATTCGAGGCCGACATCGGCGACCTCGGCTGCGCGGCGCAGGGCCGCGAGACGCTCGGCGGGGTCGTCCGACTCGCCGGTGACGATGAGCACGGCGATGAGCTTTTCGTAGTCCGCCGTGCCTTCGAAGCGCGGCGTGAGCACCCGCGCGGCGGCGGTGCGACATTCACGGTCGTCCCCAGCGACGACCGCTTCGAGGGCCGCGAGGGCCCCCTCGTGGTCCGGCACGATGGCCATCACCTCGGAGTAAGCCTCGATGGCGCCCTCGACGTCGCCGGTGCGCTCGCGCATGAGCTCGCCGGCGCGGAAGCGCAAGCCTGCGCGCTCGATCGGGTCCTCGACCTCGGCGAGCTCCTGCTCGACGACCTCGAGAAGGTCATCCCACTTTTCGGTCTTTTCGTAGAGCCGGCCGAGGGCCCCGAGGGTTTCCCGGGTCGCCCCGAAACGGGACAGGACCTCGTTGTAGGCGACGATGGCGTTGTCCGAATCGTCGAGCTTTTGTTCGTAGATCTCTCCGACGCGCAAGCCGATGACCTGCTGCTCGGCGTCGTCATCGGTGGCGTTGTCGCGGCTCTGGAGCACGCCGATGAGCTTCTGCCACTGCTCTCCGCGCTCGTAGAGGCGCTCGAGGGCGAGCATGGCGTCGACATCGTTCGGGTCGTTGTCGAGGCGCTCCCGATGCGCGGCGATCGCGCCGGGCGTGTTCTCGAGGGTATCTTCGAACAGATCCGCCAGGCGAATCAGAAGCCCGCGCTTGTCGTCGGGGGAATCGACGAGGGGCACCTGCCTCCGGAGGTCCTCGGCCAGGAGCTCGAATTTTTGATCACCTAGGTGAATTCGCTCGAGGGCCTGGGAGGCCGGGAGTACCGCGTCCGGATTGTCACCATCGACCTCGATCAGCCGCGTGTACGCCTTCTCGGCGCTCGCGAGGTCGCCAAGGTGTTCGTCGTATAGATGGGCGAGCTCCATCAGGAGTTCGGACACGAGGTAGGTGTCCTCGGCGGTGTCTGCCGCGTCCGCGAGGACGCGAGCGCGGGCCGCTTCCGCCCCCTGGATGGTGGCGAGGCGAGCGAGCTCTTCGCGAGCTCGGGTGTCGGAAGGCTCGAGGGTCACGGCACGTGAAATCGCCGTGAGCGCCTTATCCATGTCGTGGTTCTTGACCTCGGCGAGCTCGGCGATGCGCAGCAGGAGCCCCACCTGGGACCCCGGGTCGCTGAGGTCTTCGAGCTGCACCTCGAGGATGCGGGCGAGCTCGGCATAGGCCCCCTGGGCCTCGTAGAGGGGCTCGAGGACCCCGGCGATGCGCTGTCGCTGGCCTGGGTCGGCGAGCAGCCGTTCGAGGGCCTCCTGAGACCGCAGGTGCGTCGGGTTCTCGTCGAGGACCCGCTCGTAGTAGTCGACCGCCGCCATGGGCTCGTCGAGCTTCTGTTCGTGCAGTTGCCCGAGCTCGAAGGTGAGGTCGAGTTCGTCCTGCCCTTCGGCGCCGTCGAGGTCCTGCTTGAGCAGCGCCGCAAGATCACGCCAGCGCTCGGTTCGACGAAAGAGCCTGTCGAGGGCCCGGCGGCTCGAGATGTCGTCGGGGTCGAGCTGGAGGACGTCCTGGTAGGCCCGAATGGCGAGCTCGGCGTCGTCGAGGAGCTCCTCGAAGAGGAAACACACCTGCAGGAGCAACTCGCGCTTCTGGTCGAGGTCGACGGTGTTGGCGATCCGGTTGCGATAGAGGACCTGAAGGTCGTCCCACTTCTCGCCATCGGTGAAGATCTGCTTGAGCGCCTCGAAGGCACGCTCATCGAGAGAGTCCTCGGCGAGGACCATGCGGTGGAACGGCTCGGCAGCCTCCGGCTCTCCGAGCAATTCGTCGTGGATGCGGGCAGCGCGGCTCGCGATTTCGAGCAGGTTGGCCCCTTCGAGCTCGCCCTCGTCGAGGACCATCGCGTAAGCGCCGGCGAGCTCTTCGTGCTTGCCAGCTCGCTCGGCCGCTTCGGCCAATCTCTCCCACAGGTCCTGATCGGCGGGATGGGACAAGAAAGCGGCTTCGATGGCGTCATAGGCACCTTCGACGTCGCCGAGCTGACTGCCTGCGAGCTCCGCGAGGCGCAGCCGCAGGTCGCGGATCTCGTGCGGATCCTCTGCGGCCGTGAGGCGCCGCTCGAGTACGTCGGCGAGCTTCTGGTACGACGACTTCGACTCGTAGGCGCCTTCGAGCAAGCGCCCAATTTCGACGGACAGGTCAGGAGTCGCTTTGGAGAGCGCCTCGAGGCCGGCCACGGCCTGGTCGTTGCCGGGGGCGAGACGAAGCACGTCGGAGTAGGTGTCCACCGCTCCCCGGGGGTCGTCGAGGCGATCACGGAGGAGGTCCGCGAGACGGATCACCAGATCGATACGCGTAGCCTCGTCCGTGTCGAGCTCGCGACGCCGACGAATGATGTCGGCAAGATCCTTCGGACGGTCGGCCGCCGTATGCAGCCGATCGAGGGCGGCGAGGGCCTCCGCGTCGGCGGGCTCGAGGGTGAGGAGCTGCTCGAGGTGAGCAACCGCGGCGTCGGCTTCGTCGAGCACGTCCTCTTCGAGAGCCGCGAGCTCCCGGAGCGACAGCACGCGGGACCGGTCATCCGAGGCGTGATCGATTCGGTGCTTGTAGAGGTTACGCAGATCGGCCGTTCGGTTCTCGGCGCGATAGAGTCGGTCGAGGACCTCCACCGACTCGGCGTCCTCGGGATCGGCGGCGAGGATCTGTTCGAGCTGAGTGATGGCGTCGGCGGTATTGCCCAGCTGCTCCCCGGCGAGAGTCGCGAGGCGCCGACGGAGGCTCAGGGCCTCGTCGTCGGACGCCGATTCGAGACGCTCCTGGTAGATCGCGGCCAGCTGGACGAAGGCCCCGGCGCGACCCGCCGCCGCTTCGAGGGCGGTGGTCAGATCGGCCTGGTCGGGGGCGAGGGCATAAGCCCGCTTCGCCCAATTGAACGCCGCTGCCTCGTCCGAGAGCTCCTCGAAGGAAAGGCGCCCGAGTTCGCCGAGGAGCTTCAAGCGCTCGTCCAAGGGAGCGTCGTCTGCGAGGGCTCCGAGGAGCACCTCCTTCATGGCGACGACCTTCGGCCACTTTTCGTCTCGCTCGTAGATCGGCAGGAGCGCCGTCGCTGCGCGCACGTTGGAGCTGTCCGCCGAAAGCACCCGCTCGTAGTTGCGGAACGCGCGCTGCGGCTCCCCGATGTTCTCTTCGTAAATCTCGGCTGCTCGGAACGAGAGCACGATCCTGACGGCGTCGTCGCTGGTCTTCTCGGCTGCGCTGCCGAGCACGTCGACCAGCCCCTCCCAGTCGTCGGTCTCGGCGTAGAGCGCTTCGACGCCTTCCCAGTCCCCGGCCTTCAGGAACGACTCACGGAGCGTGCGCGTGGCGCGCCCGTTCTTGGGGTCGAGGGCGAGCACGCGCTGCCAGGCGCCGGCGGCCTTCAGCGGTTCGTCGATGTGCTCGCCATAAACCGTGCCGAGCTTGGTCAGGATGCGGATGCGTGCGGCGTCGTCGAGTTCGTCCGCGGAGGCACGGATCTCGAGGACCTCGGCGAGGGTCGGCCAGTCCTTTTCTCGTTCTGCGAGGCGCTCGAGGGCCTCGATGGCCCCGGGTGTCGAGGGTGCCTGCTCGACGACCTCACGCCACAGGGCGATGGCGTCGGCGTTCTTGTGCAGCCGCTCGCCCGCCAGCTTGGCGAGCTCAATCTTGTTCTGGAACCGAACTTCGGGGTCCGATGCGAGCTCCGCTTCCTTCTTGAGGACCTCGAAGAGAGACGACCATGCGCGCTTCTTTTCGTAGATCTCCTTGAGCCGGGAGAGGGCCGCGCGGTTCTCGGGGTCGATGGCGACGACGGACTCCAGAGGCCCGACGGCGTGATTGTAGTTTGCGAAGCGATCGATCCACAGGCCCGCGATGCGCGTGAAGAGCGTGACCTTTTCATCGGCCCCTTCGGCCGCTTCGGCCTGCCGTGTGAGGACCTGGATCAGATCGTTCCAGCGCCCCATCGTCTCGTAGGTGCGACTGAGCTCCGACAGCGCAACGGCGTCGTCGGGGACGTGACTGAGCACGGCGTTGTAGGTGTTGATCACCATCACGTCGAGCTCGAGCTTGTCCCGGTAGATTGGAACCATCTCGCGTAGGAGCGTGACCTTGCGCTCGGTCTCGTCGTCCCCGAGAGAGTCGATCTCGCTCTTCAACAACTCGACGAGAGCGTTCCACTTCTCTGCCTTGGCGTAGAGCTCCCGCAGCGCACCGCGCGCCTCCGGGTGGGTCGGGGACTGCCGTTGCACGGCCTTCCACGCGTCCACCGCACGCTCGACGGTGGCGTCGCTGCCCTGCGCCGTCTTGGCGAGTTCGACCGCGAGCTCGAGCTTCTGGTCCGGGTCCTTGGTGACCCGCTGGGCATCGCCGAGGATGGTCAGGAAGCGGGCCGGGTCCTCGGTGCCCTCGTAGAACTCGCGATAGAACGACAACATGCCGGGGTGGGCCGGGTCGATCTTGCGCAGGCGTCCGAAGTAAGGCTCGGCTTCGTCCGGGGCGGTCCGAATGCGCCAGTGCACCATGGCGATTTGCAGCAGGATCCCCTGCTCGGATTCGAGCTTCTGGCGGCTCCGGAGGGCGTCTTCATAAAGGGCGACGAGCTTGTCCCACTGCTCGCCGTCGGTGAAGAACTCGACCAGGAAGCGCAGCGCCTCCTCGTGGCCCGGCGAGAAGCTGAGCACGCGCTCGTAGCACTGCCCAGCGCGCTCCTTGTCGTCGAGGCGCCGGGCGAAGACCCGGGCCGACTGCACGTAGAGGTTCAGCTTTTCGTCACGATTGCGGGCGTGGTCCGCGGACTCGACGAGGATCTCGGCGAGGGCGTCGTGCTGGTCACGGGCGCGGAGAGTTTCGGCGTAGAGGCGGGCGGTGCGCGTCGATGCCGGGTCGGCTTCGAGGGCTGCCTTGAAGAGCTTGTCCACCTCCTTGTCACGGCCGCGCTTCTTGTACTGCCAGATCAGCGACGCCGCCCGAGTGAGGTGGGAGGTCTTGAGAGTCGAATCTGAGGCGTCGTTTGCCTCCTCGACGAAGCGCTTGGCGATTTGCTTCCAGTTTTCGGCGGTCTGGTCGACCTGCTCGATCGCGTCTTCGATCTCGAGGTCCCCGGGGCGCAGCGCCAGGGCCCGTTCGTAGGCCCCCTTGGCTCCCGTATCATCGAGGAGCTCTTCTTGCCGAATCCGGCCGAGCTCCTTGAAGAGCGCGGCTTCGAGATCGGGATCAGCCGAAATCAGGGGCGCTTCGATTTCGATGAGCCAGGCCGCGGCGCGGAGTTCGCCCCGCTGCTCGTGAGCCATGCGCGCCATCTCCAAGAGGCGCACCGGATCCTCATCCTTCGCATCGCCATTCTCGAGGCGCTGCCGCAATCCATCGAGGACCGATTGGTCGTCGGGATTGTCCTGCAGCATGCCCAGATAGTTCGCCAACGTGAGCGAGCCCATCGTATCTCCCTATGCCTTCGACTTCGGAGCGTGGAATCCGCCCTCCGTGACCGTTGCGCCCTGGCCAGCGAAAGACGAAAAAGTAAAAGATTCTCAAAGGTAAGCCCGGCTAGTTCCGGGACGCGCGATGTTACCCGTCGGGGGGAACGAGGTTCAAGACTTGATCTGTTTCGAGAGTTGGTGCGGGGCTCAGAAGAGGAACATGGCCCCGGACCAGGTCAGGGCGCCGAAAGTCACCACGCCGAGCCCCATATGCACCGCCGAGAGCGCCTGAAGGGTGTCGTAGTCATTGGCCCGGTCCATGCCGAAGGACTCGGCATTGGCGATGACGATACCGAGGGCCAGCTGAGAGACCATGCCGACGAAATGCACCCAACGGAGCGCCTTGTGGGTCCGAAGGTTCGAGGCGTAGGCGCCCTCCCCTTCGTCGAGGCCGTCCGGGTCCGGCATCATCAGTGAGAGAGTAAAGGTCGTCGCGTAGAGCGCCGTCGTGAGCATCGCCGACGAGAGGTGCACCCACGGGGTCCCGGAGCACTGAGATTCACCGAAGATGATCCCATCCCCGGTCACGCAGGGGGTGTCCTCGAGGGACTGGAAGGGGCCGTAGAGGTTGTGCCACTGGAAGAATCCAAGGGTCAGGGTCATGAGCATCGACGCCCAGGTCGCGATCCCGAGGGGCTTGTGGATTGTCGCGATGTCCGCTCGCTGGCGCATCATGGCGCCGTATTGCTCACGGCTGATGCCCTCGTCCGCTTCTTGGGCCCCGTCCGCGTCGTCGGACTCCTCCGCCTCGTCAGACGGTGCGGCCCCCTCGTCCGCGCCGGCGGCCTCGACCTGGAGCGGCGGCAGGGCAGCCGCAAAGGCCGCTGGCTGGGACACGGCCTGGCTCAAGGCCGAAGGCGCGAGGGCCGCCGGGGGAGGCGTGAGGGAAAGGCCGAAGAGCGGAGTGACGAGCAGCAGGGCGGTAAACGGCTCCATGGCCGAGCATCCTAGTGCCTATCTCGAGCCCGCGGAAGCGTGAAGTAGTCAGCTCCGGAGGGAGCGAACGCCCGCGCGGTGAACTTTTCCAGGGAGGTCCCGGCCGATGATCGCCTCGGCGACCTGGCCGGCGCGCCAGAGCTTCTCGAGGTCGATTCCGGTCTCGATGCCCATCCCGTTCAGCGTGTAGACCAGGTCCTCGGTGGCGAGGTTGCCCGCCGCCCCGGGCGCGTAGGGACAGCCGCCGAGGCCAGCGACCGCCGCGTCGAAGGTGCGGATGCCCATCTCGAGGCCCACCAGGACGTTGGCGAGGGCGGTGCCCCGGGTGTCGTGAAGGTGAAGCGCGACGGCCTCTGGGGGCACCGAGGCGAGGAAGAGTTCGATGATGTCGCGGGTCTGCACCGGGGTGCCGACGCCGATGGTATCGCCGAGGGAGACTTGGTAGCAGCCCTCGGCGAGCAATTGCTCGGCGATTGCGAGGCTCTTCTTGGGGTCCACCTCCCCCTCGAAGGGACATCCCCAGACCGTCGAGACGTACCCGCGCACCTTGATGCCAGCCTCGACCGCGGGCCCGATCACGTCGGAGAAGACGGCCAGGGTATCGACGGTGCTCTTGTTGACGTTCTTCAGGTTGTGGGTCTCGGACCCGCTGATGAACACGCCGATCTCCTCGATGCCCGAGGCCTTGGCGCGTTCGAGGCCGCGCACGTTCGGGCAGAGGGCGCTAAAGGTCACGCCCTCGCGCCGGGGCATGAGGCGCACCACCTCCTCGGCGTCGGCGAGCTGGGGCACCCACTTCGGGGAGACGAAGCTCGAGATCTCGATCCGCGAGAGGCCCGCGTCGACGAGGGCGTCGATCATGCGGACCTTTCGCGTCGTGGCGACGGTCACGGCCTCATTCTGGAGCCCGTCCCGGGCCGAGACCTCGTAGACAGACACTTCGGGTGGCAGATTGGAGAAGAGGCCCATGACGATCGCTATCGCGCCCCGCTCCAAAATCGTCAAGGGGCTTCGGCGGGGTGCGCCGTAAAGAGAAGTCAGAAAGCGCTCGTTCGAACGAATTCGCCGTATTCACACTGATACCGGTGCAGGGCGACCTCGGCCCCGAGGGGCACCGCGACGAGGAGCGCCTCTCCGGTCCAGACCGCCCGGGACCGCGGCCTCGCCATCGCCTCGGGAAGCAGCGCGGAGAGGTCCGCGGTGGCCTCGTTGAGGGGCAAGTCGAGCTGATCGCCGCCGGGGTCCCCGCCGAGGACTACGTGCGGGCGCCCTTCACTGCAGACCACCCGCCGCGAGAGCCCCACCAGAACCAATTTGTTCGAGCCCGCATCGGCGTAGCGCACGCCGTCGACCCGCCCCCCGGCGCAGCGCCCGAGGGCGACGGCGGCCCCCTCCCCGACCCGGCCGAGACCCAG
>Ga0164313_10005188_pt1 | contig 11547 bp, 11 predicted proteins | sample GuaBasSedimGuay4_FD_113735 | JGI IMG/M metagenome (GOLD analysis project Ga0164313, IMG submission 113735) | Subseafloor sediment microbial communities from Guaymas Basin, Gulf of California, Mexico - Guay4, Core 4569-4, 0-3 cm | ecosystem: Environmental > Aquatic > Marine > Hydrothermal vents...
GACAAGTATCCCGTTTTTCTTGATAATGTCAATTCACCAGTTGAATTCCTAAAAAGCGTAAACGATATCATCCACTTAGAAGTTAAGAAACTTTTTGAAGGAGCCAACCCACCAATAATCAAAGTTGAAGATGTAAATCACAAGCAGGCAAAGCTTTACTATAGCTCAGAAAGAAAGTTGTGCAAATTGGTAGAAGGTCTGTTGGATGGCGTTGCCGATTATTTCGGCCGGAAAATATCTTATAGCCATCAACAATGAATGCGAGATGGAGTTCGTGAATGTATTTTGCATATCCAATTCTATAATTAGGGCATTTATTGATGGATGAGATTAAAATACTCAAAGCAAAGCTTGAGCGAGAACGTAAAGCAAAAAAAATACTGGAAGACATTTTAGAAACTCGCACAAGGAGTCTGTATTTGGCCAAACAGAAAGCCGAGGCTGCCAATGCTGCCAAGAGTGATTTTCTGGCCAACATGAGCCATGAGATCCGCACACCTATGAATGCGGTCATGGGTTTTTCCGATATGCTGCTTGATACTGATTTGGATGAAAACCAGAGAGATTATGTAAACACTGTCAAAAGAAGTAGCGATTCTCTACTTTCTTTGATCAACGATATCCTTGATTTCTCCAAAATCGAGGCAGGGCGGTTGGATTTTGAGGAGATTGACTTTGATCCTGAACTTTTGGTCTATGATGTCTGTGAAATGGTTCGCCCAAGGATTGAATCAAGACCTGTCGAGGTTTTATGCCGTATTGCGGACAACATCCCTTCAATGGTTAAGGGAGATCCGATACGGTTTCGTCAGGTACTGACAAATCTAATGAGCAATGCTCCCAAATTCACCAAGGCCGGAGAGATTGAAATATCCATTGATATTGAAGAGGAAAAAGAAACCCGGGTAAAATTTCATGCAAAAATCAGAGATACAGGCATCGGTATCCCTAAAGATAAATTGTCCACTATATTTGAGCCTTTTAAGCAGGCAGATGAATCAACTACAAGAAAATATGGCGGTACCGGATTGGGCTTAGCCATTTGCAAGCAGATTTCAGATCTCATGGGAGGGCAGGTATGGGCAGAAAGTAGAGTTGGCAAAGGGAGCATCTTCCACTTTACCGCATGGCTTGGAAAGGTTGAAAAAAAAGAAACCAGGAGATTTGTCTCTGTATCACTCTCCGGCAAGAAGGCTCTCATTGTTGATGATAATCGGAACAACCTGGATATCTTAAGGCACATTTTAGAGTGGGTCGGTATGTATGTAGTTGCTCTAACAAATGGAAAAGATGTTTTACCAGCTATACAAAAGGCCATTGAGGAACAAAACCATTTTAACCTTTGTATCTGCGATATCCATATGCCCGGCATAAGCGGATATGATGTGGCAAAAGCAATTCATGGTTTTAAATCCGAAATCGAAGACATTCCTCTGATTGCCCTGTCCTCTTTAATGGAGCGAGATGCCAAAAAATGTGAAGAGGCAGGATTTGATGGATTCCTGAGCAAGCCCATTCGCAGGGAAAAGCTATATAAGATGTTAGAGAGACTATTGGGCGAAAAGAAGGATAAAGAGCTAAAACCGAAAATTGTTACCCAGTATTCAATTCGAGAGGATATGAAGCATTCTGCGCGTATCCTTTTAGCAGAAGATAACCTGATCAATCAGAAACTTGCAAAGATGATGCTGACAAAGGCCGGATATCAGATGGAAGTGGCCAATAACGGTCAAGAGGCCGTTGAAAAATACACAACATCTCCCGAGAATTTTGACCTGATCTTCATGGATGTTCAGATGCCGGAGATGGACGGAATTGAAGCGACACAAGTTATCAGAAAAAAAGGATTTGACACTATTCCGATTGTTGCCATGACAGCTAATGCGATGAAGGGTGACAGGGAGATATGCCTTAAGGCAGGCATGGTTGATTATATTGCAAAACCAATTAAAAGAGAACTCGTCTTTGAGATACTTGAAAAATGGATTTTTAATAACAATGCGCCCATTTAAACATCAAAGAAAAGTGTATGACCCCGTTACAATTCTTTTTTTTTCAACTGACCGGGAAACGCAAGTCGCCCAAGTATTCAAATGCAATCCGGATGTTGCAACAAAAGAACGGCAACACAAGTCCTTGATGCGCAAAGGATTAGTGCGGATCGAGTAAAAAATCGCTCAATTTAGTAGAGAAGGGGGGGGTCTTAATGTCGCGCGCGAAAAAGAAACAGCGGGACGGTAATTGAGGATGTCCTGTGGAAATTAATCACGTCTATTGCTGGTCTGGCTTTCCGGCTCTTGATTGGTTGGGAAAAATGGTATGAAAAAAAGAGCATCTCAAAAGGTTTTGGTTACAGGAGGTGGAGGTTTCCTGGGCAGCGCTATAGTTAAGCTGCTGGTGGAAAGAAGCGACAATGTCCGAAGCTTTTCCCGCAACTATTACCAAGAGCTTGCATCTATGGGGGTGGAGCAGTTCCAGGGCGATATTGCTGATAAAACCTCTGTAGAAAATGCATGCAGGGGGGTTGATCTTGTATTTCATGTTGCAGCTAAAGCCGGTGTATGGGGAGCTTATTCTGATTATTACAGAACCAACGTTACAGGAACTCAAAATATTATTGAAGCCTGTAAAAAACATAATGTTTCAAAACTCGTCTATACAAGCTCGCCAAGCGTTATATTTGATGGAACAGATATGGAAGGTGTAAATGAATCCTATCCATACCCAACGAATTATAATGCATGCTATCCAAAAACAAAGGCCCTTGCCGAACAGGCCGTTAGGGCTGCCAGTGACAGTCTGTTAACTGTTATATTAAGACCGCATTTGATATGGGGTCCAAAAGACAGCCATATAGTCCCAAAAATTATTTCAAGAGCAAAACAGCTATTAATAGTAGGTAACGGCAAAAATCTTGTGGATACGATTTACATAGACAATGCTGCTTATGCCCATATTCTGGCTGCAGTAAAACTGGATGAAAATCCAAATATTTCAGGAAACATTTATTTCATCAGCCAGGGGAAACCTGTTTTATTATGGGAAATGATAAACAACATTTTAAAAGCAGGCGGGCTTCCTCCTGTTAAGCGTTCAATATCACACAAAGCTGCATGGCTTATTGGAGGCATTCTAGAACTTATTTATAATATTATAAATATTAAAAGTGAACCTAAAATGACGCGTTTTGTTGCAAATGAACTTGCAAAATCCCACTGGTTTGATATAAGTACCGCCCAAAATGATTTGGGGTATATTCCACGCGTATCTACGAAGGAAGGGCTAAAGCGACTTGAAGCCTGGCTAAAGCAAAAAATGTCAAGCTTTTCATTAAACCTGCCTCCTGTCCAACCACCAAAACTTCCTTGACCCATACGACTGGCCCATGTTAAGAATACACCCGGGTTTAAAATTTATCTGAAAAATACTACTTATCAGGGGGTAAACAATGAAACTTGTAGATATCGCACCAGTTGAGGTATGGCAGCGCCTCGCGCAGGAAATTTATGATAAATTCGGATTTAACGGAGGCATTGTAGATAGAGACGGAGTCGTGGTTCATCCGCCGGCAGGATGGGCCAATAAGATTTGTCCGGCTATAAAGGGAAGTGACGATAGCCGGGTGGTTTGTTCGTCCGCACAGCTATCCATGGCCGAAACCGCATGCACCACGCAAAAAGCGGTGATTAAAAAGTGCGATGTCGGCTTTACCAAATTTGTAATACCTGTATTTGTCAATGAAGAGTTTCTGGGGACTGCGGGCGGATGCGGTATTTTTGTTGAGGGTGGAGAACTGGACGATTTTTATATTTCAAAGCTCCTGCATATAGAAGAAGAACAAGTAAAAAAACTTATGGAAACTGTAAAAACAAGCTCTATAGACAAACTGGATGCAGCAGTTGAATTTGTACAAAAAAGGATAAAAGAACTTACAACTTCTTGAGGCAAGACTATGCAGGACGATTTAATCTCCGCCATGGCCCAGGAGGTCAAAGAGGAGGTTATTAATAATTATTTATATGAACGACGGTTGATCGAAGAACAGATCACCTATGTTAAGGAGCTGGCTGATCATGCCGCTCAGCTTCAGGAAATGCTTTTCAAACGCTTTGCACGAATGTATAACTTACTTTCAAAGCCTGAATTTATCAATAAGTTTGTGTTTCTGCTTGGGTTGAAAGAAATCCCTTTTAATGACCGGATAGCTGATGATCCTAAATACCGCAAAGATGTACGGTTTATTAAGGTTCACGGCCTAACCGATCGTTCAAAATTTAAAAAACTTTTTCTGGAATCATATAAGAGGCTATGCACCTGGAATAACAAGTACCTTGAAGATTACAGAAATCTTCTTGAAGAATGTGAAGCGGTAAATCTCAACCTGAAAAAGTTTGAGGATAACCACGACATTCTTACTATTCTGAACTTCCTGAAAGGCATGGATCTTGAAGAAATTACAAAAAAACATTTTATGGGCGATAATTTCGCACCCGAAGAAATAGCTTCTATTGAAAAAACCCTGCGTTTTAAACCTGTCAGCATAAAACAATTCAATCTCATACCTCCTCCAGGTCTTCCCGAACTCACTGATGTTCAGAAGCAGATAAAATCTCTGGCAAATTCTGTATATGACCGGTGCAGTAACAAGATGAAAACGATTATAAAATAAGGAACGGGGGTGAAGATAAAAGGCTGCAATAAGTACTTTCCACCCAGGGATTTACGGAACTGCATAACTTACTTTTTGAGTTTGTAAATATAATGAAAATAAGAATAGGAACTTCGGGCTGGTATTACAAACACTGGAAAGGCCCATTTTATCCGCTTAAAATTCGGGATTCTGAAATACTGCCATTTTACTTTAAGCACTTTGATACAGTTGAAATTAATAATACCTTTTATAGCCTGCCGGAAAAAAATACCGTTAAAGCCTGGCACCGGCATACACCGGACGCTTTTCTTTTTGCGGTAAAGGGAAGCCGCTTTATTACACACATGAAAAAGCTCAGCAATCCGGCCGAATCTGTCAAATATTTCTTTGACGCTGTAAAACCTCTTGGGCAGAAACTCGGCCCTATTATTTTCCAATTGCCTCCCAGATGGAAGTGTAATATAAAACGTCTTGAAGTGTTTTTAAACGAACTCCCAAAAGAGCCAAGATATTGCTTTGAGTTCCGGGATAAATCCTGGCTCTGTTCTGAAGTTTACAAGCTTCTTGCAAAACACAATGCCGCTTTGTGTATTTATGATCTCAAAGGCTTTGAATCACCGCTGGAAATCACGGCTGATTTCACTTATATTCGCCTTCACGGTCCATCTAAAAATGCATATCAGGGGTGTTATGATAAAAACTCTCTTAATAAATGGGCAGGTCGTATAAAAACATGGAAAGGCCGATTGGCTGGTGTCTATATTTATTTTGATAACGACCAGATGGGATATGCTGTTCGTAATGCAATGCGTTTAAAGGAAAAGCTTGAACAATCGAACATTATCTGATGGATAAAAGTATAACATATAAACGTTCAAATGTTCAGTTACTCGGTCTGTTTACAGCTCCTTTTTTTGCCATGGCCATATGGTGGATGACCGAGGCAATTCCTGTCTACGCCACCGCTCTTCTTCCCATAGCATTGCTGCCGGCTACAGGCGCGGCCTCTATTAAACAAGCGTGCGCTCCTTACGGACATGAGTTGATTTTCTTGTTTATGGGTGGCTTCATCCTTGCTCTCTCAATGCAGCGATGGGAGCTTCATAAACGCATTTCTTTTTTTTTGTTGAGGTTGGCCGGCACCAGACCAAACAACATAGTTGCCGGATTCATGGGCATAACAGCCGTTCTCAGTATGTGGGTCTCAAACACAGCCAGCGCAGTTATGATACTTCCAATAGGCTTGAGTGTAATAGACCTGGTCTTATTGAAAGAAAACAAGTCATCAGTAGAAACAAATCACACATCTGAAAATGATAACAAACAGAACTTCTCAATATGCCTGATGCTGGGAATTGCTTATTCAGCTTCTATCGGCGGTATCGGTACTCTTATCGGCACACCTCCAAACCTATTCATGACCTCATATATTAAAAATAATCTGGGTATTGAAATCAGCTTTGTAAAATGGATGGGCGTGGGACTGCCGCTGGTATTCGTGTTTGTGCCAATAGTATGGCTGCTTATGACGCGTGTATTGTATCCAGTTCAGAATATAGCTATTAAAGGCAGCGCTACGTTTGCAAAAAGCGCATATCAAAAGCCTGGGCATATGACTCGCGGAGAATGGATTACCTTTATTGTTTTTATTATGGCTGCGTCATTATGGATATTCCGTCCGCTTCTGGCAAAAACAGAATGGAATGGATTAAGGATATTTTCAGGCATGACTGATACCGGTATAGCAATTGTCGCAGCGCTTGCATTATTTGTTATTCCTGTTGACCTTAAAAAACAGGTTTTTGCAATGAACCGGGAAACGGCCGTCAAACTGCCATGGGGCATGTTAATACTATTTGGTGGAGGTCTGAGTTTAGCAGCATCAATAAAGGCAAACGGAGTCGGTGAACTTATCGGAAATCAAGTTCATGGCTTCTCCGGCATGCATTCAATATTTATTGTAATGTCGGTTAGTGCCATAATTATTTTTCTTACAGAACTCTCAAGCAACACCGCAACCACTGCCACATTTATACCGGTACTGGCTGCTGTTGCCTCTGGAATGGGCTTTCACCCACTTCATTTAATCGTACCTGCCGCAATTTCTGCGAGCTGTGCTTTCATGCTTCCGGTGGCAACACCACCTAATGCCATTGTTTTTGGTGCGGGCTGTGTTACTATCCCTCAAATGTGCAGAGCAGGATTGTGGCTGAATATTATCGGCATACTATTAATAACCGGCTTAACGTACGTCATTGCCATACCGGTACTGCTCTGAGTTCCAGTTCATAAGGCTAAAATGTTACGATATCAAAAGTTTTTTAAAACAGAGATTAAAATTTAAGGAGTTATTAATGGATATATCCGGAAACTGGAAAAACTTATATGACCAGCTAAATAACAGCGATGAACCCGTAATAATTCTTACGGATGAAGAAATTCAATTCAATATTGTTGAAAGCGAAGACAATATAAGGCCTTATCCTCTTGATTTTGCTGATTCTTCATACAGCATTAGAAAAATGGCGCAGGATGCAGGATATGGTGTCTCTGTGCATCCTCTCAATAAAAGAGTAAAAATATTCTCAAAAACTCCATAGAAGACATAGCACTTTTAGGTTATATAATTTCTAAGAGGAATTTCAATTGTTCAACCGTTTTCTGAATCTCTTCAACAGGCTCTTTGTCGTCTGGGTTATTCTTGGTGGGCTTGCAGCATACTTTTTCCCGGGATTTTTTCTTCCTCTGAAAAAATACATGGAAGTCTTTTTCGGCGTTACTATGTTTGGTATCGGCATGGTATTAAAGCCACAGGACTTTGTAAATATATTTAAAAATTTCAAGGTAGTTATTATTGGAGTTATTTCACAATTCAGCATTATGCCTATATCGGCTTTTATTGTTTCCAAAGTTTTTTCATTTCCCAAAGAATTTTCTTTAGGTCTTATTCTCACGGGCTCAGCTCCTGGCGCTATGGCAAGCAATGTGCTAAGCTATCTCGCAGGTGCAGATGTTGCGTATTCAGTATCTTTAACTACAGTATCAACTGTGCTCGCACCAGTTTTAACACCTTTTTTAACTCTTTTGCTGGCACAAACTTTTTTTGAAATTCCATTCTGGAACATGTTTATAAGTGTATGCAAGATGGTTCTAATCCCTCTGTTTTTCGGGATTTTAATAAAGCGAATTTTCGCAAAAAAAATAGAACCCATTCAAAGACTTTTTCCGGCAATATCTACTACATTTATTGTTTTTATATGTGCGCTGGTAATTGCTCTAAATAAAGAATATCTGTTAAAAATTAATTCCTGGATATTTATTGCAACCATTATATTGAATTCATCAGGACTGTTTTTGGGCTACATGGTAGGAAAAGTTTTCAACTTTGATAAGCTGAAAAGACGAGCCTTATCAATTGAAATAGGCATGCAGAATGCAGGCCTGGGCAGTGTACTTGCAATAAAACACTTTAACGAAAAAGTTGCACTGCCGGCTGTTATTTTTGTGTTTATCTGTATCTTCAGTGCCTCCATACTAGTACAGATCTGGTCTAAAGATGGAGGTTAAGCAGTTATGAACTCAATGTTTTTGGCCGGCGGCGTGGCGGCTTTGTATATAATTGCCTATCATACTTACGGCAAGTTTCTGGGACGAAAGATTTTCAAACTGAACCCTGAAGCCATCTGCCCCAGCAGGGAATTTCAGGATAATGTTGATTTTGTCCCTTCCAAGAAACAAATTCTGTTCGGACATCATTTTACTTCCATTGCAGGTACGGGCCCGATCGTAGGTCCCGCAATTGCTATTATCTGGGGCTGGGTTCCTGCATTGATATGGATACTTTTAGGTTCTATTTTTATGGGGGCCGTGCATGACTTTGGAGCACTGGTAATCTCCCTGCGCAATCAAGGCCGAAGTATCGGCGATCTTGCTTCAGATGTTATCAATCAAAGAGTGCGCACTCTTTTTTTACTCATAATCTTTTTAGAACTCTTAATAGTTGTAGCTATTTTCGGAATGGTCATAGCACTCGTTTTTAACATGTATCCCCAGGCTGTAATTCCTGTCTGGCTCCAGATCCCCATTGCCGTCTGGCTTGGACACATGATTTACAAAAAAGGTGCTCCGCCGTTTCCAATGAGCATCATCGCCGTCATACTGATGTATCTTACCATAATAATAGGCACTCATTTCCCTTTTAAGATGCCGGCCATCTTCGGCCTGAGTCCGGTAGCATTGTGGGTAGTTGTACTGCTTATTTATGCATATATTGCATCTATACTGCCGGTTCAGACCCTGCTGCAACCCAGAGATTACATTAACTCCCATCAGTTAATCATTGCAATGGGTTTGCTGGCTATCGGCATTATTATTACAAAACCGACTGTTGTGGCACCTGCTGTTAATTTAACGCCTCAGGGAGCGCCGCCTGTTCTGCCCATGATTTTTGTCGTAGTTGCATGCGGCGCCATATCGGGCTTCCATTCTTTAGTCTCGTCAGGCACTTCATCAAAACAATGTGAAAATGAAACCAACTCACTTTCTATAGGCTTTGGCGGAATGCTTATGGAGGGCATGCTTGCAGTTTTTGTTCTAATCGCATGTGGAGCGGGATTAGCATTAGGTTTTAGCGAGGAAGGAGAAACATTTGTCGGAGCCGCAGCCTTTGCTCATCATTACTCGAGCTGGGCTGCTGCATCCGGACTCGGATCTAAGATAGGTGCATTTGTGACCGGCTCAGCTAATATGATTGAAAAAATTGGCATTCCATACGATTTGACAATTACAATAATGGGTGTGTTCGTAGTTTCTTTTGCCGCGACCAGCCTTGATACCGCTACCAGATTACAGCGCTACATAATTTCTGAATTAAGCACGGCATGGAAAATGCCGGTTTTTGCAAGAAAACATCCGGCTACTATTATAGCGGTTGGAACCGCGCTTGTCCTTGCTTTCTATAACGGCAACGGCAAGGGAGCCCTTATTCTATGGCCCCTGTTTGGATCGGTTAATCAACTGCTGGCAGGGCTGGCACTTCTATTAATTACTGTGTATCTTGCCCGTAAAAAGGTTCAAATTATATATAGCATGATTCCCATGGTATTCATGCTGCTTATAACCGGATGGGCTATGCTCATTAATCTTAACAAATTCTTTATTACTTCAAACTGGTTGCTGTTATGCATAGGACTGGCGGTTTTTTTCCTTGAAATATGGATGGTAGTTGAAAGCACGCTGGTGTTGAAAAGTCTAAAAAGTCTATAGCGGCTGGATCTATTTAAATTTAAATTTTTTCTCTTTAAAAATTCTCAAACACGCATTTACTACTTCAGTGTCATACAATTTACCTTTATTGGTTGAGATCTCTTCTAAGGCTTTATCAATACCGAGGGCAGGCCTGTAAGGCCGATGAGATGCCATGGCTTCAACAACATCCGCAGCCCCCAGGATTTTAGCCTCAATTAGTATTTCTTTACCTAAAAGCCCATTAGGATATCCGGAACTATCAATTCTTTCGTGATGTTGAAGAATGATTTGAGAAATAGGCCATGGAAATTTTATTGAGTTCAATATATCGTAACCGACTTGAGAGTGATTTTTAATAAGCTCAAATTCCGTTTTACTTAATCGACCGGGCTTACTGAGAATCTCTACAGGAATTGCTATTTTGCCGATATCATGCAGCACCCCGGCTATACGAATCCCCATTATCTTATCTTCTGAAAAACCCATTTCCTTTGCTGTGGCACTGACCAGATCAGACACCCGTTGCTGATGGCCGGATGTATATGGATCCCTATATTCAACGGTCATTGTCAAGGCGAAAATAGTCCCTTTCAGTGTTTCTTGTAATTCAGCGGTGCGTTCTTCCACCTTCTGTTCCAGGTTACTGCGGTAAGTTCGATCTGCAATTTCAAGCTCTCGACGACGCAGGGAATTACGGATGTTAATGATCATCTCGTTAGCGTTAAAAGGCTTAATCATATACCCATAAATCCCTACCTCAAGGGCTGTTTCGGCAATTTCTGGATCATCTACTGCTGTCACCATCATTGTTGCTGTATCCGGATATTCGGCCGCAACATATCGGATGAAATCAATACCGGACTCTCCAGGCATAGCTACATCGCATAAGATCAGCTCGAAATTCCGATCTTTAATGAATTTACGGGCATCTGCCGCATTAGTAGCCAGGGTGCATTCGTATCCGGCCCTTAAAAGCATCCGGCTTAAAAGGTGCCGGACGGACTCTTCATCATCTACAACCAGGATATTAATCATTCTCGTTACTCCTTACTATCGATTATCACTGTTTCTGTAGAGGTGATTCATTCCCATCTACCTTGTATGCGGTTATCTTCTTATTCACTCATCCAGCACCTTACGCACCTTGCACACCAAACCTTTCGGTGTAAAAGGCTTTTCAAGGAAATGCAGCCCCGGCTCCAGAACACCGTGATGCACAATTGCGTTGTCCGTGTATCCTGACATATAAATCACCTTCATCTGTGGGTTGAGAGGCTGCAGCCGTTTTGCTGCTTCCCTGCCGCCCATCTTTGGCATTACCACATCAGTTATCATCAGATCAATCTGACCATCATGCTCCTTGCAGAGCATCAGGGCATCTTCGCCATTTTCAGCATCCAGGACCCTATACCCATAGCCCTGGAGAGCTTTTTGCGCAAAATTTCGGAGCAAATCATTATCTTCTACAATCAAAACAGTCTCGGAACCGCCGGGATCATCCACATGGGTTTGTTCTTTTTTCTCCAGGTCAGTATCCTTTTTCACTTCTGACAGATAGACCTTGAATGTGGTTCCCTGTGCAGGTTCGCTGTAAACCCAGATAAAGCCATTGTTTTGCTTGACAATGCCGTAAACTGTGGACAGGCCCA
>Ga0164313_10005189_pt1 | contig 11546 bp, 10 predicted proteins | sample GuaBasSedimGuay4_FD_113735 | JGI IMG/M metagenome (GOLD analysis project Ga0164313, IMG submission 113735) | Subseafloor sediment microbial communities from Guaymas Basin, Gulf of California, Mexico - Guay4, Core 4569-4, 0-3 cm | ecosystem: Environmental > Aquatic > Marine > Hydrothermal vents...
CCGCCCACGTGGCGGAGGTCGACGTCGACGTCGAGACCGGCGAGGTGAACCTGGTGCAGATGTGGGTCGCCCACGACTGTGGCCGGGCTCTGAGCCGCGGCCTCGTCGAGGGACAGATGGAAGGCTCGACCTACATGGGCGCGGCCGAGGCGCTCTTCGAGGTGCATCGCGTCGACCCGGACCACGGGGGCCTGCACACCGGCCCGAGCCTCCTCGACTATCGGCTGCCGACCGCCCTCGACGCGCCCCACATCGAGAGCCTCATCGTCGAGGCCCCGGACGACCGCGGCCCCTACGGCGCCAAGGAGGCCGGCGAAGGGCCCCTTCACTCGAGCATCCCGGCCATCGCCAACGCCGTCTACGACGCGGTCGGCGTTCGGCTGCGCACCTTGCTCCTCGCCCCCGAGAAGGTACTCGCGGCCCTCGAAGCGGCCCTCGAAGAACGCGATGCGGCCTCCGAAGCAGGCGAAGAGGGGAGGCCCTGATGCTGCCCATGGCGAGCTTCGACGTGGTGAGCCCCGAGACCGTGGAGGACGCCGTCCGCGCCCTCGCCGCACCGGGGGCCCGCCTCCTCGCCGGGGGCACCGACCTGTTGCCCACCCTCAAGCGACGCCTCACCGCCCCTTCGCGGTTGGTGAGCTTGCACCGGGTCGCCGAGCTGCGTGAAGTGCGCGTCGACGAAGAAGCCCGGATGGTACGCATTGGCGCCGGGATGACCCTCGCTCGCCTGATACGCGAGCCCGCCGTCGCGACGCGCTTCCCGAGCCTCGCCCACGCGCTCGGGACGGTCGCGAGCCCGCAGATCCGCAACAGCGCCACCCTCGGCGGCAACGTGCACCTCGATACGCGGTGCCGCTACGTCGACCAAAGCGCCTTCTGGCGTGAGTCCCTCGGCGGTTGTCTCAAATCAGACGGCGACACCTGCCACGTCGTGCCCAAGGGCAAGCGTTGCGTCGCCGCGTTGAGCGCCGACAGCGTGCCGGTTCTCGTCGCCCTCGGCGCGAGCCTCCGCCTGGTGAGCGCCGAGGGAGAGCGCATCGTTCCCCTCGAAGAGTACTACTCGAGCGACGGCGTGAGGCACATCGGCGCGGCCCCGGGAGAGCTGTGCACCGAAGTGCAGGTGCCGATGGCCAACGGCCTCAGGCGCACGGCCTACGTCAAGTGGCGGCCCCGGGCGAGCATCGACTTCCCCCTGGTCAGCGTGGCCTTGCGCTTCGACCTCCAAGACGGAGAGGACGGAGAGGGCGGCGGCGCCATCGCAGCAGCCCACGTGGTCGCCGGGGCCCTCGCCGCCAAACCCCGCCGCATTCGCATCCCCGAGGCAGTCATCGGCCGTCGAGTCGACGAGGCCGAGGTGGCCACCATGGTCGCAGACGCGGCCTTTGCTCAGTGCAAACCCCTGCCGAACCTGCCCTACGACCCCGACTATCGCCGCAAGCTCACCCGGGTCCTGACCCGCCGGGCCATGGCAAACCTGCTGCGGCCGCCGGCAGAGCGCCCACGGTGAGGCGACGAGTCGGCGGCATCGTGCTCGCCGCCGGAGCGTCCACCCGAGCCGGGTGCCCGAAGGCCTTGGCCACCATCGACGGAGAGCCCCTCGTCGGGCGGGCGACCCGGGTCCTCGCCGAAGGCGGCGTCGACCAGGTAGTGGTGGTCGTCGGCCCCCCCCACGGTGAAGAGGTCGCCCGAGCGCTTCGTGAACATGGGCGGATCCCCATCACTGACGAACTTCGCCTCCTGCAAAATGACGACCCCGGCCGAGGCATGCTCTCATCGTTGAAAGTCGCCCTAACCCACGGCGCGACCGACGCGTGGGATGCGGCGGTGGTGGTCCTCGTAGACCAACCCCACGTGCGCGCCGCGGACGTGGCTGCCCTGCTGGGGGCCTTCCGCTCAACATCAGTACGCATCGTCCGCGTCGCCGCGGGACAGCGGCGCGGCCACCCCTACCTCGTCGCGCGCTCCGTCTTCGCCGAACTTCTCGCGGCACCGGACGACCTCGGCCCCCGCCCGGTGCTCACAGGCCTTTCGCCAGCGATGACCGTGGACGTAGGCGACCCCCGGGTCCTGGACGATGTGGACACCCCCGCCGACCTCGCGGCGGCCGGGGTCAAGCCACCGCTTTGACGTACCGCGCCTCGAGGGCCTCGAGGTTCGTCACATGGAGGCGACGAACCTTGCCCTCCCGGGCCACCGCACCGGCGAAGGCTGCGTCGAGCTCGGCCGCGGCCTCAGCCCCGATGCGCTTTTCGGCGATGACGAAGAGGACCTGGTTTTCTTTGATGATGTGATGGCGCATCAGCCCCACGAACTCACCGGCGGTGTGGCCAAAGGCCCGGGCCGCGTCGGCCGGCAAGCCCGGGGCCGCGAGGGCCGCCGCGGCGCGGCTCACGAGGTCCCGTCCCTCTTCGTGTTCGGCGAGCATCACCGCGAGGGGGCCGCCGGTCCGAGGCAGCCCAGCCCGCTCCATCGCCGGGAAGAGCATGCCCTCTTCCTTTTGGTGGTGAGCGCCATCGGAATACACCCGAATGAAGTCGAGGAGCTCGGTGGCGTCCTGGTGGCGCGGGAGCTCTCCACGATCGGCGGCGAACGCCATCACGGACAAGATGTCGAGAGCGCGCAGAATGACGTCGTGCTCTTCCCGTAGGATTCGAATCGCTTCCAAGACAACCTCCTGACCCACCGGGCCGCCAAGGCACATGGGGCCAGGCCGGGGCCGGGGTGTTGACGGGGATCAAACGTGAGCACCGGCGCCGCGCGTCACCGTGCGCCGGCTCACACATCTTCAATCGACGGTGGTGGCTTCGACGGCCGGCTGCGATGCTCGCGGGATGCGCCACTTCCCGATCGTTTCCCTTGGGCTCATCGCGTCCCTCGCCCTGCTCTCGGCATCGTGCAGTCCGCCGTGGACGGTGATCGTCAAGAGTGGCCCGCCGTCGGCGCTGGCCGCGGTTCAGCAGTTCAGCGTCGCCGCAGACCGATCGCAGATGATGGTCGGAGACCACTCGCTCAACGACGAGCTCGCGAACCGAGACCCGGAAGAACAGCAAGCCTTGCTCGAGGCGATAGCGGGTATGGAGACGAGCTTTGCCGCGGGCTTCTCGGCCCAGTCACGCATGCCGACGCTTCCCGCGACCACCGCCCCGATGCCCAACGAGGCGCGCATCACCATCCGGTGGACCTACGTCGATCCCGGCAAATACGTATTCGTTTATGCACGCGACTCGGTGATCACCGCCCGCATCCTCTTCACGGTCGGGGCGACGGTCGTCGACGAGATCGAGATCACCCGAAGCGTCGACGCCAACCGTCGCCAGGGCTCGATCGTGGAACGCCTCAACATCGGCGGAGACACCATCGGCCGCCTGGCGGGCAAATACGTGGCCCAGGTGCGGGCCGGGGGTTAACAAGAAGGCGCCACGAGAGGCGGCCCGAGGCGGCAGCGCGACGCAGTCCTCAACAAGAAGGCGCCGCGTAGGCGGCCCGAGGCGGCAGCGCGCCGGAGGCGTGCAGAGCCGACAGGACGACCGTAGCGGCGCCGGGAGTGCGCAGTCGCGCAGAGCTGACCGGCCGCCGGCCGTGGCGCCGGGAGTGCGACGCCCCTAACAAGAAGGCGCCACGAGAGGCGGCCCGAGGCGCCGGGAGTGCTCCAAAAGAAGCCATCGCCGGATCGTGTGTCGAGGGACCCACGGTCGCGTCACGAAAGCCGCGCAAGAGCCTGAAACGCCACGCGAAGCCCCCGCTATTCCGGGGCATGGCGGTTGCAATGTCTCCTCGCCATGGCTCACCGCATCGCTGCCGTCCTCGCCAGTCTCGCCGCTCTCCTCCTGATGGCGGCTGCCCCGTCGTCGGCCGCCGCGTGTTGCGCCGACATCTTTCGCAAGACCCCGGTCGGCTGGACGACCGAGGGCGCGCTCCTGGTCCGGGCGTACGAAAGCTCGGACTGTGAGGGCCGGTCGACGGCGGAGATCCACAGCCCCGGCAACTTCACGCCGGATTCACGCTTCGACCTCTACGACGACGGACGGCGACTTCGGGGACGAGACGAGGCGCTGCTCGTCAACTCCTGGGAGTTGGACCCCGACGACGACGACCTCGATGTGATGCCCGCCGACCTGACGCATCGCTTTGCCGAGCCGATCCGAGGCCTCTGTGCGGGCGACGTGTACGTGCAAGCGGCGCCCACGCCGGGCGAGCCAGCAGACATCTCGCCCTGGGACTCGAGGCTCCAGGTCACGGTTTCAGTCATGACCGACGATGGTTTCGCGGTGCTCGCGCGCGACCTGGAGATCCATCGCATGAGCGGTCACGAATATACCTTCTCGGTCGTGCCCTCTCCCGACGGTGTGCACGCCGTCCTGCAGGTGCATCTCGAGAACAGCGACGCGATGGGTGACGAACTGCACTGGGTGCGACTGCCGGAGAACACCATCCCGTCCGGGAGCGCCCGGGCGGGCTGCGGCAACGGCGCGCTCGCCGTACCATCCACGACGGTGGCCCCCGGACCGGACCCCGACGAGGCCAGGTACCTGCTGGAAGACGTCGTCCGTTGGCACGCCGACGAAGCCCACACCGACGGCGCCGCATTCCGTTCCAGCCTCCTCGGCTCCCTACTGTGGTACGAGCCCAGCAATACGACGTACCGCGGGTATGTCGTCGAAGCGCTCGAAGAGGCCGGATACGACGCCGTGGCCCGCGAGGTCTCCCCCGACCTGCCCTCGGGACCGCGGCCGTCTCTTGCCGACTTGGTGATCGAGCCCAGCGTTCCCGTCGAGCTCTCGCCAGCCTCCGTCGACTCGCGTAGCGAAGACGGCGGCTGCTACGCTGTGACGTCCGCCAAGCACGGCGGCGACGCGGGCGTCGGTGCAAGGCCCTACTCCCCCACGTCCTGCGGCGGCGCTCCGGGCCCAGCCAAAGGCCAGCCCCTGCGCGGCGCCGCCTTCCCCGCGCTCTTCCTGACGCTGGGCCTCGGTGCCGTCGCTGCTCGCCGCCGGGGGCGGTGAGCGCTACCTGAGGCCGTGCTTTTTGGCCAAGCGCGATAGGTAGTTGCGGTCGAGGCCGGCCTCGGACGCGGCCCGGGAGACGTTGCCGTCGTGGCGTTCGAGGAGGTCGGCTACGTACTGGCGCTCGAAAGCGTCGACGAGGCGCTCTTTGGCCTCCTTGAAAGGCACTCCGGAGTAGTCCGCGGGTTCCGCCGCAGGCGGTGATTCGCCGGGTTCGGCCGGTCGCTCGGCTGCCCCGGACGAGCTCCCCCCGCCCGCCCGAGGATCGACGGCGAAGCTCTGCTCGAGGTGCCGGACCAGCTCCCGGACGTTCCCGGGGAAGTCGTGGGCCCGGAGCGGGGCGAGCTCTTCGGGGGTCAGGTTGAAGTCTGCATGCCCGAGACGGCCGGCGAGCTCGCGGATCAAACGAGGAAGGTCGTCCTTCCGGTCACGGAGCGCGGGGATGACAAAGCGCACCGAGGCGACGTGAAAATAGAGGTCCCGGGGTGCAGCGCCGGCCTCGACGCGGGCCCGGAGATCGGTGCGACTGGTCGCGATGACCCGGACGTCGAGTTCGCCGCGCTCCACAGCTTCGAGGACGCGCACCAGTTCGCTGGCCAGGGGCGCGCTGACCTGGTCGATGCGGTCGATGACGACGGTGCCACCGGTAGCCACACGGAAGGTCTCCGCGACACCGCCTTCGGGCATCGATGAGCCCGCATCGAGGACGGCGAAGGAGGCCTCCTTCCGAAGGGACGCATCATGAATCGCCCGCGCCGCCTCGGACTTACCAACCCCCGCCTCGCCTTCGAGGAGCACCGGCACGTCGGTGGCGGCGATGCGCTCGAGCACACCGAAGAGCCCGCGCATGGCCGGGGTGCTTCCGACCAGCGGCCCGAAGCGGGTCGCCTCGCTCGGCACATCCGGGGCCGGGACGTCGGCGGGCAGCACCTCGATGCGGGTGCGTCCGACCTTGAACTCGGCGGCCGGGGTGAGCACGATCGATTCGATTCGACTCGAACCGAAGAAGGTTCCGTTGGTGCTCTCGAGGTCGCGGACCCTCACCCCATCGGAGAGGAGGGCGACCTCGGCGTGATAGCGGGACACCGCCTTGTCGCGGAGGGTGAGGTCAGCGTCGGCGTGAGACCCGATGGTCACCGTGCCGCCCTCGAGGAGCTTCTCGGTGCCCCGGTCGTCGCCGCTCACGACCCGGAGCAAGACGCGGCGGACGATGAGGGCACCGGTCGCGTCGGTCGCGAGGATGCCGGTGCCTACGAGCCCGGTTCTGGTGTGTGGATCGGCCACGGAGATGGCGATACCATATCAGGTCGCGTTGGTGCGCGTTCCAGAGGCCCTAGCGGGCGAGGATGGCATCGATGACCCCCGGAACCTCGAGGTCTTGGAAGACCTCGCCGGGCCCCGCGGCGCGCAGCTCGTCGAGGGAGTGGCCGCCGGTCCCCACGGCGACACAATCGGCCCCCATGCCCTCGGCTGCCAGGACATCCCGCGGCGTGTCGCCGATGATGACGACGCGGCACGCGGCGAGGTCGGCGCCGAGCCGCCCAGCGCCCCGCTCGGCCCCCCGCCGGAGAAGAGCGACTCGCTCCTCGGCATCCGAACCGAATCCGCCAAAGGCGAACCTCTCGCTCAAGCCCGCGCGCCGAAGCTTGATGCGCCCCCCGGCCTCGACATTCCCCGTGCCGAGCCCCACGGCAACCTCGGTAACTTCGAAGACCGCCTCGAGGACCGCTTCGACCCCCGGGAGGACCCGGTAGCCTTCGGCCTTCGCAACTTCGTCCGGAAGGATCGAGAGATAGGCGGCGAAGATCTCTTCGATGGTGTCCATGTCGAAGAGGCGGCCAACGCGCTCGAGACCGGCGCGCAAGATGCCGAGGTCGGTCATGCCGCCGAAGCGAAAGTCCGTAAAGACATCCGCTTCGCCGGTGACCTCTTCGAAGGCCCTGGCCATCGAACGGCGACCTGCCCCGCCGGTAATGACGAGGGTCCCATCGATGTCGAATAGAAGAACAGTGGGGCGCATGGGTCTGGGAGTGTGTCAGCGCCCGCCGAGGGCGTCGACCCGCTCCTGGGCCCGGGCTGCGGCGGCGGGGTCCCGGGCACGGACGACCTGGATGTACTGGCGATAGACCCGCACCGCCTCGTCGGCCTGGCTCTCGATTTCGAGACAAATCGCGAAGTCGAAGAGCGCGCCCTCGTGGCGGGCGTTGAGGGTGAGGGCCTGGCGGTAGTGGGGGATGGCCTCTTCGCAGCGCTCGGCGCTGCGCAACGCGATGGCGAGGTTGAGGTGCATCTGCCAGTTGGCCTCGAACTGGTCGATGGCCTCACCGAGCAAGATGATCGTCTCCTCGTAGCGGCGCGCGTTGTTCAGCGTGACGGCGAGGTTGTTGATCAAGCCGGGGTCGCTCGGGCTGACCCGGAGTCCCTGGCGGTACGCATCCATGGCCAGCTCGGCGTCACCGGTCCGGCGATAGGCGAGGCCCAGGTTCCCCCAGCTCGAGGCGTCCGAAGGGTCGAGTTCGACCGCCTGAGAGAGAGGCGCGACGGCGGCGCTCCACTGACGCAGCCGGAGGTGCAACGCGCCCTTCATCGCCCACCCGTAGGCATTGTCCGGCTGGAGGCGAGTTGCTGCGTTGAAGCAACCGAGGGCGGGGCGCAGCCTCCCGAGCTCGCGATAGAGGCTCCCCGCGGTCAAGTGGGCAGCCGCGTAGTTCGGCCGGGCCCGAATGGCCGCCTGGGCCTCGGCAAGAGCCTCCTCGAAGCGCCCCGCCCGCTTGAACAAGATCGCTTGCTGGTGGTGGTCCTGGGCCTCGTCGGCGTGGGCCACCGACGTGACGAAGTCGGCTCCGAGGATGGACATCGCACCGACGAGGGCGATGAACGACGCGATTCGAATCGGACTCACTGGGCGGCTCCTTGAAAACGCCGAGAGCCTAGCACTCCTGTGTTGGGGTCGCGGTGGATGATCGCGCCGGGCAGCGGTTTTGTGGGTTTTGTTGGCTGCCGACGACAGGGTCCCTCCCTTTCGAGGGAGCCGGCGGAATCCACAAAGCCGCTGAACAAGCGAGGGCCGTCGAGACCCCGACACAGGAGTGCTACCACGGGCCGCCGGTCAGCTGGGTTGGTGAGTGGGGCGCATCAGGACGTCGTGGATCTGCGCATGTTTCGGGGCCGAGAGCGCATACTCGATCGCCCCGGCGACGTCGTCGGCGTCGAGGACCTTGAAGCGGCCGTAGGCCTCGAGGGCCGCCTCGTGGCTCTGATGATAGTGCTCCGCAAACTCGGTCTCAGTGAAGCCGGGGCTGATGGCGGTCACCCGGATGTCGCTTCCGAGGGCGCGCAGCTCCTGCCGGAGGCCCTCGGTCAGAGAACGCACGGCGTACTTGGTGGCCGAGTAGACGCCGCTCCCGGTCGGCACCCGGTGCGCGGCCATCGACGAGACGTGCACCACGTGGCCGTCGTCGCCCCGCCGTCGCATGTCGGCGACGGCCTCCCGGGTGGCGACGCTGAGGGCGAGGACGTTCACCTCGAGCATCTCGCGCCACTGCTCCGTATCGCCGCTCACCAGGGGCGCCGCGTGGCCGAGGCCCGCGTTGTTCACCAATACGTCGACGCCGCCCCACCGCGCGCGGATCGACTCGAAGAGATGCACGATAGCCTCGGTGTCACGGAGGTCGACGGGGTGCGACTCCATCACGCCCCCGGCGTTGGTGGCCTCCTGGCAGAGGGCCTGCAGCCGCCCCGTGCGGCGCGCGCACACGGCGACCTTCATACCCGCCGCAGCCAGGCGCAGCGCCGTCGCCGCGCCGATCCCGCTCGACGCACCGGTCACCAGCGCGACCTTCCCGTTCCATTTGTCCATGCCCATGGAGGCGGAGGGTAGCTACCGGGCTGCGGTCGGGGAAGCCCCCGAGCAATCTGACGTTCGCGACCTCAACGCTTCGCGGCGTTCGGGGTCACCTCCGGCGCCGCCGCCCCCCGCTCCGCTGGCCCCCGCTCCTGGTACTTCTTGCCGAGAGCGCGCTGCACCGCGGTTGCACTACGCCATCCCAGGTACCCGAGGTTGAAGGGCACAGCGTGCTTCGGGTCGAAAATCGGGTTCCTCAGCCCCGCGTGCTGCACCAAGACCAGGACCTGCTCGGCGACGCTCGTCGGGCATCCGTTGAAACGCACGTAGGTCGCGTCTTTCGAGGCGTGCAGCTTGCGGGTGACCGTCGCGAGCTTGATGAAGACGTCATCGTGTTTGGCGCGGTGGGGGTCCGACGCGCTCCGGTCGCGGTACTCGCTCTTCACGTCGACCTGATGACCGAAGAGTTCTCCCTTCCAGCTCGCGCAGTCGCCGATGAAGATGACCCGCTCGCCGGGGGCTGCGTCGATGGGCCCGTCATACGCGCCGAAGATGATGTGGGTCCGCGGGATCTCCTGGTCGCAGGTCTCGTCGAAGCGCCGGAGGATCTCGATCGCCTCTTCGAGGGCCCCGGGGCAGCCACCCCAGCAATAGTCGTACTGAAGATCGTCCTTCGGCCGGTCGTTCGGGGGCGGTCCGGCGTAGGCGCTGATGGTCGTGCCCTCGAAGTACTTTTCGACGCGAATCAGTCCGACGCGGAAGCCCTGCCCGCGCTCCTTGGCTTCGGCGAGGCTGACATCTCCGCTCACCTCGATGCGGTCGAGGTCGACGGGCCCGAACCCGCGCTCGTGGGCGAGGCGAATGTGGGGCACGTCCATGGGGTCGACGCCGATGATGTGACAGCACACCGCATCGAAGGCGACCTGGTTATTGCCGAGGATCACCAGGTGCAACGGGAACGGGATGGGCGTGAGCATGCGCCCCTCGCCAGCGATGATGGCGTCGATGCAGATGAGCTGCGGCTGAACGATATACTGGAGGTCCGCTATCTTCTGGTCGAGGCGGTGGTCGTGGTCGATGAGGCGATGGCGGTCGTCCTGAATGCCGATGTAGTTCTTCAGCGAGAAGGTCACCGTCGTCCAGGGGTGGGCCTTGAACTTGGGGCAGTTGACGAAGAAGTCCGCCCGGGCGACGGGCTCCGGCGTGAAGATGTAGTCCCGAAGGCGCCCCTCGTGGGTGAGGGGGATTTCGACCTGCGTCTCTTCCTCGAAGCAGTAGCGCTTTACGCCGAGGCGCTCGAGGATCGGGTTGTAGCCGGCCTGGGCGTAAGCCGCCCGGGTCGGCACTGTGATCCCGCAGCGTTCACCGACGGCGAGCTCCTTGACGCGGCCGCGGTTCTTCTCTTTGAGTGCCCGGAGCACGCCCTCGGCGAACTCGGGCCGGGTATGGGCATCCGCGAAGAGGTCACCGGCCGCGACGATGTTGGGTTTGACCAACGTGCGGCCGAAGGGTTCGAGGCCCAGGTGGTCCATGCCCTCGCTGACGATCTGATGGATGCGGTCCGCGTCGTAGGCGTCGCAGTGGCGGAGGATGACCTGGGCGTTCTGGTTGGGATGGGCCATGGCGTCGCCTTCGAGCATAGCCCAAAGCGCCGCGAGGCCTCAGGTCCCGTCGGCAATGATGCTGCGCAGGATGACGCCCCCAGCGCCGACGACGTAGACGTGGCGGTCGATCCGGCGGATAGCCCGGAGATTGGCCCGACCGACGGCGAGTCCCACGGAGACCCATTCGCCGTCGGGGCCACGCTCGATGGCGAGGCCGAGGTTGCCCACGGCCATCGGGCGCCCCGCCGGCCCGAGGCCGATGTCGTTGAGGATGGGCATTCCCTCCGTGGGCCCGCGCTCGACCACGCAGGAGCCGCCCTCGATGCGCACGATCGCGGCCCCGGTGCCGACGGCCCACGCTCCGGTCTCCGTACGGAGGACCGCCCGGAGGCTGGCCTCGACCGGGCAGGGGATGCGCTGGGACCGGTGATCGTCGATGGCGAGGACCAGCCCGTCGTCGCCGACGGCGATGGCGTCCGAGGGCACGCCGTCGACATCCCAGAGGGTGGCGGCGTCGGCGACCCGCGAAGCAGAGAGAGAGCCGACCTCGCCCCGGACGACCACCCCGCCGGTGCCGACCGCCAGGACGGCCCCGGCATCGGCGATGACGCTGCGCAGAGACGCTTCGGTGGGCGAGTCGATGTGCTCCGCCCCGTCGTGACGGATCATGACGAAGGTGCCGCGGTCGCCGACGGCGAGGAGCTCTGTGGGGCCGAGGATGGCGAGGGACGCGAGGGCGTCATCGGTGGGGGATTCGGCGATGTCGAATCCGGTTTCGCGTTCTCGGACGATGCGGCCCCAGTCACCGACCGCCACCAGGGCTCCGCTGATGGCCGCGATGTCCCAGAAGGGGGCGGTCGGCCCATCGGTGAGGGCGAGGAGGTGGTCGTCGGCGATGTTGAAGAGGCGGCCGCCGTCGCCAACGATCCAGGTCGGCGCATCGTGGGCCCCGGCAACACCGTGGAGCGCCTTTTCGATACCGCTTTCGAGGATGACGGATTGGCCGCCGAGGGCGAGCAAGACCCCTCCGCGGCTGCCCGTGATGACGGCCCGATCACCGTCGCAGCCAATCGCGGTGAGGTTCTCCCGGAGCTC
>Ga0164313_10005191_pt1 | contig 11544 bp, 9 predicted proteins | sample GuaBasSedimGuay4_FD_113735 | JGI IMG/M metagenome (GOLD analysis project Ga0164313, IMG submission 113735) | Subseafloor sediment microbial communities from Guaymas Basin, Gulf of California, Mexico - Guay4, Core 4569-4, 0-3 cm | ecosystem: Environmental > Aquatic > Marine > Hydrothermal vents >...
CGCCCTTGGCGGTACCGTCCAGCTTGGTGAGGGTGATGCCGGTCAAGCCGACGGCCTGATTAAATTCCTGTACCTGATTGAGTGCATTCTGCCCGGTACCGGCATCCACGACCAGCATGATTTCATGCGGGATACTGTCATCCAGTTTACCCATGACCCGTTTTATTTTCTTCAACTCTTCCATCAGGTTGGTCTGGGTGTGCAAACGCCCGGCGGTATCGGCAATCAGTACATCCATATTGCGTGAACGTGCCGAGTTGAGCGCATCGAATATGACTGAGGCCGAATCAGCACCCTGTTGCTGGGCGATCACCGGGACATCATTACGTTCACCCCAGGTTTGCAACTGCTCGACTGCAGCGGCCCGGAAGGTATCACCGGCGGCCAGCATGACCTTGAGTCCCTGTTGCTGGAAGCGGTGCGTGAGTTTCCCGATCGTCGTCGTCTTGCCGGCACCATTGATGCCAACCATCAGGATCACGTAGGGACGGGTATTTTCCGGGATGGTGAGAGGTTGACTGCTGGGGGACAGGATTGTCTGCATCTGCCGGCGCAAGGCAGCCAGCAGCGCCTCGGCATCATGCAGCTGTTTGCGTGCGACCTGTTCGGTCAGGCCAGCAATGATCTCGCGGGTGGCATCGACACCGACATCGGCAACCAGCAGCATGGTTTCGATTTCCTCGATCAGGTCATCATCAATCGCTTTACTGCCCAGCACCAGATCGGCGACACCGCCTGTCAGGCTCTGGCGGGTGCGGGAGAGGCCGTCCTTGAGCCGTTTGAACAAACCGGATTTTTCAGGTTTATCCTGTTTGGACGATGATTTGTTTTTTCCGAAACCAAGCATGAAATTTATTGTCAGTGAATGATTAGGTGATCAAGGGTCGGATATCCTATCATTCTCACCCCGTCCGGGTTAACTATCTATATGGAGCAGATGTATGCGAAGTATGCTGTCGATATTCCTCCTGCTGGGCAGTCAGATGACGCTGGCAGCCGGAGCAGTCTCTGAATATCAGCTGGAGAACGGTCTCAAGCTGGTCGTCAAGGAGGACCACCGTGCACCGGTGGTGATTTCACAGGTCTGGTACAAGGTGGGTGCCAGCTACGAAAATGACGGGATTACCGGGGTGTCCCATGTGCTGGAGCACATGATGTTCAAGGGCACCGATGCCCATCCCCCGGGTGAGTTTTCTCGCATCATTGCTGAAAATGGCGGTCGTGAGAATGCCTTCACCAGCAAGGATTACACCGCCTATTTCCAGCGTCTTGAGAAAAGTCGCCTGGCCGTCAGTTTTGAGCTGGAAGCCGACCGCATGCGCAACCTGCACCTGCAGGACAAGGAATTTCAGAAGGAAATCAATGTGGTAATGGAAGAACGGCGGCTGCGCACGGAGGACAAGCCGACGGCGCTGACCTATGAACAGTTTATGGCCTCCGCCTTTGTCAGCAGTTCTGTGCGGATTCCGACGATTGGTTGGATGAATGACTTGGAAAACATGGAGTTGGCTGATCTGCAGGCATGGTATCGACGCTGGTATGCACCGAACAATGCGATTGTGGTGGTCGTCGGTGATGTCGAGCCGGAGGCCGTGCTGGCGTTGGCCAAAAAATATTTTGGGCCATTGAAGCCGGAAGAGATCATTCCACCGAAGCCGCGGCTGGAACCACGGCAACAGGGCAAGCGTTATGTCAATGTGCGGGTACCGGCTGAAGTACCCTATACCATCATGGGTTACAAGGCGCCGGTGCTGGGCACGGCAGAGGAGGACTGGGAACCCTATGCCCTGGAGGTGCTGGCGAATATTCTTGATGGTGGCGACAGTGCCCGCCTGACCCGTGAACTGGTGCGTGGCAGCCAGATTGCTACCAGTGCCGGTGCCGGTTATGACCTCTATGACCGCCAGGCAGGACTGTTTCTGCTGGACGGAACCCCGGCAGGTGCGCACACCATCGCTGAGGTGCAGCAGGCCTTGTTTGAGCAGATTTTGCGTCTGCAGGAGGCGCTGGTTGCGGCAGATGAACTGGCGAGGGTCAAATCGCAAGTGGTCGCAAGCAGTGTCTATGAGCAGGACTCGTCTTTCTACCAGGCGATGAAAGTCGGTCAGCTGGAGGCCGTAGGTCTGGACTGGAAACTTGCCGATGCCTATGTTGACCGGATTAACGCCGTGACCGCCGAGCAGGTGCGGGCGGTCGCGAAAAAGTATCTGGTGGAAGCACAGCTGACGATTGCGGAGCTTGATCCACTACCTATGGATACTGGCAGTACACCGCGTGCTGACAGCAATGGAGGTGGTCATGAACAATAGGCTTGTTACTACGTTATCCGGCTTCATCAGCGGCTTGTTCCTGTGCCTGTCAGCGATCCCGGCGGCGTATGCCATGCCCGACATTCAGCACTGGGTAACGGCTAACGGTGTCCGGGTTTATTTTGTGCCGGCACCGGAGCTACCCATGGTGGATATCAATGTCACGTTTGCAGCCGGCAGCGTGCGTGATGACGGTCAGCCGGGCCTTGCCCGCATGACCAATACCTTGCTGGACATGGGTGCGGCCGGACTCAGTGCGGACGAGATTGCCACACGGATTGAATCGCTGGGTGCCGAGTTGAGTACCAGCTCGGTACGGGAAATGGCCGTGGTCAGTCTGCGCAGTTTGAGTGACAAAGCACATCTGGAGCCGGCACTTGGCATTCTTGCGGATGTCATTGCCCGACCGAACTTTGACAAGAAAGACTTCGAACGCGAGCGTGAGCGGAAACTGGTTGGGATACGGCGCAGTGAACAATCACCCTCCACGGTGGCCGACTACACGTTCTTCCAGTCAGTTTTTGGAGGGCATCCGTATGCCCACCGGGTCAGTGGTACCGAAGCGAGTGTCAAGGCCCTCAAGCTCGATGCGGTAAAGGCCTTCTATAAACGCTATTACGTGGCACGTAATGCCGTTGTCTCGATTGTCGGCGACCTCGACCGCAAGGCTGCAACGACACTGGTGGAGCAGATAATCGGTGCCTTGCCAGCCGGCAAGCGGGCGGCTGCCCTGCCGCCGGTTCCGGCATTGACGCAGGCCTTCGAGGAACGCATTGTGCATCCTTCTACCCAAACCCATGTGCGCATGGGGGCGCCGGGAATGCATCGTGGTGATCCGGACTATTTTCCACTGTACATTGGTAATCATATACTGGGCGGCGGCGGCCTGGTATCACGGCTGCATGAAGAGGTTAGGGAGCAACGCGGGCTGTCTTACAGTGTGAACAGCTATTTTTCTCCCATGGAGCAGGATGGTCCGTATCTGCTGTCGTTGCAAACACGTAATGACCAGGTAGACGAGGCGCTTGCAGTTATGCGCAAGACCCTGCAGGACTTCGTTGACAAGGGCCCGACAGATGCCGAGCTGATTGCTGCAAAGAAAAATATAACCGGCGGTTTCCCTCTGCGGATTGCCAGCAATTCGGGCATTATCAGCCATTTGAATATGATTGGTTTTTATGACCTGCCGCTGGACTATCTCGATACCTTTAACGGTAAGGTGACAGCCGTCACGCAGCAGCAAATCAATGCTGCCTTCCAGCGCAGGGTGTCCCCGGAAACCATGGTGACGATTATTGTGGGTGGAGAAAATTAGGGGCTTCGGGTTTTTCAAATAACCTTACTGTAGGAGCGGCGTCCTCGCCGCGATTCGCGCCGGAGAAGCTACCGCGTCCTGCTCACGCCCCTCACCTACATCCATGTAGGCGACGACGCTCCTACAGGACTGATTCATATTCGTGCCGGGGGCGGCATCCCTGTTGTGTCCGGGCTGAGCCAGAACCTAACCGGCAGTCCCTACTATTTCCTGTGTTTTTTCGTACGCGGCCTGTCAGTTGCAACTGACGGGCCGCGCTGCATTGTACCGACTGTTTATCACCGCTCCTCTATGTAATCTGGTTTACAGGACACCCGGAAACGGGCCCGGGCATGGATGCCCAACACAAGTCCTGAGCGTACCAACGCAAACAGTGACTCATAAACCGGATATACATGGAGGAAATTATGCATTTCACAGGGAAATTCAATCAACGGATGACGCAGCTTGCGCTGGCAGTCATTGGGGTGTCTGCACTTGCCGGTGCACAGGCACAAACAGTTATATCGGAAGTGCTTTATGACGCGGCCGGCACCGATAACGGCAATGTGTTTGTTGAATTGTTTGGCGCCCCCGGCGCTGTGCTCGATGGCCTGTTGCTGGAAGGTATTAACGGCGCGGATGGCAGCATTTATCGCAGCGTGGTGCTGGCCGGCACGATTCCGTCTGACGGGATATTTGTGATCGGTGATGATGGTGGTGATGGCACCAGCCTGGTCAGTGGTGTCGACCTGGTAAGGGAGATTGATTTTCAGAACGGACCGGATTCGATTGTGTTGCGGGATGGTGAGCTTGTCCTGGATGCCCTGGGGTACGGGGATTTTAGCAACGGGGTGTTTGCCGGCGAGGGCAGTGCTGCACCGGATGTGCCGTCCGGCAGCAGCCTGGCACGTATTAATCCTGCAATGGATACGCACAATAATCTGCTTGATTTTATGGCGCTGGATTTGCCGACGCCGGGCAGTGTCCCGGTTAGCGCGGTGCCACTGCCGCCGGCCGTGATGCTGTTTCTGTCCGGAATATTAGGCCTGGCCGGTATCGCCCGCAAACGGCGTTGATGTCCTTGCCGACTGGTTAGCGCTACCATTGACTGGCAGACAGTATCACCGGATCATGCTGTTCCATGAAGACAAATCAGCATGCTAACCAGCTGCGCATCATTGCCGGTCGCTGGCGTGGACGAAAATTGTCGTTCGCGCCAGTGCCGGGTCTGCGTCCGACGCCTGACCGGGTGCGTGAAACACTGTTTAACTGGCTGGACCCGTTTATCCAGGGTGCGCGCTGCCTTGACCTGTTTGCAGGCAGTGGTGCACTGGGTATTGAGGCAGCTTCACGCGGTGCTGCAGAAGTCGTCATGGTTGATGATGACGCGATGGTCATTGCTACGCTGCGTGCGCAGTTGCAGCAGCTGGAATTTTCGGGGGCACAGCTGGTGCAGCAGGATGTAAACCGCTGGTTGACCGGGAAAGCTGACCCCTTTGATATTGTATTTCTTGATCCCCCCTTCCGGGAGAACCGGCTGCCCGTCTGTATCGAGTTGCTTGAAGACAATGGCTGGTTAGCAGCCGGCGCACGGGTGTATATTGAAGCGGAGAGAACGTATACACCGGACCTGCCGGATTCCTGGGAGCTGTATCGCAGCAAACACGCAGGGCAGGTGGGATATCATCTTGCAAGACGTGCTTGAGAGCCCTGCAGGCAAAGCTTCCGCTCCTGCTCACGCCCCTTACCTGCGATGTACAGGGATGTACAAGTGTCACGAGAGGGCGGGAAGCCCGTAGTGACCATCCCTGCAGGCAAAGCTTCCGCTCCTGCACCTACTGTACGAAAATGCTCGTATAGGCCATAATTGCGCTATGGATACAATCGTTTACCCCGGTACCTTTGATCCGATTACCAATGGCCACACGGATCTGGTGGAGCGGGCAGCCCGGATATTTGACAAGGTGGTCGTGGCGGTAGCCGTCAATCTTGACAAGGGTGGTGCCTTTCCGATTGAGACGCGCGTGTCACTGGCGTGTGACGTGCTGGCACATGTCGATAATGCGGAGGTTTGCAGTTTTGATAACCTGCTGGTCGATTTTATGCATCAACAGCAGGCCACGATTATTTTGCGTGGTTTGCGTGCCGTATCTGATTTTGAATACGAATTTCAGCTTGCCAGTATGAATCGCCACCTGGCGCCGGAAATTGAAACCATGTTTCTGACGCCGGCTGAACAGTATGCCTATATATCCTCCAGCCTGGTGCGTGAAATCGCCGGTCTTGGTGGTGATGTCACCCCCTTTGTCCACAAGCAGGTTGTGACTGCATTACGCGGGCGCATGAATTGATATACTGCTCTATTTGTCGCAGGAGCCGCGCTGGCGGCGAACAGGGATATTCAGGATTTTCCGGCAGGATTATTGTATGGCCTTGATGATTACCGACGAGTGCATCAACTGCGATGTATGTGAACCCGAATGCCCGAATGATGCAATCTATCAGGGTGAAGAGATCTACGAAATCAATCCGGATCTGTGTACCGAATGTGTCGGGCACTATGATGTTTCACAATGTGTGGAAGTCTGTCCCGTTGAATGCATCCCCCTTAATCCCGATCGGGTGGAAAGCAGGGATGAATTGTTGCTCAAATACGAGCGGCTGACAGGCAAACAGGCGAAGGTATGAACATTGAACTGTCAAGGTTGAGAAAGGGGCCCCGTTATGGGGCCTTTTTGCTGTTTGTATGCAGTATGTTTTCGACGGTTGCCGTTGCCGACCGGCCACCGGTTGCCGCAATTGCCAGCGCGCATCCACTGGCGACACAGGCAGGGATGGAAATTCTGGCGGCCGGCGGTAATGCCTTCGACGCGGCTGTGGCTGTGAGTGCGGCACTGGCCGTTGTTGAGCCCTACAGTTCCGGTATCGGCGGCGGTGGTTTCTGGTTGTTGCACCGGGCACGTGACGGGCATGAAGTAATGGTCGATGGCCGCGAAAAGGCACCGCTTGCCGCCCACCGGGATATGTATCTCGATGCTGATGGCGTGGTTATTCCGGGGTTGTCGGTCGACGGTGCACTCGCCGCCGGGATCCCCGGCGAACCGGCTGCACTGGTACACATCGCACGCCATTATGGCCGCTTGCCGCTCAAGCGCAGCCTGCAACCGGCCATCCGCCTGGCGCGCAAGGGTTTTACCGCAGATGAGTATTACCGGAAACTGGCACAATTTCGGCAGACTGCCCTGCAAAATGATCCGGAGGCGGCAGAGATATTTTTACAGGACGACGAGGTGCCAGCGGTCGGCTGGCGCATTGTACAGTCTGATCTGGCGGACACGCTGGAGGCGGTGGCGCGATTCGGCAATGCCGGGTTTTATCGCGGCCCGGTAGCGCGGAAACTGGTCGATGGCGTACGCGCAGCGGGGGGCATCTGGACGCTGCAGGACCTGGAGCAATACCGGGTAGTAGAACGCGAGCCGATCCATGGTGAATTTCAGGGCTTGCGTATTAGTTCGGCGGCCCCGCCTTCTTCCGGTGGTGTCGCGCTGGCTACCATGCTGAATATACTCGCAGACTTCCAGCTGCAGGAGCTTGATGCAGCGGCCCGTACCCATGTTGTGATCGAGGCCATGCGCCGTGCCTACCGGGACCGTTCCGTATATCTTGGTGATCCCGATTTTGTCGCGGTGCCCGTGGCTCGCCTCACCAGCCCGGGGTATGCTGATTCCCTGGCAAAATCCATCCGGCTGGATCGTGCCACGCCAAGTTCGACCCTGCCCGGTATGAATGCAGCAACCGGTGGTCGGGATACCACGCATTTCTCGATCCTGGACAGCGAGGGTAACCGGGTGGCGGCAACCCTGAGTATTAACTATCCGTTTGGTGCCTGTGTCGTGCCAGCGGAAACCGGGGTACTGCTGAACGACGAGATGGATGATTTTTCCGCCAAGCCGGGCGTGCCGAATGTTTATGGTCTGGTAGGTGCGGCGGCGAATGCCATCGAACCCGGCAAGCGGCCCTTGTCAAGTATGTCGCCCACCTTCATCGAGAGTGAATCAGGCGTTGCCATACTGGGTACACCGGGGGGGAGCCGCATCATTACCATGGTGTTGCTGGGAATACTGGATCTGGCCGCCGGCAATAAGCCGGATTCATGGGTCAGTTTGCCGCGCTTCCATCATCAGTATTTACCCGACGTGGTGCGCTATGAACCCGCTGCATTTGACGCTGCTATGATCAAGGCACTGGCTGCGCGCGGTCATCAGTTAAAACCACTGGATTCGACCTACGGGAACATGCAGGCAATCTACTGGGACCGGAAAGCCGGCGAGGTATATGCAGCCAGTGACCCGCGTGGCGTTGGTGATAGCCGGGTTGGCTTGTTCCGGTGATAGGAACAAGCCGGGCACAGCCCGGCTTCTCATGATCCGTCTTGTTGATTCTGTTGTAACCGTTACGTTACTTTTTCCAGCCTGATTCCATGCCGTCGCAGGTAACGGATTCCAGGCGCGAGCAGGATAAGCAGCCAGATCGGATCCATATTTGTAGTCGATCCTATGGTGCAACCGCCGCCACCACCACCACCGCCGCCACCACCAGTCGCGGTGCTGCTGCCTATTGCAACGGGATCCTCGATTGACCCGTCGGCTGCCCCGTCAAGATCGGTTAGTGGATCGCCATCGGTCAATGTGATTTCTACCGACCTGTTGTCAAGCCGGTTCCAGAGGGTATCCGGCAACTCGGTATAGTTGTTGGCCCTGTCCACTTTATCGATGACCAGCCTGTCTGGCAGATCAGCAGAGAAGGTCATCAGTACCGTCACGCTGCCACCCGGCGGCGAGCTTGTCTTGTAACTGACTGTACCAAACGGAAAATTGATACCGCCCGGTCCGTCGATCGATTCATCAGCCCTGACATTCGAGAGCATCTCACCGGGAGCCGTGGTGATAATGACGGTATCGCCACTCGCCAGCCGCAGGCCACTGGCAATCTCGGCAGTACTTGCCGTTGCTCCCGGTTCCAGTGCATCGATTATACCGTCGCCGTCGTTATCCAGCGGGTTTTTGACATCTCCTCCCACCTCGATAACATCCGACTGACCATCATTATCGGTATCTCCATCCGGATCATGCGGGTCCAGTCCAAGAGCAATCGCATCGGTATCCGAAATACCATCCCCGTTGCTATCCTGCGGCAATGTTTCGGTTCCTGTCCCTGATACATTGACGGTTACCGGGTTTTCGTCATTATCGTTGGAAGGGATGTCGAAACTGTCACTGGATATACCGGGTGAGGAGGGTGCAAACCTCACCGTCAGGTTGCAGCTTGCGGTGGGTACGACCGCCTGGTTTGAACAGCCGTCAATCAGTATGCTGAACGGTGCTGCCAGTGTGTTAGCAGCAGCGATCTGGCCAAGGTCCAGATTCGTTGCACCATCGTTGCTTATGGTGATGGTCTGATCAGACGTGGTCATCTCGGCGATCTCGCCAAATGGCAGCTGTAGATCATCGGCCGGGCTCACGGAATCAGTGACCGTGATTTCGGGTGCGGAGGCACTGATTCCCGTGCCGGATACATTGAATGTTACCAGGCCTTCATCGGCATCGTTGGAGGGTATGCTGAAGCTGTCAGTGGAGATCCCCGTTACCGGCGGCGAATACCTGACAGTAAGATTGCAACTCATGCCTTGTGTCAACGTCTGATTTGAGCAAGCATCACTCAGGATGCTGAACGGAGCGGCCAGTGGATCGTCAACCGCAACCTGTCCAATCACAAGATCCTGCTCCCCGATGTTGGTGACTGTCACGGTACCGTTAGCTGCGGCCATCTCGATGACATTGCCAAACGGCATTTGCAGATCGGTTGCGGGGGCTGCTGAGTCGGTGACCCTGATTTCGGGTGCCGGGATTATCACTCCGCCGACATCGCCATCGCGTACAGCCCAGGCAAAGCGCTTGTTACTCCCTTCGAGCGTGGTCTTGAACGGAATGTTGTCATAGGCCCCATCAGGGTCTTTAAAGCCCGTAAAACCCCATTGCCAGTAGAAATCCGTCCTGTCACCACTATCATTTTCGAAAGTACAGGGAACATCATAGTCAGGGAAGTCGATACACGGATCTATCCAGTCCCTGTAGGGCGTCGCCATCCAGTATCTTGTCCTGTTAACGTTTATAAAAATCGGGTTATTCCAGGGATCATGCAGATAAGTAAGCAGTTCCATTTCGCCACCAGTGCAGTTGGCACGGTGTTCATAAAAAAGCACATACTGGCCTGCGCTTCTAATGTCCACGGAACAGGTCGGGTCATCAAATTGCGTGGTAGTAGGCAGTCGCCAGTCGTCAAATCCCCCAAATTCCAGATTCTCTGCCCATGTCACCGCACCCACCTCGTCTATCACATCATACTGACGGCCATAGAACATACCTGCATTTTGCGTCCAGGTAAGATCCTGATCACTGTCGTATATCAAGCCACCGCCGCGGTCGAACAATTCGGCATTGGATGTGGCAGTAACAAAGGTAAAAATACAGCAGCACAGCGTACTGAAAAGATGGGGTTGTTTCATGATTTGCTCTTTAATTCCGGTTGTTGTTTGTTATAGACAGTATTGTGATTTGCCATAAATAACGTATCAAGTAACGGCCATAATAGCACTGGTACCAAAGTACATATTAATGAAGGAAAAACTGGCCTGCAGACTGCCTGATCACGATTGATTCAATAGGGTTGTTCACCGGTATGAGCTAGACCCAGCCCCTCAGCTTGTACACCCCGGTCGCGATCATCTCGCGAAACACCCGGATCTGGAGTTGCAGGTTCGTCCATAAAGTGTATCTCAGAAAAGTACCGGCACCCAGGTCGGCCTCGGCACCTGTATTGCGGGTGCCGACCCCGAACACGCGTGAAAAGCCTGCTTTCCTGAAGCAGAGCAGGGAGCGTCGCAGATGCGAGTGCTCTGTCACGATAAGGACTGGAGCATCGATTGCTTCGGGATCCAGCAATGCCCGGATCCTGTTGGCCTGTTCGTGAGTATTACGTCCTTTTGTTTCCATCAGGATTGAGGATGCTGGCACACCACGTAGCACCAACTCATCCTTCATGCGGCCGGTACTGCTTGTTGCCGGGTCCGCATCCGCAGGCAGGGCCACGATGACGGTGGCATCGGGAAACGCAATACTATGTGTGGCCCCGTAGTATGTCCGCATGAGTCCGGTGTCACTGGGAATGCCGCCACCACCGAGTATGATGATGTATTCGGGTGAGTCCATGACATCCGTGTTGTCGACCTTTAGCCAGCTCTCGACGATCCCGTCGAGCCACGGGGTGGCCAGCGCAATCTGTAACAGGAACAGCGCGGCGCTAATGCGGACCAGCGTGCGCCCGAAGAATCGCAATGGCCCTGCATGTTGGTGGTGTTGCTTGTTTTTCATAGTGCTTCTGGAATTAATAAGGCTTAATGGTAGCAGCAAAAGTGTATTTGATAATGTTGCCGGAATCTTCCGCAAGATACAGATAGCCTTCGGAATCCAGGGTGATGCCCTCCTGGTTTTTCCCGGGAAGCGGGTAGCTCGCTCGTGTTTTGCCGTCAGTCGTTAACAGCATGAGGGTGTCGTGGCTGTCACTGATGAGCAGCAGCAACTGCAGGCGGTTATCATAATGCAGGCCGGACAGATCGGAAATGCCCGGTTCGAAATACCGTACCATGTGCGCAGTTTGGCTTGCGGCAGCGGTGTTGTGTAGCGGGACGTCTATTTCATAAACAAGCGCTACACTTTTTGCATGGCGGGTGCGCCAACCTTTGCCTGCAATAAAGAAGGTACCACCTGATGGATGGCCGGGGTCAGGTATAAAGGTGATGGCTTCGATGCCCTTGCTGCGGTGTTTCTTTGTCTGCAGGTGAATGCCGGGGGTAGTCTCAATCTGAAACTGGCGCAGCAG